>Ga0194132_10004182_pt1 | contig 24829 bp, 17 predicted proteins | sample TA2KigOf80mmetaG_FD_148612 | JGI IMG/M metagenome (GOLD analysis project Ga0194132, IMG submission 148612) | Freshwater microbial communities from Lake Tanganyika, Tanzania - TA2015054 Kigoma Offshore 80m | ecosystem: Environmental > Aquatic > Freshwater > Lake | place: Tanzania: Lake... | reverse complement strand
TCGAGGAATTCGCGGGCGTTGCCTTCCCGCCCTTGAACTTGGCCAACTCCGCCTCGAGTTTGGCGACGCGAGCAGTCAAGTGCCGAAGCAGCGCCAGCACCGCTGCCGGCGTCGCGGCGAGATCAGCTTCGGAAACAACCGGAGAAGCATCCATGCCAGCTGCAAGGATATCCTACTCCGAGTAGAAAACGCTAGACCGACCTGTGAACGGTTACGTCGTGATCATATGCGGGACGGCCTTGCGCCGCCGGTTCCTGCGAAGGAAACTTTGCCCGGCATACGAATCAGCTGGGCATGTGTCTGAGCGTTCGAAGGGGAGTTAGACCTGCGTGTTAAGCACTATGAAGCCGATTGAGTGCACGATCGAGTATGTTCGGATGGAAGAGGGCGTGGCCATTCTGACGCGGATCATGGAAAACTATGGGCGCGCCGATTCCACGGAGTTTGTGTTTGAAAAGATCGCAAGGACGGTGTCAGCTGCAAGAGATGAGTCGGCGTGCCTTCACGATTCTTCGGTCATAGGCTCGTTGCCTTCACGACGCGAGAACCGATGCGACACAAAGTGTGCTACATACTGGCTTTCATGTTCGCGCCACAAGAAGCGTGCGCGCAAGTCGAGACGGGACAGGAATTCAAGGCAAGGGTTCTTGCCCTGTGGAACGTGACAATGCAACCAATCAACAGCGCACGCTGGGACAAGCGCAGCGAGTACTATTCTGCGCGGGCGAGCAAGTCCCTCAAGGCGAACGGCGTGACGGTCATGCGTCGTGCTTTCAAGCGTGATGTTGGCAGTCTAGCTTTCTCGCAGCGTGATGATCGTGATGCACCTGATGAGTCGAAGAGGGCTGCCGCACGACCGACAACACTGCGCATCATCAACCCCAATTATCAGGCTGAATTGAGCAAGTCGAGGCGGCACGGAGACGGCGAGTGGCTGATGGCCGAATTCGCGCCGAGCGGCAGGGGTTTCAATGAGCAGATGCGCCAGGAGATCCATTTGCCGTGGATGGCAGGCGCTCAAATGCGACTTGATCTGTCCCTGCAGGACGCCAGTTTCGTGTTCACGAGAATCGACCGCCAATCTCAATCCGGCGCGGGCGTCGTGAGGGCTTACTTTGTCCATGAAGTGTTCACTGACGAGCACAATGACAAATCCATCAAAAAATCTGGATACATTGATTTTGATACACAGCACGCATATCGGCCGACGGGTTATCGCTACGACTTGTCCAGCTCGGAACTGAAGGGCGTATTGTGGGGACGCCTGGAGTATGAAGGCGAGCAAAGCCCACCATTGCTGATGCTCATGGTGGATCAATCAGAGGTGCGTTCGGTCCGAAAAGGACTGATCCTGGGAAAGGAAGTGCATACCTTCTCCAATACGAAGATCAATTCCGATGTGCGCGACCTTGAATTCCGTCTGCCATACTATGGGCTGCCAGAAGCACATGGAACCGTCTGGCAAGACGAATCGCGTAGCTATCTCTGGATCGCGGTGGCCGGCCTGGCCGCCCTGGTTGCAGCGTTTTTTTCTCTGCGCCGCGCCAGGAAACGCGCGCTGGTGAAATGATGCAATGCCTTGCGATTGCAAGAAACAGAGTGGATCATCCATGATCGCAACGAACCAGCGCCGGCGCCGTGCATTCACTTTGGTCGAACTGCTCGTCGTCGTCGCCATCATCGGCGTCCTGATCGCCTTGCTGCTGCCGGCGGTGCAGGCGGTGCGGCAATCGGCGATTCGCACGGAATGCCTCAACAACCTCAAGCAGATTGGTCTGGCGGCGCATCAGTACCATGATGCGCGGCAGGTGTTGCCGCCGGGCATGCGCCACAAAGGCTTCCAGGACCCGCACCTCATGTCGAGCTGGCTGGTCGAGCTGTTGCCTCATGTCGAGCAACAAAACCTGTGGAGCCTGACACAGACGGCCTACGCGCAACAGCTATCGCCGTTTGTGGACCCGCCGCACGTCGGGCTGTCGACCGTCATCGCGCTGTTTGTCTGTCCGGCCGACGGCCGGGCCTTTTCCGCGCAGCTCGCCAAGAAGCAGAACATTCGCGTGGCCTTCACATGCTACCTGGGCGTGTCCGGCAAGGACCTGACCACGCAGGATGGCGTGCTCTATCGCGATTCGCGCATCCGTCTCACCGACATTGCCGACGGCACGAGCAATACGCTCCTGGCCGGCGAACGGCCGCCCAGCACCGATTTCCAGTTTGGCTGGTGGTACGCCGGCGCCGGCCAGAAATCGACCGGCTCGTGCGACATGATCCTGGGTGTCGAGGAGCAGAACGCCCTGCCGGTCACCGTCGGCTCCTGCGGCCCGGGTACGTATCGCTACGGTCCTGGCCGGGTCGATAATCAGTGCGACATGTTCCACTTCTGGAGCCTGCACTCCAGCGGCGGGCATTTCCTGTTCGCCGACGGTTCGGTACATTTTCTCAGATACTCGGCGGCGGCGATACTGCCGGCACTGGCGACACGCGGCGGCGGCGAACCGGTAACCATCTTCGATTGATACGAGCTGTCCAGCGCGGCGAATCTTGTTTGACCGTGACCCACGCACAACCTGGCCAACCACTCGAAAACGTGCCGTAAGTAGGGCGCATGCAATAGATTGCGACGAGGAGTGGTCGGCCACATGGCGGGTAGGAAGTTGGCCGGCAACTGACAGGGTGGTAATGCCGAGGGGGTATATCTGTCGGCCGGAAGGCGAAATGAAGGCGGCGCGGCCGTGGCGAGAAGCCTGCGTCGTGGCGCCACATTTCTATTGACTTTGGGCGAAAACTGGCGACGCTATAGATAGGCCCGCTTGGCCGGGCTCCTGCCAGAACATCCTGCCGTTGCTTGGGGGGAAAGCGATGTTTGATCTTGTCACGGGTGGCCGTTCCACGGATTGCCGCGGCGTTGCGCGGCGTCAGTTCCTGCGTGTCGGCAGCTTGTCGGCGCTGGGGCTGACGTTGCCGGCGTATCTGCGGCTGCGCGAGGCAGCCGCGGCCAATGGCGCGGCGCCGCGGCGGAACAACATCAATTGCATCCTGATGTGGATGCAGGGTGGACCCAGCCACATCGATACGCTTGACCCCAAGCCGGACGCTCCTGTCGAGATCCGCGGCGAGTTCAGCACCATCCCCACGCGGCTGCCCGGCATCCGCGTCTGCGAGCACCTGCCCTTGCTGGCCCGGCAGTTCGACAAGCTGAGCCTGATCCGCGGGCACGATCCAAAGAACGGCAGCCACGGCACGGCCGACGCCCTGATGATGTCCGGGCACATGTTCAATCCCGCCATCGCGTTTCCGTGCTACGGCTCGGTGATCGCCAAGGAGCGGGGCTATCGCAACGGCATGTTCCCGTTCGTGCAGCTTGGCCGGGCCATCGACCGCCGCTTCAACGGCGGTGTCGCGGGCATTCTCGGCGACCAGTACAACGCCTTCGAGGTGCACGACGATCCCGGTTCGCCGACGTTCCGCGTCCGCGACCTGAGCCTGCCGGCCGATTCCAACCCGACGCGCACGCAGCGCCGCCAGGCCATGCTCGCCGATCTCGACCGTCACCAGGCGCGTGTCGAGAGCCGGCTGTCGACCGCGGTGCAAGCGCGCGACGCGTTCTACGAACGGGCGCACACGCTGATCACGTCGCCGGCCGCCAAGCGTGCCTTCGACATGAACCAGGAACCGGACCGTGTCCGCGACGCCTATGGCCGCAACGCGTTCGGTCAATCGTGCTTGCTGGCCCGCCGGCTGATCGAGGCGGGCGTGCACTTCGTCACCGTGACCAGCGGCGGCTGGGACACGCACCAGAACAACTTCCGCAGCCTGAGCAGCAACCTTCTGCCGCGGCTGGATCGCGGTTATGCGGCGCTGCTGCAGGACCTGAGCGACCGCGGCATGCTGGAAAACACGCTGGTGGTGTGGTTCGGCGACTTCGGCCGCACGCCGAAGGTCAACCCATCCGCGGGCCGCGACCACTGGGCGACGGCCGGCGTGGCCTGCATGGGCGGCGGCGGCATCAAGCTCGGCGAGGTCGTGGGTTCCACCAACGCGCTGGCCGAGGTCGTCGTCGATAGCCGCGTCACGCCGCAAGACCTGGCCGCCACCATCTATCAGGCGCTGGGCGTGCCGCTGCACACCTGGTACCGCGCTCAGGACGGCCGGCCCATCGAACTCGTCCCGACCGGCAGGCCGGTTCGCCAGTTGCTGGCGTAGCGGCACGGGCTGGATCGAGCGCGGGACCGGACAGCCAATCAGCATGAAAGCACAGCGACTAAGTGTGGGTCTGCTCGCGACAGTGCTCGCGACCGCCGGCGCCGCTGGCGGCGAGGTTCCGTTTCGCTCGCATGCGCCGATGCGGCCGTTGCCCACAGCCGTGCAGCGGCCTCTTGACAAGGGCGTGCATTACTTCGTCGATCCCGCCAAGGGCGATGACCGCAACGACGGCGCCAGGTCGAGCCCGTGGAAGTCCATCCAGAGAGGTGTCAAGGAATTGAAGCCGGGCGATACGCTCGTGCTGCGCGGCGGCGTTTACTACGAGCACGTCACGATCGCTGTGGCGGGCACGGAAGCCAAGCCAATCACGATTCGTTCCCACCCCGGCGAACTGCCCATCCTCGACGGCGGCCTGCGCGAGTTCTTCGACAATCCCGCGGCTGCCTGGGAGCCCTGTCCCGATGGAGCGCCGGGCGAGTTTCGATCGACCAGAACGTATCCGGATCTCGGCGGGATCGTGCTCGGTAACTTCGGTGACTCTCTCATTCCGCTGCACGGGTACAGGTCACTGGCCGACCTGCGCTCGCGGAATGAATACTGGCCGGCGAAGCGCGGCGATCCGATGTACTGCGGCCCGGGCCTGTGGTACGACGCCAAGACGGGTCGCATTCACATCCGCCTGGCCCACACGACCCTGCCGATCCTTGGAGACGACAACTATCGCGGCGAGACCGATCCGCGCAAGCTGCCACTCATGATTGGCCGGCCACAGCCGGTCTTGACGATTGAACGCGCCCGATTCGTCCGCGTTCACGACCTGGTCGTGCGCGGCAGCAGCGGCCCCACGGTCGTCATCGCTGAAGCTGCAAGCATCGAGCTGGACGGCGTGACCATCTTTGGCGGCGCGCGCGCCCTTGCGGTACGGGACACCAGTCGACTGAAGCTCGTCAACTGCGCCCTCCGCGGCATTGCCTCGCCGTGGTCGTCACGCGGGCATCACAAGTACCGCGGCGTGCCGGCGTACTTGTTGATGATTCGCGGGCAGTGTCCCGACGGCGAGATTGCCTACTGCGAGCTCACCGATTCGCACGATGGCCCTTTCATCGGGCCCGCGCGGCGGCTCAGGTTTCATCGCAACTTCGTGGACAATTTCAACGACGACGGCATTTACCTCACCGCGATGGGCGTGGGTGGCGACGTGCACGTCTACCAGAACGTGCTGTCGCGCTGCCTGCACATTTTCGCCTATTACGGCACGTTCAAGCCAGGGGCGGGCACGCATGTCTATCGCAACCTGATCGACATGCGAAGGCCGGTTTACTATGGCTGGCCAAGCGGTCCCAACGACCCGCAGTATCAGGGCAAGGACCGCCGACCTTCGTTTCCCGCCGCCGGCTGGCTGTGTGGCGACCACGGCAGCCCCATCTGGGAGCCGCTGCACTTCTACCACAACACCGTGATCTCGCAAAGCCAGGGCGAAAGTCGCGGGTACTATGCCGCCGGCTGGGGAGGCCACACCGCCGGCTCGCCGCGGCGCGTCTTCAACAACATCTTCGTGCAGGCCGATGGCGTGCCCGGATTGAACTTCACCGCTCTTTCCGTCGATGACGATTTTCAATCCGACGGCAACTTCTTCTGGGGGCTGCGCGACGGTCCAGCACACCGTGGCGATTTCTTCGCCGCTTTCCGCAAGACGGCCAAGTTCAGCCAGAGCAAGAAGCGTTACCCGCCCGGCTGGGGAGCGAACGATCTGTTCGCGGATCCGAAGTTTGTCCGCCTCGACGGCGACTGGCGCAAGCCATTCGACCCGCGTTTGCAACGAACCAGCCTGGCAATCGATGCCGGCGTGCCGCTTCCCGTCACGTGGCCCGATCCGCTGAGAAAACTTGACGCCGGCCTCCCGGACATCGGCGCGTTCCCTGCCGGGACGCAACCCCTTCGCGTCGGCGTGCGCGGCCGGTTGTCTTTCGGGGAGAGCGAGAATGTCAAGTAACTGGCCCAGCGGAAGGCGCCGACTTCCTGGCCAGGCGCGAGTGTACTTCCAACATGACGCCCGATCCGCCAAATGACATGCCGCTGTTTCTGTCGACCAGGGGTCGCAGGGTGGCTGTGGATACGATGCCTCTACCAGCCACACCGGCCACATTCCGCAGCGTGAGGGTTTCCCAGCCGCAGCCAGATCGATTCACGATCACTCCCAATACCGGCTTCGCGCCGTGGCTGCTGCTCGGGACAGCGCTCGTCGCAGCGGCCAATTTGCTGCTGCACGGGCTGGGCTGGGCTCTTCCCTGGCCCCCGGAAGTCGCCTTGATCCTTTGGTTGCTGTGTCTGTTTTTTGCGTTCGTCGTCGGTGAGCGCATGCTGCGTGTTTCCAGCTTCAGCTTCGACCGCAGCGCCGGGCAAATGCGCTGCCGTGTTCGCCTGTCACGGCATGGTCGTCCGCTGGACGACATCCTGGCCGTGCAGATGCTGGAAGGAACCGTTTACAGCAGCGACGAAGGGCCGGACTATACACAGTATCAGCTCAATCTCGTGCTCGACGACGCCGACATGCCCCGCATCAACGTCAGCAACCATCCGGATTTGGCCTGGACACAAGAATGCGGCCGCCGGCTTGCTGATTTTCTCGATGTGCCGCTACTTGAGCAGGTCCCTGACGGGGCGAAGAATCGCTCATGAACCGTCGCGGTTGCTCTCGTTCCCTTGCCGGTCTTTTTGCCCAGCTTTCCTGCATTCGCGCCGCCATGTCACGATCGAGATGGCCCGTAAACTCCCCGCGATCGTTCCAATCGGCATCAGCCGAACTGGGGCCGGTTTTTCCGGATGTTCGCAAGGAAGCAGTCCTGCTCGGTTTAAAGAGGATGACGCGCGAAAGTCGATGGGAAACTGCCAGACCTTGGCGTTTTCGCCGGTTCGGCAGGTTTGCCTGGTTTGTGCGGAGGGGCCGTCAATGAGAAAGTTCTTGGCCGTTGGCATGATGCTCTGGATGGGAGTTGCGTCGCTTGTGGCCCAGGAACCCTCGCAAGTGCCGCCGCCGCCGCAAGGTCCGCGTGTGCCCTTCGGGGCGTCGCACCAGGGCTACGAGGCCGGCAATCCGCCGCTGCCCCCGCGCCCGCCGGTGCCATTGAACGCCTTTCCGCCGCCGGGAACTCCGGGCGCGCCCTACATGGTACAGAACATCGGCGGCGAACCCGGTAACAGCAATGTCCCGCCCACGATGGCCGGTTTCTTCCATATTGTCGATGAATACTCGCCGCCGTGCCCGGTCGTCTGGTTCAGCACGGAGGCCTTGGTGTGGTGGGCGAAGGACGGGCCCTTGCCGTTGCCCATCGTGACCACCAGCACGACGCCGCTGGCGGCGACTGCGGGAAACATCGGCGGGGCGGGCACGCAGGTGCTGTTCGGCAACTCGCCGCAAAGCTTTGGCAACATGAACGGTATAAGGGCCACTCTTGGCGGCTGGCTCGACTTCGAGCGCTTGCTTGGCGTTGAGCTGAGCGCCTTCGGCTGCGAGCGCCGCGCCACGAACTACTTCGTGAACTCGCCTGCCCCTGGCGCTCCGCCGCTTTACGTGCCGCGCTTGAACGCCCTCACCGGGGCCGAGGGCAGTTATGTGGTGTCGAGGTTCGGGTTTTACCCAATCCCGATCTTCGGCAATCAAGGCAACATCCGCTTCACCTCGGACTCGCAGCTGTGGGGGGCGGAGTTCAACGGCTACGGCGGCCTGGTGCGCTGCGGCTGGTGCAACCTGGACATGCTTCTGGGCTTTCGCTACCTGGACCTCCAGGAGAACATGTACCTGAACACGAGCTTTCTGATTCCGGGCGTGGGCACGGGCATCTCGACCGAGGACCGTTTCCGGACGCGCAACCACTTCTACGGCGGCCAGCTTGGCGCCAAGGCCTGCTTTTTCTGGGGACCCGTGTCGCTTGACTTGATCGGCAAGTGCGCCCTGGGCGAAACGCGCGAGATCGTCAATGTCCTGGGCTCGAGCACCACGACCCTCGTGGCGCCTGGTTTCCCGGCCCCAGGCAACTATCCCGGCGGCATCTTCAGCCAGCGCACCAACATCGGCAACCAGGAGCGCGACCTGTTCACCTTTGTGCCGTCGGCACAGATGAAGCTGTCCGTTTATCTCACTCGCTGTGTGCGTGCCACTGCCGGCTACGATTTCCTGTACTGGAACCAGGTGGCTCGGCCCGGCAACCAGATCGATCGCTCGGTCAACAATACCCAGTTCCTGGGGGCTCCGCTGGTGGGGCCGGCCAGACCCTTGCCGCTGTTCCGCACCTCCGACTACTTCATCCACGGCGTCAGCGGCGGTATCGAGTTGACGTTCTGAGCCGGCTACTTCCAGCCCCAGAGCTGCAACGTGCCGTCGCGCTCGGCGGTGACGGCGTGCCGGCCATCCGCCAAGACAGCGACGCTGGCGATCCCCGTGAAGCAGCGCTGCGAGCAGCGCACCTGCTTGCCGGTAATTGCGTCCCAGACGCGGACAACCGGATTGAGGTCGCTGCCCGCCGTGACGATGCGCCGGCCATCCGGCGTGAAGCCTGCCCAGGCAACGCCTCCTTCATGCGCCTTGAAGCGAAGTTGCTCCTTGCCGGTCGTCAGCTTCCACAGGCGCACGGCCTCGTCGCTGCCGGTGGACAGCAGCGACTTTCCATCCGCCGAGAAGGCGATCGAGCGGAATGTGACATCCTGGCCAGGCAAGGTCAAGTGCTCCGCGCCGCGCTCGACTTCCCAGACCTTGACGACGCCAGGCTGCTTGCCGTCGCCGGAAAGGCAGGCCGCGAACAGCTTCGCGTCGGGAGACAGGGCAAGGGCATGGACGCCGGCCCCGGCAGCAAACCGGCGGACCTCCTGGCGCGTCTCGACATCCCATATGCGGATCGTCTTGTCCAGCCCGGCGGAGATGACGCGCCGGCCATCGGGAAACATCGCGACGCCGGAAACGGCGCCCTCGTGCCCGTAAAAACCTTGCAGCAGCTTGCCCGATTTCAATTCCCACAGCTGCACGGCGCCGAATTGCAATCCGGTAAGCGCCCGGCTGCCATCTCGCGACATCGCCAGCGACCACTCGGCCGGGACCCAATCGTGTTCGGCGAAGACGAGGTTCAGCTTGCCCGTGGCGATGTCCCACAGCCGTAGGCCGTCGGGCGCCGCCGAGAGGAGTTGCCGACCATCCGGGGTAACGGCTACCTTCGTGGGCCATGACATCGGGTCCTTGGTGCCGCGCACGGGCACCTCAAAGCGCGCTCGCTTGAGCCGATACATGTTGCTTGGGCGGGGATTGTCGAACATGCGCACGTGACAGCAGGGAGCCTTGTCGATGGCTTGGATGATCCGGTGGGCGCGGCGCGTGACCTCCAGGTCCGGACCGGCGGCAGCCCCCCGCAGAGCTTCCAGTGCCGCTTCTCCCGCCGCTGTCAGATCGCGCTCAGCGGCGTCACGCTCGATGAATTGCTTGCTGCCCAGTTTCTTCACGAGCGCGGCGATCCGCTGCGCTTCCAGGGCCGACTTATCGTCGAAGACGGCATGAAGCGGGCAACTGGCGGCGACGACAGTGAGCAAATACAGGCACGCACAAGAGCGAAGCATTGTTCACCTCCGGCTCGTCGACATTGGTAAACAACTCGTGCTGCATGACGTTGTAGGCTAAAACTCATGATTGTGAAAGCCCATCCGGGCGCGACGAAACACGCCGCAACATCTTAGCCCGCCGCCGGCGGCCTGGCGCTTTTGCCCAGCGGGCTGAAGATCATCCCCGCCAGCACACCGGCCACCAGGGCGCACGGCGCCGTCCATAGTAGCTGACTCAAGCCGAAGAGTCCGAAGAAGGCGATGCCGACCGCGACGCTGACGCTGGCGACGGTGGCGGCCACGGCGCCCAGCGGCGTCGACCACTTCACGAACAGCGCCAGAAAGAACAGCACGAACAGCGGCGCCGTCAGCAGGTTGACCACCTTGAAGCAGAGCTCGATGAGGTTGCCGGCCAGGCTGCCGACCACCGTGCTGAGCAAGATCGCGATCACGCCGATAACGACCGAGACAGTGCGTTCCAGGCGAACCTGTTGCGCCTGTGTCAAAGCAGGCTTTTCAGGTTGCTCGGTCGTGGCAGCCGTCTCAAGCCGACGAAAGCGTGCGATGAAGTCCCGGGTGATGACCGCGCTGGACGAGTTCATGCCGGACGACAGGCTGGACATGGCTGCCGACAGCATGGCGGCGATGACCAGTCCCGTGATGCCCATCGGCAGGCCGATGACGATGAAGCGTGGCAACAGCTTGTCGGCAGTGCTGTTGACCGACTCGCCGATCTGCAAGAGTTCCGGATAGTGCATGAAATAGCCGAGCACCGCCAGCCCCACCAGCGCCAGCAGCAGGGACAGGATCAGCTCGGCAACCAGGTGCACGCCGAAGGAGCGCCGCGCCGCCGGCGCGTCGCGCGTCGCCAGGTAGCGCTGCAGCGCCATCTGATCCGATCCCGCCGTGCACGTCATCCAGACCAGCATGTTCAGAAACGCACCCATGAAGGTCGTGCGGGCGCTGGCGTCAAACCAGAAGACGGGCGGGTCCCAGTGTCGTTCCCAGGTAGTTGGCCACCAGGCGCCGACGCCGCCCAGCGTCACGCTCACCACGATGACAATCAAGATGCCGCCGGCGAACATGATGAAGGATTGCAGGGCGTCGGTCATGACCACGGCCCGCATGCCTCCCTCGGCCGTGTAGATCAAGGTCAACGTGCCCATCACGGTGGACAGGATGGGGGCCCAGAGGTAGGCCTGCTCGGGATCGATTTCCAGCAGCGGAATGAGCACTGCCGTCGATGTGGCATAGAGGATCGACGCCATCCAGAACATGCGCAGCGTCACGAACATGCCGGAGCCGATGAGCCGGCCCGTCATGCCCAGCCGAGCTTCCAGCAGTTCGTAGCCGCTCGTAACCTTCTGCCCCATGATCCACGGGATCAGGCCCCAGCCGACGATGAAGAAGACGGCCGGGAACGCCGCGAGCTGGGCAAACAGCATAGGCCCGTGGCGGATCATCTCGCCGGGATACGCCAGATAGGACAGCGTGCTGGTGATGGTGGCGAAGAGCGAGATGCCGATCATGAACGGGCTCATCTTCCGCCCGCCCAGCAAGTAATCGTCCGAAGTCTTGGCCCGCCGGGCGTAGTACTTCCCCACCGCCAGCATGCCGACGGCGTACAGGGCGATCACGAGATAATCGAGGACAGTCATTTGTATTCTTGATTCTTGATTTTCGATTGCGTTACCATGCCGTCCAGCCGCCGTCGATCACCATGTTCTGGCCCGTCATGAAGCTGCTGGCGTCGCTGGCGAGGAACACGATCGCGCCTTTCAGCTCATGTGGCTGGCCCATGCGCTTCATCGGCAGCTTGGTGCACAGCCGCTCGACCATCGCCGGCGCCGCCTTGGCGCTGGGGAACGGCCCGGGGCTCAGGCAGTTGACGCGGACGCCGTCGCGGGCCCAGTAGACGGCGAGATGCCGCGTCATGTGCAGGATGCCGCCCTTGAGCGCGTGATAGGCGACCGGGCTGGCCGGGCACACGCCTGCGTACGCATCCGGATACGACGCCACCTGTCCGTACATCGAGCCCAGCAGAATGATGCTGCCGCCGGCCTGGCGCTCGACCAGGTGATCACGCAGCAGCCGGCCGAGAACGAAATAGCCGGTGGCATTGGCAAGCTGGCGCGTGAACTGCTCGGCGGTGACGTTGGTCCAGTCGTGGCCGTCGGCCTCGTGGCCGTTGTTGACCAGAACATCGACCTGCCCGGCAAGCGACACCGCGCGGCCGAAGCTTGCGTCGAGGGTGTCCGGCTCCATGTGGTTGAGCGCAAGCGCATGATGCCGGGCCGTGCCAACGACCGGCAATCTGGCGACCGCGTCTTTCGCATGGTCCTCGAACCGGCTGGACAGGACGACGGAGGCGCCGGCCTCCGCCAGTGCCCGCGACATCGCCGAGCCAAGATGCCCGGTCCCACCGGTGATCAGCACCGTCTTGCCCGCGAGACTGAAAAGCTCGGCGATCGTTGGCTCGTGAGCGGCCATGTTGTCACCTCGTGATTGTTTGCCAGTTGCCCTGGTCCATGCTCGTCAGAGCGGCAAGATTGACGCGCAACGTCTGCACGCCTTCTTGCAGCGTACACGGTACGGGCCGGTTGCTTTCCACGGCGTCGAGGAATGCGTGCGCCTGGGCAATGAACATCGTATCGCGTTCCATCGTTTCACCGCCCTCGTTGTTCCAGGTTCCTGATATTTCGGTCAGCCAGCGCCAGCGGCTCTCATGCAACTCGAAGCGGGCGGCGCCGCGCTCACAGATGACCGTGAGCGTCGTCTCGTTGGGCGCTTGATACTGATTGAGGCTGTAACTGCCCATGACGGCGCCGTGGCGGGCGAGCAGGTGTACCGTGTCCTCGACGGTGACGCCCTCGAGACTTTGATGAGCGGCATCGACGACGAGGCGATCGACGGGTCCGACCAGCCATTCGCCGGCGTTGACCAGGTGGGTGAGCGCGTCCTGGATGGCGCCGCCGCCCATGGCACGGTCGATGTAATAGATGTCGCGATACGCCGGCCGATACGTCGGGAAATGCTGCCCGGCGACGACGATGAGCTCCAGGGGCTTGCCGAAGCGCCCGTCGAGCAGTGCTTGCCGCATTGCTGCCAGCAACGGGTGGCAACGATAGACATATGCGACGGCCGCCGTCAATCCACGTGTCTGCACGGCCTCTTGAAGCGCCGCGATGCCCAGCATGCTTGTGGACAGCGGTTTCTCGATCAGCAGATGGATGCCGCGTCGCGCCAGCTCCGTTGCCTGGCTCACATGGAAGGGGGCCGGCGTGGCAATGACAGCGGCGTCGATCGGCTCCGCCAGCGAATCGGCGACGTCGGTGAAGGCCCGACGGACGCCATGACGCTCGGCGACGCGGCGGCAACGCTCGGGATGCTTCTCGACCAGGACGATGTCGGCTCGGCCAGTCGCCTGGAAGCAACGCAGGTGCCGCTCGCCGATCGAGCCGGCGCCGACGATGAGCACGCGATGACGCATCGATGTCACTTCCCCAGCCGGTTATCGAAGGTAAAGCCGAGCGGTTTGAAACGGCGCTGGATGTCTTCCAGCGCGGTCTTGACCATGACGATGTCGGCGCCGCTGGCGAGAAAGCGGGCGCCCATGCCCATGAGCTTCTGGGCCAGCTCCATGTTCCAGGCGGGCATGCCCCAGTGCTTGCCGGCCTTGCGGGCCGCCTCCGCCACCGTGACCAGCGCCTTATCCACCGATGGATGGTCGAACTGCCCCGGAATGCCCGCCAGGATCGTGAAGTCCGACGGTCCGAAGAAGAGGATGTCTACTCCCTCGACGCGGGCGATGTCCTCGGCCTGGCCGACGGCGTGTTCATCCTCGATCTGGATGACGATGAAGGTCTCGTCGTTGGCCTTGCGGATGTACTCGCCCACGGGCATGGCGCAGTAGGGCATGTCGGCGTTGCCGCCGTCGAAGCCGCGCGTGCCGAGGGGTGCGAACTTCGACCAGGCCACGACCTCGCGTGCCTCGGCGGCGTCGCGGCAGCGCGGGTACATGATCCCCGTGGCGCCGGCCTCGAGCAACCGGCCCAGACGCATGAACTCGCCCTTCGCCGGCCGGGCCATGATGTCCGAGACGCCGACCCGGGCCGCACGCATGAGCGTCGTCGCCGTCTCGACGCTGTAGCCGTGATGCTCCAGGTCCATCCAGATGCCGTCGAAGCCCAGCAGGCTCGTCATCTCGAAGAGCGATGGATCGGTGAGGTGCAGGCAGGTGACCAGAGCCGGCTCATTGTTGCGCAGCTTGGATTTGACTCGACTGGTTCGCATGATTGTCCCAATGTCCTCCGCCACTTGTCGTTTCGCGCTCGCGACGTCGCAAGCGACGAGATGTCACGTTTCCAGCACCACGCCCGCGCATTCGCCGGCGGCGATGTAACAGCGTGCGTGGATGACCAGCACCATGCCTCCATGCTGCGCCGGCACTGGTTGAGCGCTCTTGCCGAGCAAATCGCTGATGACGCCGAGCGGTTGGCCGGCCTGCACCTTCGACCCGAGATCGACGGACGGCGTGAAGAAACCCTCGACCGGTGCGGGGTGATTCACCTGCATATGGCCGGCTCCCGGGCGCGGATCTTCCACGATGAGCGGCGGCGAGATCGGCAGACTCCGTCGCCGCTCGAGCATTTCGAGATCCGCGAGCACATTCAGGCAGCCGTGAATGTAGGCCTCGACACCCGTTGAATCCCACGTGCCGCCGCCATGGTACTCGGCGTAGATGGCCGGCACCCTGGCGTCGCGGGCCACCGACAGCGAGCGGCCTTCCAGGTTCGGATCGGTCCCCCAGATGACGGGCAAGCCGAACGCCCGCGCCATGCGACGTTGCTGGTTCAGCACGGCGGCATCAGCGACCAGGCCGTAGCCGACCAGCGGGAACACGCGTAGCCGCGTGCCGCCGGTGTGCAGGTCGATATAGTAATCCGCCGTGCGGATCAACGCAGAAAGCGCATCCGCTGCCCGCTCGGTGCTCGTGCCATCGGCCCGGCCGGGACAGGTGCGGGCCAGGTCGCGGCCATCGTCGCCGGTCCGCTGCCCGAGACGGTACGCTGTCTCGTTGACCACCGGTACCAGCGTCACGCGCCCGCGGAGGTTGCGGCCGCGCAGGATGGCGATCAAGGCGCGCACCGCCGCCATCGGCTCATGCTCGTCGCCATGCACGCCTGCCGTGATGAGCACATGCGGACCATCGCTCCCCGCGATGGTTTCGCGCGCCAGCTCCAGCCCAACTTGCTGCCGTTCATCATTCATCATTTCGATCCACCAGATCAATCACCCGCCGCACCTCGCCGTCATCCCAGGGGCGGTCCTTGATTCCCAGCGGTGCTCGCGGCATGCCGACGTCGATGCCGTACTTGAGCCGCATCGCCGCACGCAGGAATGTCCACACGGAACCGGATGCCAGCACACTGGCGATGGCCGCTTGGAAGCGCGACATGAACGACTTGCCCGCTTCGAAGTCACCGGCGACGAAGGCCTGGCGGACCTTGCGGCACGTGGGGCCCCAGACGTTGTAGAACGTGCCGATCGCACCGATCGCGCCGGCGACGGCGGCCTGGCACATCACCTCATCCGCGCCGCTGAAGAGTCGCAGCCGCTGGCCGGCCTTGGCGTGAATCAGGCCGAAGAGAAAGAGGTCGCCGTCGGTGATCTTCATGCCGGCGATGTTCGGCACCGCCAGCAGCCGTTCGACGTATTCGTCCCCCGCCAGCTTCGGCTGCGCGACGATGCTGAGGTGGTAGACGTACAGCGGCAGGTCGCTGGCGGCGCCGATGCGCCGATAATGCTCGAAGTTCACATCGCTGGAATGAGCATAGTAGATCGGCGTGACCGACGAGACCGCCTGGGCGCCGGCGCGGGCCGCATGGCGAGCTAGCTCCACGGCTTCATCAGTGGCGACCGCCCCCACGTGGACCATCACCGGCAGCCGGCCCTGCGCCGCGCGCAGTACCCGCTCCGTGATGGCGCAACGCTCGCTGAACGACAGCAACGGCCATTGCCCCGTCGAGCCCGTCAGGTAGATGCCGTCCAGCCCCTGCTGCACGAACAGTTCGATGAGCTCATCCAGGATGTCGAAGGCGGGCTTGCCGTCCTTGTCCAGCGGCGTGAGCATGGCCGGCCAGATGCCGGAGAAGGTCGTGGTCATGGTGTCCTCTCGCGGGCGACGCTGGCAGCGTCGCCTACGGTTGCTTCGCTGATCGCACGGGATAAGTTAGCAACGTCCCATCAGAATGGAAGGAACAACCATGCGCAGCCTCGCCGTTATCCTCGCGTTTCTTGCCCTTGGTCCAGCTCTTGGCGCCGACGACAAGTCGGACGTCGCCGACCTGCTTGGCAAATCGATCGTCGGCTCCAAGCGGGCGCTGTCGGACCTCCGGAAGTTCCTCGAGCCGAAGATTGCCAGCGTGCCCAAGCTGGATTCGGCCGCGGCGTGGACGAAATACGCCGACAAGATGCGCGGCGAGGTGCTGGACAAGGTCGTCTATCGCGGCGCGGCCGCCGAGTGGCGCGATCTCGAAACCAACGTCGAATGGCTCGACACCATCGCCGGCGGGCCTGGCTACCGCCTCAAGAAGGTCCGTTACGAGGCCGTCCCCGGCCTGTGGATTCCCGCGCTCCTGTATGAACCGGAGAAGCGCAGCGGCAAGGTTGCCTGCGCCATGAACGTCATGGGGCACGACCGCAACGGCAAGGAGGCGGATTATCAGCAGATTCGCAGCATCAACCTCGTCAAGCGCGGCATGCTGGTGCTCAATGTCGAATGGTTTGCATTCGGCCAGCTTCGCGACAAGAACTACGCGCATGGCCGGATGAACCAGCTCGACCTGTGCGGCACGAGCGGGCTGGCGCCGTTCTATCTGTCGCTGAAGCGCGGGCTGGATGTGCTGCTGAGCCATCCGAACGCCGACCCGTCGCGCGTGGCCGTCAGCGGTCTTTCGGGCGGCGGCTGGCAGACGATCTACATCAGCGCGCTCGATCCGCGGGTGACGCTGTCGAACCCGGTGGCCGGCTATTCCGGGTTTCGCACACGGCTCAAGGATTTCCGAGACCTGGGCGATTCCGAGCAGACGCCAACTGACATGGCCACCGTGGCCGATTATGACCACTTCACCGCCATGCTGGCGCCGCGCCACCTGCTGCTGACCTACAACGCCAAGGACGATTGCTGTTTCCAGGCCGGCTACGCGCTGCCGCCGTTGCTGGAAGTCGCTCGACCGGTCTACAGGCTCTTCGACAGGGAGAAGTCGCTGCGGAGCCACGTCAATCACGTTCCGGGCACCCACAACTACGAGAAGGAGAATCGCGAGGCATTCTACAAGAGCGTGGCCGCCGCCTTCTTCCCGAACCAGCGCGACTTCAGGACGGAAGAAATCGATTGCAAGGGCGAGCTGAAGAAGCTGGCCGACGTGTCCGTGCCGCTGCCCGAGAAGAACGCCGACTTCAACAGCCTGGCCCGCGCGCTCGTCGCCAACCTGCCGCGTGAGCCGGAGATTCCGGACGATGCCGACGAGCTGGCGGCCTGGAAGAAGTCGCGGCGCGCCAAGCTTGCCGACATCGTCCGGGCCAAGCAGTATCAGGTGCAGCTCGGCTTCGGCGACGGCGACAAGCAGGGTCGCAACTTCCGCTGGGCGCTCAACCTCGACGATGTCTGGAACCTGCCGGTCGTGGAACTGTCGCGCGGCGGGGTCAAGGGAACGGCGCTCGTGGTACACGACGATGGACGGGCCAAGTCTGCCGATGTCGTCGAGCGCCTGCTGAAGGAGAACTATCGTGTCTTCGTGGTCGATCCGCTGTTTTTCGGCGAGTCGAAGGTCTTGCCGCGCGAGTATCTCTTCGAGTTGATGGTGAGCACGGTGGGCGAACGGCCGCTGGGCATCCAGGCCGGTCAGATCGCCGCCGTCGCCCGCTGGGTCCGCTCCCAGCACGCCGAGCCTATCACGCTGGTCGCCAAGGGCAAACGTGCCTGCCTGGCTGCCCTTGTCGCCGCCGCCCTGGACGACAAGACCATCGCCAACCTTCAGCTCGAGGGCGGCATGATCTCGCTCAAGGAAGTCATCACCAGCAACATGTCGGTGGACCAGGCGGCCGAGCTGTTTTGCTTCGGCCTGCTGGAGTGGTTCGACATGCCGCAACTGTCGACGCTGGCGGCCTCGCGGCCGGTGCAGCTGCCTTGAAAGCAAGGGTGAAAGAAATGGGACAGGGCCTCGATAAACGCCCCGCGCCCCGCCGAGAGATAAGTAGCATGCCGTGGAACGGCCACTTGCTATCCGGCAACGATCGGATACGATGATACTGTCCTCACACGCCTGCCAAACCTCCCCCCTCACAGGAATGCACCATGGCTTCACTCACGCAAACGCCTTCGGATGTGCAGATGCTGGAAGTTCTGCGGGGCGCGCACAAGCAGCTGCGCAGCGAGATTGGCAAGATCATCATCGGCCAGGAGGAGGTGCTCGATCAACTCCTGATGGCCATCTTTTGCCGGGGACATGCGCTCCTGGTCGGCGTTCCCGGGCTGGCCAAGACTCTCATGGTGAGCACGCTCGCCCAGGCTCTCGACCTGAGCTTCAAGCGCATTCAGTTCACGCCCGACCTGATGCCGACCGACATCACCGGGACGGAAGTCATTCAAGACGACCCGGCCACGCGGCAGCGCATGTTCAAGTTCCTGCCGGGGCCAATCTTCGCCAATATCGTTCTGGCCGACGAGATCAACCGCACACCTCCCAAGACGCAGGCGGCCCTGCTGGAGGCAATGCAGGAACGCAAGTGCTCGATCGGCGGCGTCGATTATCCGATGCAGGATCCCTTCTTCGTGCTGGCCACGCAGAACCCGATCGAGCAAGAAGGAACTTATCCGCTTCCGGAAGCCCAGCTCGACCGCTTCCTGTTCATGATCAAGGTCAACTATCCCACCGATCAGGAGGAAGAGTTGATCATGAGGCAGGGCACGTCGGACACGCAGACGACCGTGAGCAAGGTGCTGCACGGCGAGGACATCCTGCGGCTGCAACACATCGTGCGGCGCGTGCCGGTGGCGGACCACGTGTTTGCCTATGCCAAGCGGCTGGCGCGGATGACCCGGCCGGGGACGCCGGAAGCTGTCGATTTCGTGAACCAGTGGCTGACGTGGGGCGCCGGTCCACGTGCCAGCATGAACCTCATCATGGCGGCCAAGGCCCACGCCATTCTCAAGGGCCAGCACCACGTGTCGGCCGACGATGTCGCCGCCGTGGCGTTGCCCATCCTCCGCCACCGCCTCATCCCGAACTTCACGGCCCAGAGCGAAGGCGTCTCGGTCGATGACGTTGTCAAGAAGCTGCTGGCGGCAATTCCGAAGAACCAGGCCGCGTGATTGTTTAGCGGGGAGCCGATAGGCGACCGGGAGTGGCCCCATGGTTCTCGGATACCACGTGATCTTCAGCGCGTACGGCTTCTGGTTGCCGAACGACCCGCGCAGCTCATGGTCCGATTTCGTCCGAGCCTGGGAACTGCGACGTTTTGGCGAGGCAACGAAGGTAACGACGAGACGGTCCGTGGCCGCGGCGCGGCACGACCGTGCCTGGCGATTGGAGGCAAAGACGTCAAGGAAGGCAAGCGACCGCAGCGCTGGAGCTTCGTCACCCCATTTGCTGGATTTGTTTAGCGGGGAGCCGATAGGCGACCGGTCGTTGCAAGGGCATGGTCGCCTATCGGCTCCCCGCTAAACGGGATTATCGCATGGCGGAATACCTACATCCCGACGTGATTTCCCGAGCGCAGGTCCTTGGCGTCAAGGCCCGCGCCATCGTGGAAGGGTTGCGCGTCGGCGAGCATCGCAGTCCGTACCGCGGCTTCTCCGTCGAGTTCGTGCAGCATCGCGAATACGTGCCGGGGGATGATGTCCGGCACATCGACTGGAAAAGTTACGGTCGGTCCGAGCGCTACACTATCAAGCAATACGAGCAGGAGACGAACTTCGCCGGGCACATCCTCGTGGATGCCAGCCGGTCGATGCTCTACGGCGAAGGGGCGACGAACAAGCTGGAATATGCGAAGTTGCTGGCGGCGTCGCTGGCATACCTGGTGATTCACCAGCGCGATAGCGCGAGCCTGTCGATCTTCGACGCCGGCTGGCGGCAACGGTTGCCGGCCAGCGGCCAGCCTGGACACATGCAGACCATCTTGCGAGCCCTGGAAAACACGAGGCCGGAAGAAAAGACGTCCATCGGGCCGCTGCTGCACGATCTCGCGCAGCAGGTCAGCCGTCGTGGACTGGTGTTCTTGATCTCGGATTGCTTCGACGAACCGGCGGGCATCCTGGACGGCTTGCGGCACCTGCGCTTCGACGGCCACGAGGTCACGCTCTTTCACGTGCTGCATCCCGACGAGGTCGATTTCCCCTTCGGGGGCATGGTGAAGTTCGAGGCCATGGAGGAGAAGGGGCAAGTTCTCACGCGGCCGCAGATGATCCGCCCGGCGTACATGAAAGCGCTCAAACGATTCTTGAAGGACATGCAGACCGGCTGCGAGAAGCACCGCGTCGATTACGTGCTCATGAACACGTCGCGTCCGCTGGGACCGGCGCTCACCGAGTACCTGGCGCGGCGGCTGCGCGTGCGCATGATGTGATTGGTTTAGCGGGGAGCCGATAGGCGACCGGTGGTTGCAATGGCAGGTCGCCTATCGGCTCCCCGCTAAACGAGAGGAATGACATGAACTTACTGGCGCCATACATGCTGTGGGGGGCGGCGGCGGCGGGCATACCGATCGCGCTGCATTTCTTCTTCCGCAGCCGGTATCGCACCATTCCCTGGGCGGCGATGAAGTTTCTGCTCATGAGCATCGAGCAGACCAGCCGCCGGCTGCGGTTTCAGGAGTTGCTGCTGCTGCTGGCACGCGTGGCGATGCTGGCGTTGCTGGCGCTGGCACTGGCGCGGCCCATCACCGCCGTGGGCGGCGGCGCCGGCCGCGGCGAGGCGGTGGACGCCGTCCTGCTCATCGACACTTCGTACAGCATGGCGGCCCAGGACGGCGCCGCCACTCGGCTCGAGCGGGCACGCAAGGCCGCTGTCAATGTCATCGATCAGCTTCCGCCTCACTCGACCGTGCAGATCGTTACCTGTTCCGATCGCGCAACGCTTGCCGGTCCGCGCTCGCCGTCCGCCCTCGATCAGGCGCGTGGCATCGCCGAGGAAACACGCTTCGATCATGTCGCCTCCGACCTGTTGCCCGGTCTTCAGGAATCGGCGGCCGCCCTGCAGCGTGGCCAGGCATCGAACCGTGAGTTTTATCTGTTGAGCGACATGCAAAAGCTCGGCTGGGAACAGCAGGGGGGCGCGGTCGTGCAGTCGCTGAAGGATCTCAAGGAAAAGGCGACCATCTACATGGTGCGTTGCGGCCGCAGCAAGGCGAAGAACGTCGCCGTCGTCGGCATCGCGCCGCAGTCCGGCGTTCCCCGGCCAGGCGAGCGCGTCGGCTTTGCCGTCCTGGTGCGAAACAGCGGCAGCGAGACCGTCAAGGACCTGAAGGTCTCCCTGATGATCGATGGCGACGCCAAGAGCCGGGAGACGCAGGCGCTTGACTCGATCGGCGCGGGGGAGATGCGTGCCATCACTCTCACCGGCAAGCTGGAAAAGCCGGGCCTGCGCGTGCTCACCGCCCAGGTGGAGATCGATGATCTCGACGCGGACAATCGCTTCGACCAGGTGATCAACGTTCGCGAGCACGTGAATGTGCTGATCGTTGATGGGGCGGCCCAGCCGCGCGATCCCGCCAAGTCGGCAAGTTTCTTCCTCGAACATGCGCTGGTTCCCGTCAAGGACGAGAGCGAACGGCTCAAGTATTACTTGCAGGTGCATAACGTGTCGCCGCGGCTGGCGGTTCCGGGCCGGCTCGCCAAGCAGGACCTGTGCATCCTGGTCAACGTCCCGCTCGAGGACGCCAAGCGCGGCGAGACAGTTTCCGCCGAGTTCCTCGAGGAACTGGCGCGCTTTGTCCGCCAGGGGCGCGGACTGATGATCTTTGCGGGAGATAACGTAACGCCGGACGCTTACAACCGGCTGCTCGGCGAGAAGCACAAGCTCTTGCCGCTCGCCATCAAGGGCGTGAAGTCTCAGCCGGCCAAGCAACCGCTGGCCATTGACCGCGAGAGCGTCAGCCTGCCCGCCTTCGCCAAGTTCAAGGAGGACGATCGCTTCAAGGGCATCGGCTTCGTCAGCATCTCGCGATCTCTCGAACTGGATGAACGCGGCACGCGCTGGGAGAAGAAGGACGATTCTGAAAAGCCCGTCGTCCTCAAGAAAAAGGACGAACAGGCCAAGGTCGTGCTGCGCTACAACACAGCCATGCCGATGGTGGCAACGCGCAAGGTCGGGTCGGGCGAGGTGATGCAGTTCGCGACCTCTGCCGACCCCGGCTGGAAACCGAAAGACCCGAATCCTACCTGGAACGACTGGCCGCTGGCGCCGGAGCTGATGTACTTGCCTTTCATGGACATGGCGGTCAGCTATCTCCTTCACGGTCAGACGCAAAACCACAATCTTGTCGCCGGCACGAAGCTGAGCTGGCATCCGCAGGAGAAGGACACGAAGGCGTACACGCTGGTTCATCCCGATGGCCGGGCCGAGCGTCTGGGCGTGCCGGTTGATGTTGACGGCAAGAAAGTCGTGACGGCGAAGGATCTGCGGCAAGCCGGCGTCTATCGCCTAGTTGCTGCAGTGCCGCCCACCGGCTCGAGCGCAGAACCGACCAGCGAACAGTCGTCGCAAGGGGAAGGGTCGCCGAACGGCACTCCGCCAGACGAGATTCCCCTTGCCGTCGTCCCCGACCTCCGGGAGAGTGAGGACCTGGAAGCACTTTCGGATGAGCAGATCGATGAACGGCTCGGCTTTCGACCGATTCATGTCACTGCCGGCGATAGCCCGGTCACATTCTCGGAAATCGAACGGCTCAACCGCGAGTGGACGCTGTGGTTGCTGCTGGGCGTGCTCGGCCTCGCGCTCGGCGAATCGCTCCTGGCCTGGTGGTGCGGGAGGGCGCGTTGATGAACTGGCTCATCGAGATTCTGGGAATCGAGGCGCCCGACAACACGGTGCTGCAATCGGCCGAGATCGGCATGCGCTCCGCGTTCCCCTGGTGGCTGATGGTGCCGATCGTCGCGGTGCTGGGCGCCGGCGTCTTCTGGCTCTATCGCCGCGAGTCGGACAAGGTGTCGCCATGGCGCCGGGCCGTGTTGACGGCTCTGCGAACGGCAGCGCTGGCATTGCTGCTGTTGCTGCTCTTTCGCCCGGTGCTGCTGGCGGAATACGTCGGTGAACGACTGCGGCCCATCGTTGTGCTGGTCGACAATAGCCAGAGCATGCAGCTGCAGGATCGCCGTCTGACGGATGACGACAAGCTACGCGTCGCCATTGCCAAGGGGCTGATCCCGGTCACGACATCCTTCAAGGACGAGAAAAGCCGGGTCCCGCTCCCGGCTGATACGCCGAAGGACCCGACGCGCGCCGACCTGGCCCGCGCCGTATTGACCCATCCGGAGCTGAAACTGATCGACGGCTTGCAAAAGCGCGGCCCGGTCCGCGCCTATCTGTTTGGTCAAAGACTGCGCGGCGACGACGCCGACCGGCGCGAAAAGGGCGTGGGTCTCCCGGTGGAACCAGAAAGAATTGAAAAAACTGAGAAAACCGAGAAAGCGGAGATCGACCGGTTGCTCGCTGCCTTCAAGGCCGACGAGTCCCGCACCGCCGCTGCCGATGCGATTCGCGAAGTCCTGCAGGGCAGGGAGGGTGATCCGCCCGCCGCGATCGTCATGCTCACCGATGGGCAAGACAACGCGAGCAAGTACACGCTTGCCGAGGCGGCGCGCGAGGTCGGCCGGGACAAGATCCCGCTGCACATTTACGGAGTTGGCACGGCGGAGGGGGGCAGCCTGCAGCTTCGCGAAGTCGGGGCGCCGCCGACCATCTTCTACGACGACACCATCGTTGTGCCGCTGCGCTGGCGGGCCCATGGCTTCAAGAAGGGCGAACTGGAGATGACCGTGACCCTCGGGGGCCGCCTCGTCGCCAAGAAAAACATCCCGGTCCAGACCGGGGAAGACCTGCGCGATGCCCTGGCCTTCATCCCGGAGAAGGGCAAGGACGCCGAGCAGGACCTCGAACTGGTCACGACCATTCAGCTCAAGGGCAACGACACGTTCAAGGACAAGATCACGCAGAAGGTGCGGCTCATCGATAGCCGGATCAAGGTGCTCTATGTCGAGGGCACGCCGCGTTTCGAGTACAAGTTCTTGCAGCCGATGCTGCTGCGCGACCGGCGCGTGGATGTGAGCTTCCTGCTCACCAGCGCCGATCCCCAGGTGCTGGACTCGGGGCCGCCGTTCTTGCCGTCGTTCCCGGCGACGCGCGACAAGTTCTTCGAGGCCAAGTACAACCTCATCATCCTGGGCGACGTGCCGGCCGAGTTCCTCACCAAGGAGCGGCAGGAGTGGATTCGCGACTTCGTCAAGGATCGCGGCGGCCTGATTGTCATCGCGGGCCGGCAAAACTTGCCGGGGGGCTATGCGGGAACGACGCTGGCCGAGATGCTGCCCATCGAGTTCGAGGCCGGCAAGCCGGCACTGGAGGAACGGCCGCAGGAGTATCAGCCGGCACTCACCGAGGCGGGCAAGCGTGCCGGGATGCTCGCCCTGGCAGACACGCCGGAGGACAGTCTCAAAGTCTGGCGCGACCTGCCCGGCTTCTACTGGAACAGTCCCGCCATCAGGCTGCGCCCGGGGGCCACCTCGCTGCTCGTCAACCCAAAATCGAAGATGGCCAAGGCTGACAACCAGCCGATGCCCGTGCTGGCGTCGCAGCATTACGGCAAGGGACAGGTGCTGTTCATGTCCAGCGACGAAAGCTGGCGATGGCGCTACAACACGCAGGACAAGCACTTCGCGCGTTTCTGGGGTCAGATCATCTATCAAACGGGGTTGCCGCATTTGCTCGGCAACCACGCGCAGCGGGCCCAGATGGCGCTGGAGCGCTCGCAGGCGCTGGTT
>Ga0194132_10004181_pt1 | contig 24839 bp, 17 predicted proteins | sample TA2KigOf80mmetaG_FD_148612 | JGI IMG/M metagenome (GOLD analysis project Ga0194132, IMG submission 148612) | Freshwater microbial communities from Lake Tanganyika, Tanzania - TA2015054 Kigoma Offshore 80m | ecosystem: Environmental > Aquatic > Freshwater > Lake | place: Tanzania: Lake... | reverse complement strand
CGCCCCGTCGTCACACGGTGATGATGAAGAACGTCGCCGGACTCCACAACCGGATGTACGGGTAACGACCACACAGGATCGTCTGGCCGAAGTGCGACTGAACCAACACCTATTGCGCAACGAGTCTATGGAACCCCGCGGGTTCTACTGGGGGTAACAACGGTGTGGCGGACGAGAACTTCGGCGGATTCTTCCCAAAACTTGGTGCGGGCGGCGTGGTGGGCGAGAGCGGGCGAGGCGTTCACCAGTATAACGTCGGCGGCGCGCCGTTCTTCGGCAGTTCTGGAACGGCGTAGGGCGATGGCCGAACGTGCCCGCGGCCCGTAGTTTCGACTCCGCCAACGAGGAGCCTGTTGTGATGCTGCGTGCTCTCGCGCTCGGTGTCGTCATGTGCGCCGCGGTCCCGGGTGCGGGCGCGGCCGATGACGCGGACTGGACCGGCAAGACGGTCCGCCTGAAAGTCGATGTGAAATTGGGCACCAAGTTCAACGGCGGGCTGGTGCGCGAGGGCGCGGCGCTTCCGAAGGGGAAGACGTTCGTCGTGAAGTCCGACGCCGGCGGGTTCCTCGAACTGGTCGACCAGACCGGGTTCATCTTCCGGTCCGAAGCGGAAGTGGTGGCGGAGAAGGAAAAGGGGCCGGATACGCGCGAGTTGTGGGTGTACGAGGGCGGGTGGTTCGCCCGGAAGAAGGACGGCTCGTGGTACGAGGTGAACGAGGAGAACTACCGGCGGCAGAAGAGCCTGTCTTTCCGCGAGGTGAAGCGGACGGCCGAGTTCGTGGAACTGTATGACGCGAACCGCAAGGTAAGCGTCCGGCTCGGCGCGGGGGCGATGGACGCTCGGTGGGACGCGGACGGGCCGAACGCGGTCTGGAAGCCGCTGTACAAGGGGCGCTGGCAGACCCCGACCCCGTGAGGCCCGCACGGGCGCGCCCCGCGAACCTTCCCGGCGGGCGCGCCGTCTGCTAAGAAGACGCTGGCCGTGCTCGCGTAGCTCAGTGGTAGAGCGGCGCTTTTGTAAAGCGCGGGTCGTGGGTTCAACTCCCTCCGCGAGCTTTTCGATCCCCCCCGGAGGTCCTACAACAGAAGTGCCGTGGTTCACGGGTAGGTGGCAGAGTGGTCAATTGCACCAGACTGTAAATCTGGCTCCTTCGGGATTCGGGGGTTCAAATCCCTCCCTACCCACTGACGAGTTTGGAACGCCGATTTGTGATTGACGATTGAAAGGCCGAAGCCGCGCCGCAAATGCCTTCAATCAGAAATCGCAAATCTGGAATCGAAAAGCGAGACCGTGCGGGTGTAGCTCAGCGGTAGAGCTCTTGCCTTCCAAGCAAGATGTCGTGGGTTCAAATCCCATCGCCCGCTCTGGCCGGGGTTACGGACGAAGGAAAAGACCAAGAATCGGCGCGCCCGGCGGTCGCCCCCCTTCACTTTTCGCTTCGATCTTTTACCCTTTACTTGACCGCTGCTGTAGCTCAGCTGGTAGAGCACCTCCTTGGTAAGGAGGAGGTCATGGGTTCAAGTCCCATCAGCAGCTCTCGGATCGACGGTCGTGCCCCGCGCCCCAGAAGGCGGGGTCCGTGGACCGGGGACCGTATCACCAACCGACATTCTTCCCAGAGGAGTGAGGAGCGATGGCTAAGGGGACATTCGAGCGCACCAAGCCGCACGTGAACGTCGGCACCATCGGCCACATCGACCACGGCAAGACCACCACGACCGCGGCGATCATGGCCCGGAACGCGCACCTGAACAAGCTCAAGGAGTTCAAGAGTTATTCGGAAATCGCCAAGGGCGGCATCGTCCGCGACGCGAACAAGACCGTAACGATCGCGGTCTCGCACGTCGAGTACGAGTCGAACGACCGCACCTACACCGGCAAGGACGCGCTCCCGTTCAAGGACCTCCTCGACTACCCCGGTATCGACAAGGTCGATTACTCGGCCGCCATCAAGGGCCGGCACTACGCCCACATCGACTGCCCCGGCCACGCCGACTACATCAAGAACATGATCACCGGGGCCGCCCAGATGGACGCGGCCATCCTCGTGGTCGCCGCCGACGACGGCCCCATGCCGCAGACCCGCGAGCACATCCTGCTCGCCAAGCAGGTCGGCGTGCCGAACATGGTCGTGTACCTGAACAAGTGCGACAAGGCCGACCCGGAACTGATCCCGCTCGTGGTGATGGAGCTCCGCGACCTGCTCAACAAGTACGAGTTCAAGGGCGACGACATCCCCATCGTGTACGGCCGCTCGAAGGAGGCCCTCGAGAACGCCACCAGCGACAACCAAGGGTCGCTCTCGGTCGACGCGCTCATGTTCGCGCTGGACACCTACGTCCCGCTCCCGCAGCGCGAAGAGGACAAGCCGTTCCTCATGTCCGTCGAAGACGTGTTCTCGATCAAGGGCCGCGGCACCGTGGCGACCGGGCGCGTCGAGCGCGGGCAGGCCATCGTCGGCAACGACGTGGAGATCATCGGCCTCCGCAAGGACAACGTGAAGACGGTCATCACCGGTATCGAGATGTTCCAGAAGACGCTGGACAAGGCCATCGCCGGCGACAACGTCGGGGTGCTCCTCCGCGGCATCGAGCGCGACGGGATCGAGCGCGGGCAGGTCATCGCCAAGCCCGGCAGCATCACCCCGCACACCAAGTTCGAGGCCAACATCTACGTGCTGTCGAAGGAAGAAGGCGGCCGGCACACCCCGTTCTTCAAGGGGTACAAGCCGCAGTTCTACTTCCGCACCACCGACGTGACCGGCTCGATCACCCTCCCGGCCGACGTCGAAATGTGTATGCCCGGCGACAACGTCAAGGTGTCGGTCGAGCTGATGGACGGGATGCCCGTCGCGATGGACGAGGGCCTCCGGTTCGCCATCCGCGAGGGCGGCAAGACCGTCGGCTCCGGCGTCGTGACGAAGATCCTCGCCTGAGTGGGAGCTGTCGGCCATCAGCAATCAGCGGTCAGCCGGAAAGAAGCGAGAACCGAAGGGTCGCGTGTCTTCTTGTGGCTGGTAGCCGATTGCTGAAAGCTGACGGCTCTACCTACGAGCGTAGCTCAACGGTAGAGCAACGGTTTCCAAAACCGTCGGTTGGGGGTTCAAATCCCTCCGCTCGTGCTGTCGTCGGGTTCCCGCGGCGCGCCGCGGGGCCCGCCCCGAACCCGCAGCCAGTTGCGACCGGCCGCCGAAACGGGTCCGCCCGCTTCCGCGGCCGATTCGCTCGTTTAGGGGTCGCGCGCCCGCGCCGCCCCCGACGCGACACGAACCCGCACACGGATCGCACTCGAAGAAGAGGACGGAGCATGGCGACCGCCGTTGAACCCAACCCGGCCCCCGCCCCGGCCGCGCCGAGCAAGCCCCTGAGCCTCCCCGCTGCGAGCCTCATCGGGGCCGTCTACACCATCGCCGCCCTCATGGTCGTGTTCGCGCTCCTGCCCGCCCTCTGGGCCGAGCGCGTCACCCCGATGGTCAAGGACAACCTGATCAACTGGCTGCTGTGGCTCCCGGCCCTGTGCGGGACGGTGGCCGGCCTCATCTGGTTCGGCAACAAGCTGGCCGACGGCGGGCCGAAGGGTGTCCACGGCGGCGCGTTCCTCGTCACCTGTGCCGCGATCACCGCGTTCTTCTTCTTCCGGGCCGGCGCGATGTGGGCCGACGGGGTCGCGGGGTACGTTCTCGGCGGCGTCATGGGCCTGATGGTGGCCTACTTCGCCTTCCGGTTCTTCAGCGGGCGCACCGGCGAGCGGTGGTCGGTCGGCCTCGAAGAGCAGGGCTGGTTCTCGCTCGCGCAGTACAAGCGCTCGCTCGGCGTCAAGGTCCGCCGGCTCACGATCCTCGGCATCCTCCTCGTCGGCGGGAGCGGGGCATGGTCGCTGTACAACCAAGGGATCGTGCCCGAGCGCTGGACCCTCGCCATGCCCGCGGGCATCCAGCCGCTCTTGGTCATGCAGGGGGCGAAGACCGGCGTACTGGTGGTCATCGTCCTCGCGAGCCTGTGGGTCGCGTTCCGCGCGGTGAACATCCCCAGTTTCGCCGAGTTCCTCATTGCCACCGAAGCCGAGATGAACAAGGTGTCGTGGTCCACGCGCAAGCGGCTCGCCCAAGACACCGTCGTCGTGCTCGTCACCACGCTCATCATGACCCTGTTCCTCCTCGTGGTGGACCTGTTCTGGGGTTGGCTGCTGAGCCGGCAGACCGTGGGCGTGCTACCCGGCCGGGCCACGAACGCCGACAAGAAGGGGCAGTCGCAGGAAGCGAAGTGGTAACGCGAACCCACGAGGCGGCCCACCGGCCGGAACTCCGATGAGCGACGAAACCACGCCGAGCGCCCCCGCCCCGGAACCCGTGGCCCCCCCCGAAGCGCCCGCGCCGGTCGCTGACGCCCCCGCGCCCGCTGCTGAGCCGGAGCCGGTCGCGCCCGTGGGAGAGGGGCCCGCGCCCGTTCTTGTGCCGGAACCCGACGCGCCTTCAGTGGTGGCGACCGAGACCGTGGCCGAGGTAACGGAACCGGTGGCCGAGGTCGAGAAGCCCAAGCCCGCGAAGAAGCCGCGCGCGAAGAAGGTCGCGGTGGCCGACCCCGTGGAACCCGCGACGGCCACGGCCGGGCCCGCCCCGGACGCGCCGCCAGCCGAGAACAAGAAGAAGTGGTACGCCATCAAGGTCGCGAGCGGGCGCGAAGACTCCATCAAGGCCGCGATCCTGCGCAAGGTGCGCATCGAGGGGCTTGAGGAGTTCTTCGGCCGGATCGAAATCCCGTTCGAAGAGGAGACTGTTAAAAAGTCTGTGAAGGTCAAGGACAAGAAGACCGGCGAGACCACGTACCAAGAGAAGAAAGTCACGCGCAAGCGCAAGAAGTTCCAAGGGTACATCTTCGCGGAACTGGAGTTCAACGACCGCGTGCTGTACGTGATCCGCGACACCAGCGGGGTCGGCGACTTCCTGAACTTGCGCCACAAGAAAGACCAACTGCCCACCCCGGAGCCGATGCCGGACCACGAGGTCCAGTCGATGCTCACCGGCGTCGCGGTGAAGGACCCGTCGAAGCCGAAGAAGGTGAAGATCGACTTCGAGAAGGGCGACAAGGTCCGCGTGAAGGAAGGCTCGTTCGCGAACTTCGAGGGGACGGTGAAGGAGATCATCGAGGCCAAGGACCCGACCGAGCCGCCGAAGGTGTCGGTGGAGCTGACCTTCTGGGGCCGGGCCACCGTGACCGAGTTCGATTCGAGCCAAGTGGAAAAGGTCTGAGGCTTTTTGATTTTCGATTTGTGATTGGCGATGGAAGGCTTCGGATCGGGGACCGCCGGCGCGCTCGCGCGCCGATTCTCGCCAGAAGCCCGTGCCAATCGGCAATCGGACATCTACAATCAGAAATCTCTAAATCGCGAAGGTGTTGTCATGGCGAAGCAGGTTACGGCGCAAGTGAAGCTCCAGTGCCCCGGCGGGTCGGCCACGCCCGCGCCGCCGGTCGGCCCGGCCCTCGGTGCGCACGGCGTCAACATCGGCCAGTTCGTGAAGCAGTTCAACGACAAGACCGGCAAGCCCGAAATGAAGGGGCTGATGCTGCCGGTCGTCATCACCGTGTACTCGGACCGCTCGTTCGAGTTCAAAATCAAATCGCCGCCGGCCGCGATTCTGCTGAAGCTGGCCGCGAAGATCCCGCACGCGAAGAAGGCCGGCAAGGAAGTGATCCCCGCCGACTCCAAGAAGGGCGGCAAGTACAAGGGGTTCACCGTCACGAAGAAACAGGTCGAGGAGATCGCCAAACAGAAGATGGCCGACCTCAACGCCCGCGACGTCGAGCACGCCGCGCGGATCATCGAGGGCACCGCCCGCAGCATGGGCATCACCGTGCAAGGGTGATCGCGCCCGTGGTGTCAAGGGAAATCTTCGGCGCGCCAGTTGCCACGGCGCGCCGCTCATCGTAACTACTATCTTCTCACACACCGCCGCGCCGCGCGCGTCGGGAGGGGCCGTAGTCGCTTCGCGACGAACCCCGCTACCGAGAGGTCGAGTCGTAATGGCGAAGGAAAAAGACAAGGTAAAGGCTCCTGCCGACGCCGCGCCCGCCGCACCGCCGGCCGAACCCGCCGCGCCCGCCCCGGCTGTCGCGGAGGCCGCTGCCGCGCCCGCTCCCGCCGGCGACAAGCCGAAGCCGGTCGAGGCCGAAGGACCGGGCAAGAAAAAGAAGAAGCCCGGCGTGCCACCGCGCCGCGGCAAGAAGCTCCGCAACCACCTGCGCAACGTCGAGAAGAAAATCGACGAACTGGGCGCGGTGCCGGTCAAGCAGGCCGTGTCGGAGCTGAAAAAACTGAAGCGTGCGAAGTTCGATGAGACGGTCGAACTGCACATCAACCTCGGCATCGACCCGACGCAATCGGACCAGATGGTTCGCGGCGCGATCCCGCTCCCACACGGGATCGGTAAGAGCGTGCGCGTCGCCGTGTTCGCGCAGGGCGACAACGCGGCAAAAGCGAAGGCCGCGGGCGCGGACATCGTCGGCGCGGCCGACCTCGTCGAGAAGGTGCAGAAGGAAAGCTTCCTCGAGTTCGATGTCGTGCTGGCCGCGCAGGACATGATGGGGCAGGTGTCGCGCCTCGGTAAGGTGCTCGGCCCGCGCGGGCTGATGCCGGCCCCGAAGTCCGGCACCGTGGTGCCCGCGACTGGAGACATCGGGCAGGTGGTCAAGGAGTTCAAGGCCGGCAAGGTCGAGTACCGCTCCGACAAGACGGGGCAGATCCACGCCGGGGTCGGCAAGATGAGTTTCGACGAGCAGAAGCTCGTCGAGAACATCACCGCCTTCGTCGAGCAGGTCCGCTCGGTCAAGCCGTCCGGCGTGAAGGGGAACTTCATCAACGGCGTGGTGCTCTCGGCCACGATGTCGCCGGGCATCCGGCTCGCTCTCTGAAGTGGGCAGTAGACAGTGGGCAGTGGGCGGTCAATAAGCCGCCCGGCCCCGTCGCTGTCTGGACTAGGCTGGTTTTACGGCCCACGCACACTTAACACTGCCCACTACTATGAGCAAGAAGATCAAAGAACTGGAACTGAACGCCCTCCGCAAGACGTTCAAGGACGTGCGCGACTTCGTGCTGCTCGAGCCGCTGAAGCTCGACGCCGCGGCGGACTACACCCTGCGGAAGGGGCTGCGCGACAAGAAGATCCGCGTGAAAATGGTCAAGAACAGTTTCGTGCGGAAGGTGTTCGACGAGAACGGCGTGAAGGTCGATCCGGGCAGCGGCCCGACGCTCCTGTGCTGGGGCGCGGACAGCGTGAAGGAGCTGAGCACCGCGGTGGACGCGATGCTCAAGTTGCTCCGCCCCGACCCGAAGCTGCCGGCCAAGATCAAGGAAAAGACCGCGGTCGCCGACGGCACGCCGGTCACGCTCGAAGTCGGGAAGACGATCCCGACCAAGCGCGAGGCCATCGGCGACGTGCTGTCCGCGATTCTGGGACCGGGGGCGATGCTGGCCGCGGCGCTGACCGGTCCCGCCACGCAACTGGCCGGGATCGTCAAGGCCATCGAAGACAAGAAGACCGAGGGCGCGCCGCCCGCCGCGTAACCGAACGAACTTCCGGTGCGGGCGTTTTTGCTCGCCCCGCGAACTCGACGGGCCGACCGCCTGTCATACAACGATCAGCTATTACGCTCCTAGTCGGGCTGCTTCACCCGGCGCAGACTTCCCAAAAGGAACTTACCCATGCCTTCCGTTGCAGAACTGGGCGACGCCCTCGCCGGCCTGACCCTCGTGCAGGCCGTCGAACTGAAGAACTACCTCAAGGACAAGCACGGCATCGAGCCCGCCGCGGGTGGCGTCGCAGTCGTCGCGCCGCAGGGCGGTGGTGGCGCGGCCCCGGCCGCGGCTGCCGCCGAAGTGACCGAGTTCAACGTGATCCTCGACAGCTTCACCGACAAGGTGAAGACGATCAAGGTGGTCCGCGAGATCACCGGGCAGGGCCTCAGCGAGGCGAAGGCCACCGTCGAAGGCGCGCCGAAGGCGATCAAGGAAAACGTGGACAAGAAGACGGCCGAGGACGTCAAGAAGAAGCTGGAAGAGTCCGGCGCGAAGGTCACGATCAAGCCGGCCGGCTAATCGGGTTGTGCGTCTCGCACGGGGCCTCGCGGTTGTTTCGGCCGGGGGGCTTTGGGCGCGTTGCAAAAAAATGCCCGGACGGGGTGACTTTTGCGCCCCGTCCGGGTATGATTGTCGTGTGGCGGGTTTCCGCCGCGCCCCGTTACGACCCAACCGCACCTGTACACTCGGTTCCCCGTCGCGCGCGGATTGCGTAGGCGGGGTGAGTGTTCGGGGGCGATTCCGCGTAGCCAGTGGTGACAATGTACGCAACCCACTCGCTCGGATGTGTCGTACCTCTTCGATCCTACACCATGCAGACTCCCGTTGGCCCCCCTCCCGTGAACCGCGCGGCCCGCGCGCCGGTCTGGGTGGGTAGGGTCGTGTTTTCGTTGTGCCGATCCGGGGCGCGCCCGCCGCGCGGCCCGGCCGTCATTGCCACTATCCAATAACGTCCGCCGCCCGCTCACGCAAGGCCCGTTGCCATCCGGGGCAACGGTTGCCGTGCGTCGCGTCATCGTTCACCCTCGGTAGGAGCGCGCCGATGCCAATTACGGCCGAACGCATAATCACCCCGACGGAAACCCGCAACTTCGGTCGCTTCGGCGACGCGGTGGACGTCCCCGACCTGACCGACGTGCAGACCCGGTCCTACGACCGCTTCCTGCAACTCGACGTCGCCTTCGACAAGCGCACCGCCAGCGGGCTGGAGGGCGTGCTCCAAGAAATCTTCCCCATCGAGAGCTACGACAAGCGCATCAGCCTCGAGTACGTCCGGTACGAGTTGGGCAAGCCCCGCTACGACCCGGACGAGTGCCGCCAGTTGCGCCTCACCTACGGCCGCCCGTTCCGCGTCTGGCTGCGCCTCAAGAAGACCGAGGGCGAGCCGGTGCAGGAAGAGGTCTATTTGGGCGACATGCCCATTATGATCGGCGGCGGCGAGTTCATTATTAACGGGGCCGAGCGCGTCGTCGTGTCGCAGCTCCACCGCAGCCCCGGCGTCGACTTCGTCGTCACCCGCGAGGCCGACAAGGACCTGCACTCGTGCCGCATCATCCCCGAGCGCGGCTCGTGGATCGAGATCAACGCCACCAAGAAGGACACCCTCGGCGTCCGCATCGACCAGAGCGGCAAGTTCAGCGCGATCACCCTGCTCCGCGCGATGGACCCGCGGTACGGCAGCACCGCCAACATCCTCAACGAGTTCTTCGAGACCGAGAAGGTCAAGCTGAAGGCGAAAGACGCGCGCGCCAAGCTGGTGGGCGACCCCGAAACGAACGTGATGCCGATGTACGCGGCCGACGACGTGATCGACCCGGAAACGGGCGAGGTGTACCTCGACGCGGGCAAGCCGTTCACCGCGGAGAAGGTCGATAAGGCGATGGCCTCGATGCTTTCCGAGGTCCGGGCCATCGCGTTCCCCAAGGACCCGATCCTGTTCAACTCGATTCAGGAGGACGTGGGCACCGGCACGCAGGCCGACTCGCACGAGGGCGCGCTCCTCAAGATTTACCAGCGGCTCCGGCCGGGCAACCCGCCGCAACTGGAGAAGGCCAAGGAGCTGTTCAAGGAGAAGTTCCAAGACGCCAACCGCTATCGGCTCGGCCGCGTCGGGCGGTTCCGCATCAACCGCAAGTTCGATCAGAACGTGCCCGAAACCGAGATGGCCCTTAGCAGCGTGGACTTTGTCAACTCGATGAAGTACCTGCTCGACCTGCGCTCCGGCAAGGGCCACGTGGACGACATCGACCACCTCGGCAACCGCCGCCTGCGCACCATCGACGAGTTGGCCGCGGACGAGCTGCGCAAGGGGTTCCTGAAGCTGCGCCGCACCGTGCAGGAGCGCATGGCGATCCGCGACCAGCAGGACATGAGCCCGCGGTCGCTCATCAACCCGAAGAGCGTGAGCGCGGCCATCGAGTACTTCTTCGGCCGTAGCGAGCTGTCGCAGGTTGTTGACCAGACGAACCCGCTCGCGCAGCTCACGCACGAGCGCCGGCTGTCGGCCCTCGGGCCGGGCGGGTTGAACCGCAAGCGCGCGGGGTTCGAGGTGCGCGACGTCCACATCTCGCACTACGGGCGCATCTGCCCCATCGAGACCCCGGAAGGGACGAACATCGGCCTCATCTCGTCGCTCAGCATCTACGCCGAGATCGACGACTACGGGTTCCTCACCACGCCGTACAAGAAGGTGAAGAACAAGAAGCTGACGGACGAGGTGGTGAAGCGCCGGGCCGACGAGGAGTCGACGGCGGTGCTGGCCCCGGCCGACACGCCCACCGAGGGCGACAAGATCACCGTGGAGCGTGTCAGCGGGCGGCAGAGCGGCGACCTGATGATGATCCCGGCCGAGAAGGTCGAGTACATCGACGTTTCGCCGAAGCAGATGGTCGGGGTGTCCGCGGGCCTGATCCCGTTCCTCGAGCACGACGACGCGAACCGCGCGCTCATGGGATCGAACATGCAGCGCCAAGCGGTGCCGCTGCTGATCCCGGAACCGCCGCTTGTGTCCACCGGCCTCGAGATCGAAGTGGCCCGGCACTCCGGTATGCTCGTGAAGGCCCAAGAGGACGGGCACGTCGTGTACGTGGACGCCGAGCGCATCAAGATCGAGGAGAAGGACAAGATCGTCCGCGAGTACGTGCTGCGCAAGAACCACGGACTCAACGAGCGCACCTGCCTGAACCAGAAGCCCGTCGTGCCGATGGGCAAGAAGGTGAAGCGGGGCGACGTGATCGCCGACGGCGCGGCCACGAAGAACGGCGAGCTTGCGCTCGGGCGGAACGTGCTGGTCGCGTTCATGTCGTGGGAGGGGTACAACTTCGAGGACGCCATCATCATCAGCGAGCGACTGGTGAAGAACGACACGTACACCAGCATCCACATCGAAGAGTTCGACATCGAAATCCGGGAGACGAAGCTGGGCAAGGAGGAGTTCACCCGCGACATCCCGAACGTTAGCCCGAAGGCCCTCGCGAACCTCGACGAGCACGGCGTGGTCCAGATCGGGACGTACGTGCGCCCCGGCGACATCCTCGTGGGCAAGGTGTCGCCCAAGTCGCGCTCGGAACTGACGCCGGAAGAGAAGCTGCTGCACGCCATCTTCGGGCGCGCCGGCGAGGACGTGAAGAACGACTCGCTCGAAGTGCAGTCGGGCACGGAAGGGATCGTGATCGCGGCCCACCGGTTCAGCCGCCGCGCGCACATGACCGAGGACGAGAAGAAGCAAATCGACAAGGACCGCAAGGGCATCGAGACGACGTACAACACGCGCATCGCGGAGCAGTTCCGCGAGTTCATCAAGGCGCTGGAAGACGTGCTCGACAAGAAGGAGCTGAAGGACCCTAACACGGGCAAGCAGCTCGGCTCGGAGAAGGACGACAAGACCGTCGCGGAGCAGGCCAAGGGGTTCAAGTTGGAGAACTTGGACATCCGCAGCCCGGACAGCGCGAAGAAGGCCGGCAAGATCCACCACCGGCACTGGGAGCGCATCCAGTTCTTAATCGACGAGCAGGAGCGCAAGCTGAACTCGCTGAACCGCGGCGACGAACTGCCGAACGGCGTGCAGCAGATGGTGAAGGTGTACGTCGCCACGAAGCGCGTCATCAGCGTGGGCGACAAGATGGCCGGGCGGCACGGGAACAAGGGCGTCATCAGCAAGGTGCTGCCCGAAGAGGACATGCCGTACCTGAAGGACGGCACCCCGGTGGACATCCTGCTGAACCCGCTGGGCGTGCCGAGCCGCATGAACGTGGGCCAGATTCTGGAGACGCACTTGGGCTACGCCGCGGCGAAGCTCAAGTTCAAGGCTATCACCCCGGTGTTCGACGGGGCGACCGAGGAAGAGATCCGCGACGCGCTCGACGAGGCCGGCATCCCGGACACGGGCAAGAGTGTGCTGTACGACGGGCGCACCGGCGAGGCGTTCGACCAGCCGGTCACGGTGGGCTACATCTACATGCTGAAGTTGCACCACCTCGTGGACGACAAGGTCCACGCGCGGGCGACCGGGCCGTACTCGCTCATCACCCAGCAGCCGCTGGGCGGCAAGGCCCGCTTCGGCGGCCAGCGGTTCGGCGAAATGGAAGTGTGGGCGCTCGAGGCGTACGGCGCGGCCTACATCCTTCAGGAGTTGCTCACGGTGAAGTCGGACGACGTCGAGGGCCGGACCAAGATCTACGAGAGCATGGTGAAGGGCGAGAACACGCTGGAGGCCGGCACCCCGGCGAGCTTCGACGTGCTCACCCACGAGATCCGCGGCCTCGGCCTGAACATGTGCTTGGAGAAGAAGCGGGTCTGAGATTGATGAGTTGTGATTTCAGATTTCAGATTGAAGTCACTCGCGCCCCGGACAGTTCATCGCCTCCGGGGTTGCGGCGCGAAAACCACCGGCGTGCTGTTCAATCGTCAATCAAAAATCTGCAATCGACAATACCGAGGTGAACCATGTCCACGACCGCCGCCAACAACGACAAGAACGCCGACGCGGGCGCGGAAGGCACCAGCTACGAGCGCATTAACGACTTCGGCGCGGTGCGCATCTCGCTCGCCAGCCCGCAGGACATCCGCTCGTGGAGCCACGGCGAGGTGAAGAAGCCGGAGACGATCAACTACCGCACGTACCGGCCCGAAAAGGACGGCCTGTTCTGCGAGAAGATCTTCGGGCCGGAAAAGGACTGGGAGTGCTCCTGCGGCAAGTACCGCGGGATGAAGTACAAGGGCATGATCTGCGACCGCTGCGGCGTGAAGGTCACGCACTCGCGCGTGCGCCGCAAGCGCATGGGGCACATCGAACTGGCCGCGCCCGTCGTCCACATCTGGTTCTTCAAGGCGATGCCGTCGCGCCTCGGCACGCTGTTGGACATGAAGACCACGAACCTCGAAAAGATCATCTACTTCCAAGATTACGTCGTCGTGGACCCGATGGCGCTCGGCGAGGGCGACAAGCCGATTCTGAAAGAGCGCCAACTGCTCAACGAGGAAGAGTTCAAGCACTACCGCACCGAGTACGGCGACGCGTTCGAAGTGGACATGGGCGCGGAGGCCATCAAGAAGCTCCTCGACCGGCTCGACCTCGTCAAACTCTCGAAGGACCTGCGCGACCGGCTCGAGAAGGAGACGGCGCGCGGCGAGAAGAAGTCCAAGCAGCGCGAGAAGGAACTGGTGAAGCGGTTGAAGACCGTCGAGGCGCTCTGCGTCAGCTCCAACCAGTGCGCGTGGATGGTGCTGGAGTGCATCCCGGTGATCCCGCCGGACCTGCGGCCCCTCGTGCTGCTCGACAGCGGCAACTTCGCCACGAGCGACCTGAACGACCTGTACCGCCGCATCATCAACCGCAACAACCGGCTCAAGAAGCTGGTGGACCTGAACGCGCCCGAGGTCATCATCCGCAACGAGAAGCGGATGCTCCAGCAGAGCGTGGACGCGCTGTTCGACAACAACCGGTGCAAGCGCCCGGTGCTGGGTTCCTCGAACCGGCCGCTGAAGTCGCTGACCGACATGATCAAGGGCAAGCAGGGCCGGTTCCGCGAGAACCTGCTCGGCAAGCGCGTCGACTACTCCGCGCGCTCGGTCATCGTCGTCGGCCCGGAACTGAAGTTGCACCAGTGCGGCCTGCCGAAGAAGATCGCGCTCGAACTGTTCCAGCCGTTCATTATCCGCCGGCTCAAGGAGCTGAACCACGCGGACACGATCAAGAGCGCCAAGAAGATGCTGGAGCGCAAGGACGACGTGGTGTGGGACATCCTCGAAGAGGTGACGAAGACGCACCCGGTGCTGCTGAACCGGGCCCCGACGCTGCACCGCATGGGCATTCAGGCGTTCGAGCCGGTGCTGATCGAGGGCAACGCGATCCGCATCCACCCGCTGGTGTGTAAGGGCTTCAACGCCGACTTCGACGGCGACCAGATGGCCGTCCACCTGCCGCTCTCCATCGAGGCACAGGTGGAGGCGACCGTGCTGATGATGAGCACGAACAACATCTTCAGCCCGGCCAACGGGAACCCGATCATCACGCCGTCGCAGGACATCGTGATGGGGTGCTACTACCTGACCGCGGCCCGCGGGGGCGAGGACGAGGCGGTCGAGGCCGGCGACGGGATGGTGTTCCACAGCCCGGCCGAACTGTTCCGCGCCCACGCCGAAGGGAAACTGGGCTACCACGCGAAGGTGCGCGTGCGCATGCCCGTGGGCAAGAAGGTGATCAGCGAGGTGCGCGACGAGAAGGGCAACGCCAAGCCCGAAGAGTTGCCCCGCGCGAAGGGCAAGACGCTGGTACGCACCACCGTGGGCCGGGTGATCTTCAACGACAACCTGCACCCGGACATGGACTACTACGACCTCGCGCTGTCGAGCAAGTACCTGAGCCGCATCATCGCCGACTGCTACCAGCGCCTCGGCCGGCGCGAGACCATCGCGCTGTTGGACCGCATGAAGGAGACGGGGTTCCGCCACGCCACCCGCAGCGGCCTCTCGTTCGCCGCGAGTGACCTGCGCACCCCGGAGAACAAGGAGGGGGTGCTCAAGGAGAAGGACAAGGACGTCGAGAAGGTGCGCAAGCTCTGGGAGCGCGGCCACATCACCGAGACCGAGCGGTACAACAAGGTGATCGACACGTGGATGGAGGCCCGCGACCAGATCACCAAGAAGATGATGACGGACCTGCAGAACGACCGCCGCACCGATCAAGTGACGGGCAAGATGGTGCCGTACCTGAACCCGATCTACCTGATGGCCCACTCCGGGGCGCGCGGCGGCATCGAGCAGATCCGCCAACTCGCCGGCATGCGCGGCCTGATGGCGAAGCCGAGCGGGGCCATCATCGAGACGCCCATCAAGTCGAACTTCCGCGAGGGCCTGACGGTACTGGAGTACTTCTCCAGCACGCACGGCGCGCGCAAGGGGTTGGCCGATACCGCGCTCAAGACCGCGGACAGCGGGTACCTGACCCGTAAACTCGCGGACGTGGCCCAGAACGTCGTCATCACCATGCATGACTGCGGCACCACGCAGGGCATCAGCAAGGGCGTGATGTACAAGGGCGACGAGGTGGACCGCCCGCTCTCGGACGCGATCCGCGGGCGCGTGAGCCGCAACACCATCGCCCACCCGACCACCGGCGCGGTGCTGTTGGCCGAAAACGAGATGATCACGCCGGCTAAGGCCAAGGAACTGGACAAGCTGGGCATCGACAAGATCACCGTGCGCAGCCCGATGACGTGCCAAGCCCCGCTCGGCATCTGCCGGCTGTGCTACGGCATGGACCTCGCTACCGGGTCCATCGTCGAAGACGGCATGGCCGTGGGCATCATCGCGGCCCAGAGCATCGGCGAGCCGGGTACTCAGCTCACCATGCGCACGTTCCACATCGGCGGCGTCGCCAGCAAGGGCGCGGCCGTGGACAGCGAGCACAAGGCCAAGAAGGGCGGGTACGTGCAGTTCGAGCGCGTCACCATCGTGACCAACGAGAACGGCCACAAGATCGCGCTCGCGCCGCGCGCCGGTGAGGTCACGATTGCCCGCGAGAAGGACGGCCCCGTGACCGAGCGGTACGGCGTGCCGCACGGGGCCGAGGTGCTCGTCGCCCCCGGCGGCAAGGTCGAGGCCGGGATGCCCCTCGTGAAGTGGGACCCGCACTCGGTGCCGCTGCTGGCCGAGGAAGCCGGCGTCGTGAAGTACAAGGACCTGAAGGAGGGCGTGACCGTCCGCAAGGAACTCGACAAGACCACCGGCGTCGAGCGGTTCACCATCATGGAGCACAAGGGGGACATGCACCCCCAGATCATCGTGATGGGCGAGAAGGGCAAGGAAGACAAGGTCTACTACATCCACGAGCGCGCGAACCTGATGGTCGCGGACAAGCAGAAGGTGAGCGCCGGCACGCTGCTCGCGAAGACCCCGCGCGAGGTGTCGCAGACGCAGGACATCACCGGCGGCCTGCCGCGCGTCACCGAGCTGTTCGAGGCGCGCCGGCCGCGCAGCCCCGCGGTCATGGCCGAGGTCGCGGGGCGTATCCGCATCGACCCGGTCCGCAAGCGCGGCAAGCGCATCATCGAGGTCATCCGCGAGACCGAGGACGGCAAGGCGCAGGGCGAGGTGCGCGCGCACCAAGTGCCCGCCGGGGCGCACCTGCGCGTTCACCCGAACGAGTACGTGAAGGAGGGCGACGCCCTCGTCCACGGCCCGCTCGTGCCCCACGACATCCTCAAGATTCGCGGCGAACAAGAGGTGCAGGAGTACCTCGTGCGCGAGGTGCAGTCGGTGTACCGCTCCCAGCGCGTGGACATCGACGACAAGCACATCGAGATCATCGTCGCGCAGATGCTCCGCAAAGTGAAGGTGACGCTGACCGGCGATACCCCGCTGCTGCCGGGCGCGATCATGGACAAGTTCGCGTTCAACGAGATGAACCGGCGGTACACCGACGAGTGCGTGAAGGTCGCGAGCAAGGGCGACACCGAACTGACCGAGGGCCGCGTGTACAGCCGCGAGGCCTACGACGAAGAGGTGAACGCGCTGGAAAAGAAGAAGAAGAAGCCGACGTTCACCGTGCCGGAGCCGGCGAGCTGCGAGGTGCAACTGTTGGGCATCACGAAGGCCGCGGTGCAGTCCGATAGCTTCATCAGCGCCGCCAGCTTCCAAGAGACGACCAAGGTGCTGACCGAGGCGGCGCTGGCCAGCAAGGTGGACTACCTCGTCGGCCTCAAGGAGAATGTGATTCTGGGCCACCTGATCCCGGCCGGCACCGGGTTCAAGACCCACCAAGAGGCGCAGGTGAAGATCAACGCCCCGGACGGCGCGCCGGCCCAGCCAGTCGCCGAGACCGCGGGGTAACAGATTAGGCCACTCGCTCCGCGAGTGGTCGCTTCTACAGCCTTAGCAGTCCTCCGGGCCACTCGCGGAGCGAGTGGCCTACTCTTTTTCCAGCTTCTTTAGCACCTCACCCACGCGGTCGTAGAACGCGCGCTCCCACGCCGGGGCCAGCAGGCAGTCGCTGTCCTCTTGCGCGCCGCCGCTGTTGCGCAGTTGCGCCGCGGTGGGCGTGTAGTAGATGTAGCCGTTCGTGTAGCCGGCTACGAACGTCGTCTTCGACGGCGCGGTTTTCTTCACGTTCAGGCCGATCTCGACTGTCAGCTCGCCGGGGAACGTGACCAGTACGAACCCGCCCACGCGCACGCCCACCAGTTCCGCGACCAGCGGCTTGCCGCCCGCGGCGCGGTTCGTGGCCTGATGCTTTTGCAGGAGCGCGAGGTTGGTCTGCACGCGGGTGATGCGCTCCGTCGTGAGCACGTTGTCCATGTATGCCTGCACGTTCCGCCGGTTGGCCTCGTCGAGCTTCAGCAGGTCGTCACGCCCCTGCGCCTTCTCCGTCATGTACAGGTGCGAGTAGTACGACGGGAACTCCTTCGACAGGTTGTACTTGTTCGCCAGTTCGAGGAACGTCTTCAGGTTCAGGCTGGTGCCCTTCAGTGATTTCACCAGCCGCGCCTGCTCCGCGACCAGCGCGTCGATGCGCTCGGAGTGGTCGGCCCGCGGTAGTGCGAGTTTCTCGTTGCGCACCGCGAGCGCCGCGCCGTCGGCGCACTTGATCTTGCGCACCGCTTGCAGCACGCTCAGCCCGAGCATGTTGCCCAGCGGCTCCGCGTGCCGCGGGTGCGAAACGTCCTTGTAGCGCACGGGGTTGATGTCGCCGCCGCAGCCCTGCACGAACAGCGCGACGGTCCCCTCGCTCAGGTTGTTCTCAATCACGCGCGAGGCGAACCCGCTCAGGTCCGCGGTGTTGCCGTCGCCGTTGACGCCCATGATCGGGTGGCACGCGAAGGTGTACACGACGGCGAGGGTGCGCCCGTCGGCGCGGTCGAGGCGCAGCACGCCGATCTGCGGGTCGATTGGCCCGACGCCGACAACCTCGTCGTCCGGGGGGAGCGCGTAGGCGTGGCGCGCGTCGGCCTCCTTGCCGCTCTTCAGCTTCAGTCGCCGGTTCTCGGACACGCGGTCCTCGTGCCCGACGCCGACGCCGACCGTGACCGGCACGAGGTTCGCAGCCGCGGTTTTCACGGCCTCTACGGTCTTCTCGTCCGCGTCGGCGCACACGACGCCGTGGCAGTGGCTCGCGTTCACCACCACACTCTCGGGCGCGATGTCGAGTTCCTTCTGAAGGCGCGCGCGCACCTTGCCGAGGTAGTCGTTGCCGATGTAGCCGATCTCGCCGACCGCGACCGCGTCGAGCGTGACGAGCACGAGCGTGGCCGCGCCGGACTTCACCACGAGCGCCTTCGCGTACAACGGGTCGTTGCGCGGCAGCACCTTGGTGTTGGTGATCTCGACCTTCGCGACGCCGGCGCGCACCCGCGCGACCTTTGCCGGCAGTTCCTTCGGCTGCGGCGCGCCCGCGAGCGGCGCGAGGGTGGGGCGCGGCGCGTCGGCGCATCCCAACAGCACGAGCGCGAACGCAACGACGAGCGACTTTCGCGACATGGCAGCATCCGGGTGTGGGGAAGGGGCATTAGTCGCGCAGCGGTAACTCGCACGCGCGCAGCAGCGTTTCTTGAACGGCGAGGTCGTGCTCCGGTGTGAACGCGAAAGGCTTTTCACAGCGGATCACGCGGGCCATGTCCGCGGCGTCGTCCACGTACCGCGTGTACTTCGGGAACGTCACCTCTTGCGTGCCCTTCTTGTACGCGCCGCGCGCCTGCGCGAGCGAGACGCGCGCCGCCGGGTTGTCCAGCGGTTGGATGTGGAACGTGCCCTCGGTCCCGCACACGACGAGGTGCCGCCGGTCGCCGCCCTCCACCTCGAGCGCGCTCGATTTGACGGTCGCGGTCGCGCGCGGGTAGCTCAACACGGCGAGCATGTTGTCGAGCAGTTTGTCGTCGAGCGCGGCCGAGTGCCGGTTGAACGCGGTCACGTCCTTTGGCCGCCCCAAGACGCCGATCACGAGGTCGAGCACGTGGCACCCCAGCTCGAACATGAGGCCGCCGCGGTACTCCGCCAGTCGCTTGCGCTCGGCCGCGGGCACCACCTTGCTCATCACCGCGTGAACCTCGAACACCTCGCCGAGCCAGCCCTTCGCGAGGAACTCGCGCAGCAGCACGACGGCCGGGTTGTAGCGGTACATGTAGCCCATCTGCACGGTCAACTTCTTCTTCGCGGCGATCTCGAAAACGCGCTTGAGGTGCGGCAGCGACTCGCCCGCGGGCTTGTCGATGTGGACGTGCATGCCGGCACTCACGCACGCCTCGGCGCTGGCGAGCAGGTCGCGCACGCGCGTCTCGACAAGCACCGCTTGCAGGCCGGGCGTTTCGAGCAGTTGGTCGCGCGTGAGCCACTTCAGCCCGCGGTACGGGGCTGCGTCCTCGGCGCGCTTGCGCAGGTCCGCGTCGGGTTCGACGACGCCGACGACCTCGTAATCGACCGACGCGCGGTACGCGGCGAGCTTGCTCGCGTGGGCGTGGCCGACGCCGATCTGCCCGATTTTGATGCGCGGCGCGGCCTTCGGTTCTTGTGCGCCGGCGACGGTCGCGAGCAAGCCGAACTGCGCGAGGGCCGCGCGGCGGGAGAGTGTGTTCATACCGCGACGCTAGCCGGGCGCGCGGGCGGTGTCAAAACCCGATTCCGAGTCGAACCGGAAAAATTGCTACAACCGACATCGGCGCGGCGGGCGGCCTCACTTACCAATGGGGTAAGGAGGCACACATGAACGCAAACGAATGGCCGACCGACGCGACCGCTCTCGCCGTGGTTCGCAACCTCGTGGCCGGTTTAGCAACGGCCCCGAACCAAGCCGCGCTGCTGTTTCTCCGCCCGCTCACCGACTACCTGCGGTGCGAGAACCGCGGCGCGCCACCTGACTTGTGCGACGACGCGGCGACCTGCGCACTGATGGAGCTGATCCTGTCGCCCGCGCGGTACGACCACGCGCGCGGGTTGAGCGTCGAGCGATACCTGAAGATGGCCGCGCGGCGCGACTTTCAGAACCTGTTGGAGCAAGTGCGCCGCCGGGCGGCGCGGGCGGTTTCGCTCGACTCTGTCGATTTCGTCCCGCCGGCGCGGAACGAGAAGTGCGACACGGAATCGCCGTGGGCCGATCCGCGGCTCGCGGCCGAGATCGCCGCGTTCGACCACGACGACCGCATCGTCTTCGATTTGATGTGCGCCGGCGTGAGCGACACCGAGGCGTGTGCGGTCGCACTCGGGTTGACGGAAACCGGGGCCGCGCGCGTCGCCGTCGTGAAGCGCCGCAAGGACAAGGTGAAAGCGCGCCTCAAGCGCGCCGTGGAGATGAGCCATGTCTGATTCGTTGTTCGCCAAGTTCGCGGATCGTGCGTCCGGTGAGGCCTTCTTCCTAGGCCACCTGCTCGCGGCGTTCGCGGCGCGCGAGAACTTCGACGTCACGGCCCTTGCCGCGCGCCTTGGTTGCACCGCCGAGGTGCTGGTCCAAGTACGCACGTGCCGCGCGCCGCGCACCGACACCGCCGCCAACTTCCGCGCCGACGTGACCGCGGTGGCGCGCGCGTTCGGGCTGAACGCCGCAGTCCTCGCGGAGATGGCGAAGAGCGTGCCCGGCCCGGTGCCGCGCGCGCCGGCCGCGCCCGACCTCGAACCCGCGCCCGCGGTGCTGGCCGCCCGCGACCGGGCCGAACCGCAGTGACCGCGCGCCCGCCCGTATGGGTCCACGAACTCGCCGCCGGCTTCTGGGTCGACGTGGGCGAGCCGCCGCCGTTCCCGCGCGACCTGCGCGCGGCGTGTGCGTTCGTTCCCGATCTTCACATCGTCGAGGTTCCCGACCTGACGACCGCGCGCGCCGCGGAAGCGTTCACCAAGTTCAACGTGCCCTTCGCGCCGGCGCGCGCCGCCCGCGCCTTCCACGGGTGCTTCGGCGCGAGTCACGGGGTGGGTGTCATCCTATTCGATCCCACCGACCCCGCGGACGAACGGCGCTTCACCCTCGCGCACGAACTCGCCCACTTCCTGCGCGACTTTCGCGCGCCGCGTGCCCGTGTGATCAAGCGCCTCGGCACGTCGATTCTGCCCGTGCTGAACGGCGCGCGCCCCGCCACCCCAGACGAGCGTTTGTCCGGGGCGCTACGCGGCGTGGCGCTCGGCGCGAAAGCGCGCTACCTCGCGCGCGACGGCTGGGGCCGCGTGACCGATGAGGACGCACGCGACGCCGAAGCCGCCGCCGACCGCCTCGCCTACGAACTGATGGCACCCTACGACGCGGTGAACCCGGACTCGTTCCCGTCGCGCGCCGCGCTTGTGGCGCAGTTGATTTCCGCCTACGGCCTGCCCGCGCCGGCCGCGGCCGGGTACGCCGCACTTTTGGGCTTCTGAGCGTCTCGCGCAAAAGATCGTTCCCGCGTCCGCGAAGAAGTGGGAGAATCGCGTCGAACTTCCGGCCCCGTGCCGGAACGGTTGTCGGAGGTCGCTCATGTCCACCGCCGCGCCGCCCGTTCCCGAACTGCCCGTCTCGCGCCCCAGCGGCGCGACCGCCGACGCTTTTCACGCTTCGTTCAACGAACCGCTCGAAAAGGTCCTCGACCTGCGGACGTGGCACGAGGGCGCAGATCAGACCGTCGAATACGCCCGGATCGCGGACTTCGTGGCACGTGCCGCGGCGACCGAGACGGTGTACGAGGCACGCGTTCGGGCGCACGTGGTCGAGAAGCTCCACAAGTTCAAGGGTGCGCCACCCGAGGCCGGGTACTGGCCCGTTCCGCTCGACGAGATCAAGGCCACGCACGCCGGCCTCTTGTTCAACGGCGCGACCGACTGCTGCGACGGGACCGTTGAGGAACACGACACGCTCGCACTGACCGTGTACCAGATCGGCGTAGCGCTCGTCTCGTATGGCGGGAACCGCGGTACGTGGAGCCAGCGCCTGTTCCGGCGCGACTTGTCACAAGGGCGCGGCGACCCGGTCGAAGACACAATCGCACTGCTCGAGGCGCGCGAGCGCCGCAGCGGTCTGAACCAACCGGACCGTCGCGACGGGCTTTCGGAACTAGCCAAGCGTGCGGTGATGAGTTACGCGGAAATGGCCGTGCTGACCGACCACTCGACCGCGAGTTGGAGGCTCGGTCACGGCAGCCCGGCCCCGTACCAGTTGCTCAGCGGGGCGGGGAACCCGGACATGATGATCCGCTCGGTGCGCCTCATACGGAAGCTCATCTGCGAGCGCAAGCGGTTTGTATTCGTCGCGAGCGAACCCGGCGACCGCGCGTACCTCACCATCGGGCAGGCCCTGCGCCCGTGTGAGTACGCCATCATCGGCACCCTCGAGCACCGGATTGACCGCTTCATGGGCGACCTCCGGTTTTACGGGCGCGTGACCGTGGACGATACGTGGGACGAGAAGTCTATGTCGCCCGACCAGTGGATCGAGCGGTTCCGCGACGACGTCGCGCCGCACGTACTCGTCGGAGTGTACCGCGCATCGCCCCTCGCGCCGCCACAGATGTTCTACGCGCACCGCGAGCACGTCCACACGGCCGCGCGGATCGCGCTCGCCGATAGCGTGCTGCTCGCGGACCGCGGGTTCCCGGCCCTGATCGACCTCGCGGATCGTACCTGCGCCGCGGTGTACGGTGGGGGCACGCTGCGCGACATCGCCAACACCGCGTACGCACGCGCCGGGGCCGGGCTGCGCTACGGCACCGAGCGCCAGAACCGCCCGGAGTAAGAGCCACATCACAGGAGCCTTCCCATGTCCGAATCGAACGGCACAGTCTCCGTGCGCCAACAACTCGCAGAGGACATCAAGCTCGCGAAGGGGCCGAAGTTGCCGCACCCGGACGACGTCGATTCGGTCGGCGTCACGATGTTCGACGCGCCCGGCAGCAGCGACCTCACCGTGACCGTGTTGCTCGGGCGCGAGTTCCTGCAGCTCGCGCCGGCGCAATCGCTCGTGCGCATCAAGAGCCGCAAGGACGAGCGCAGCTACCTCGGCGTCGTGAGCGCCGGGCCGTTCGCGGAACCGGACGGCATCCGCGCGGATTCGGACATCCTAAAGGCCGTCGCCACGCACCGCGGCGACTACCTGCCGCCGTTCCACGGGCGCATTCAGGTCACGCTACTCGGCGAAGAAACCGAGCAGGGGGAGCTGGTGCCGCCGCGCCTGCGGCCGCTGCCGAACAGCCCGGTGTTCGTGCTAAAGGACCACGAGGCCGCCGGCGTACTGAAGTGCGGCGGCGACGTGCGCCTCGGCCTCGCGGTCGGGCACGAGAACGTCGTGATCGGCGCGCCGGCGCTCAGCAAGAGCGTGTTCCCGCGGCACACCGCGATCCTCGGCACCACGGGCGGCGGTAAATCGACGACCGTTTCGGGCCTCGTCGCCAGCGCCCGCGCCGCGGGGATGGCCGTTGTGGTGCTTGATGTAGAAGGCGAGTACACCGCGCTTCACGAGCCGAACCCGAGCCAGACGATGGGCGCGGCGCTGAGTGCTCGGGGTCTGTCGCCGGAGGGCGTGCCCGCCGAGAGGATGACCGTGTACCACCTCGTGAACCGCGACGCCGCGAACCCGCGGCACCCGAACCTCCGGGCGTTCTCGCTCCAGTTCGGCCGGCTCTCGCCCTACGCCGCGAAGGAGATTCTCGACCTCACCGACGCGCAAGAGGAGCGCTTCTTCAAGGCCTACGACATCGCGAAAGACGTGCTCCGCGACCTCGAAATCTTCCCCGCGAAGAACAGCCCGGATCAGGACCGCATCGCGCTGGAGTTGGACGAGTTCGAGCGCGGCTACCCGAAGCTCACGCTCCCGCTGCTCATCGACATCGTGGCCGCTTGCGCCCAGCGCGCGGAACCGAAGGGCGACAAGAAGAAGAAGGTGAAGGGCGAGGAGGAAGTCGAGGACGCGCCGACGTACACGCTGTACTCACAGGAACTAAAACGCGAGGGCGGCGCGGCCGCGCTGACCAAGCGCATGAACGCCGCGAACCCACCGGGTAGCGTGCCGTCGTGGCGCGCGCTGCAAGGGCGACTCTCGCGCCTGAACCGGCTCCGCGTGTTCTACGACGAGACCTCAGAGGGCACGCGCCCCATCACCTACAAGCACCTCATCCGCCCCGGCACGCTCTCGGTCATCGACCTCTCCGACAGCGGCATGAGCGAGCTGAACAGCATCGCCATCGCCGACATCCTGCGCGGCATTCAGGACGCGCAGGACGATGCGTACACGGCCGCGGAAAAGGAGGGGAAGACGCCCACGCCAGTGCTGATCGTGATCGAGGAGGCGCACGAGTTCCTGAGCGAAGAGCGCATCGCGAAAACGCAAGTGCTGTTCGAGCAGATGGCGAAGATCGCGAAGCGCGGCCGGAAGCGCTGGCTCGGCCTGTGCTTCGTGACGCAGCTTCCCGCGCACCTGCCGAAGCAGGTGCTGGGCCTGTGCAACAGCTTCGTGCTGCACAAGCTCCGCGACCCGCAGGTGGTGCAACTGCTGAAGCGCATGGTCGGCGACATCGACGACGGCCTCTGGACCCGCCTGCCCAACTTGGCCGCGGGTCAAGCCGTGGTGAGCTTCCCGCACTTCGCGCGCCCGCTGCTGGCGAGCATCGACCCGGCCCGCGCAAAACTGCGCCTCACGGAGTAGCCGCCCATGAAACTGATCCAGACTCTCGTTTCCGGGTTCGGGTTCCGAGACTCGAATCACAACCCCGCGCGGCTCGCGGCGCTCGGCGCGCTTCTCGGCGTCGCGCGCGAACAACGGGCCGATTTGGTGCTGCTGCCGGGCGGGTTCCTAACGGTCGCGCGCGAGGCCGACATGCGCGCCGCG
>Ga0194132_10004179_pt1 | contig 24853 bp, 19 predicted proteins | sample TA2KigOf80mmetaG_FD_148612 | JGI IMG/M metagenome (GOLD analysis project Ga0194132, IMG submission 148612) | Freshwater microbial communities from Lake Tanganyika, Tanzania - TA2015054 Kigoma Offshore 80m | ecosystem: Environmental > Aquatic > Freshwater > Lake | place: Tanzania: Lake... | reverse complement strand
ACGGAACAGGGATCGAGCCGCGTCGCACGGGCTCGGTCGGGAGCGGAGCAGCGATGACCTCCGGAACGACCTCGTGGCAAGAAGCGCAGTCGGCCTCGCGCACGGTCCGCGCCCTCGAGCACAGCGCGTGGGTGACCGCGATCGCTCTCGCGGCCGCGACGGTCGAGATGCTCGCCAGCGAAGGCGTGCACGCGGTCGGCGGGTTCGCGGAGGTCGTCGATGACGTCGGGGGCAGCGGCCGAAGACTCGTGCTCGTCGCCACGACGGATCCCGATGAGGCTGCCCGAGCCTCGGGCCTCCTCGTCGCCGGCTCTGGTAGTGTCACGGCAGGAGGCTTTCGCATGGCTCGCACTCCCTCGACGATGCTCGACCTCGGCACGATCGCACCCGATTTCCGCCTGCCGGATCCCTCCGGCAGGGTCGTCGCGCTCGACGACTTCCGGGACGACCCGGCGCTCGTGGTCGCATTCCTCTGCAACCACTGCCCCTTCGTCAAGCACATCCGCGAAGGGCTCGCGCGGTTCGGTCGCGACTACCAGGGCAAGATCGGGATGGTCGCGATCAACTCGAACGACGTCGAGCACTACCCCGCCGACGCTCCCCCGAAGATGGCCGAGGAGGCGAAGGAGGCGGGCTACGTCTTCCCGTACCTCTTCGACGCGAGCCAGTCGGTCGCGAAGGCGTATCGGGCGGCGTGCACGCCCGACTTCTTCCTCTTCGATCGGACCCGACGGCTCGTCTACCGCGGCCAGTTCGATGCGAGCCGGCCGGACAGCGGCATTCACGTCACGGGAGAGGACCTGCGCGCTGCGGTCGACGCGGTGCTCGCGGGGCAGGAGCCGAACGCGCAACAGCGGCCGAGCCTCGGGTGCAACATCAAGTGGAAAGAGGGGAACGAGCCGGCGTACGCGTGAGCGTCAGGCTCGAGCGAGATCCGGTGCGATGCGCTCCGCGAAGATCTCGATCTGCTCGAGGAAGCTCTCGAGACTCCGGCTGCGGAACCGCAGCGTGAGCACCGTCGCGCCGATTTCGGCGTAGCCGCGCGCGAGCGTCCGCATCTGCTCGCGGCCTTCGTCGGTCGACACGTCGAAGGCGCGCTCGGGCGTCAGCACGATCTCGAAGCGCTCGCCGCGCTCCTCGCGCGCGCGCCAGGAGGGCCACGAGCGCGCCTGCGCGAGCAGCGTGCGGAGCTCCTCCAGGTTCAAACGGAACGGATCCCAGCCGTCGGACCATTCGAGAGCCCTGCGGAGCGAGCGCGCACTGCGTCCCCCGACCCAGATCGGCACGCGCTCCTGCACGCCGCACGGGTCGATCACGAAGCCCTCGAAGCGGTAGTGACTCCCTGCGTACGACGGCTCGATCCGGCCGAAGGCCGCGCGGAGGGCAGCGAGGGCGTCCTCGTAGAGCGGCCCACGCTTCTCGAACTCGGCGTCGAGCAAGCGGAACTCCTCCTCGAGGCTTCCGACGCCGACGCCGAGGATCAAGCGGCCGCCGGAGATCCGGTCGAGCGTGCCGTAGCGCTTCGCGATCTCGAGAGGGTGGTGATACGGCAGCACGAGGACGTGCGTCGCGAGACGGATGCGCTCCGTGAAGCCGGCGATGAAGCCGAACGTCGCGAGCGGATCGTAGTAGCGCCCGCCGCGCTCGGCGACGACGCCCGTCGGGATCCCGACGTGCTCGCTGCAGGTGAGGTGGTGGTAGCCGAGCCGGTCGGCCGCCTCGGCGATGCGGCGCAGCTCTGCCGGACCGGCTTCTCGCTCCCACGGCGCGCTCGCCTTCGGGTTCAGCGTGACGACGGGCGTGGTCAAGCCGAACCGCATCATCGTATCGAGAGGGGCACCGCCCCTCTCCTCCACGCGGCAAAGCCGCGCGGAGCCTCCTCTTCCCGCTCGCGTCCGCTCGGCCGCGCGCTGCGCGCGCGGAGGCTCGTGCGGGGGTCCACCTGCTAGCCGTCGAGACGGCGGCGGAGCTCGGCGAGGAGATCGCTCTCGTGCACGCGCTCCTGGCTCGTCTTGTCGCGGTCGCGCAGGGTGACCGTGCCGTCCTCGATCGTCTGGTGATCGATCGTGACGCCGAACGGCGTGCCGATCTCGTCCTGACGGCGATAGCGGCGTCCGATCGAGCCCGCCTGGTCGTACTGCGCGACCATGTGCGGTCGGAGGTGCGCGAAGATCTCCTGCGCCTTCTCCGGATGGCCGCCCTTCCGCAGCAGCGGGAACACCGCGACCTTCACCGGCGCGAGCCGCGGATGAAGGCGGAGCACGATGCGCGACTCGCCCTCGATCTCGTCTTCGTCGTACGCGTCGACGAGGAACGCGAGCGTCGCGCGGTCCGCGCCCGCGGCGGGCTCGATCACGTACGGGACGAAGCGCTCGCGGCTCTCCTCGTCGAAGTACGAGAGGTCCTTGCCGCTCCACTCGGCGTGCTGCTTCAGGTCGAAGTCCGTCCGGCTCGCGATGCCCTCGAGCTCGGACCAGCCGAACGGGAAACGGTACTCGACGTCGGCGCAGCCGCTCGCATAGTGCGCGAGCTCCTCGTTGCCGTGCTCGCGGAGACGCAGGTTCTCCGGCTTGATGCCGAGGCGCACGTACCAGTCGAAGCGCTCCTTCTTCCAGTACTCGTACCAGCGGAGCTCCTCGCCCGGCTTGACGAAGTACTCCATCTCCATCTGCTCGAACTCGCGCGTCCGGAAGAGGAAGTTGCCCGGAGTGATCTCGTTCCGGAACGACTTTCCCTGCTGCGCGATGCCGAACGGGAGCTTGCGGCGCTGCGTGTCGAGCACGTTCGCGAAGTTCACGAACATGCCTTGCGCGGTCTCGGGACGCAGGAAGACGACGTTCGCCGAGTCCTCGACCGGACCCATGAACGTCTTGAACATCAGGTTGAACTGGCGTGCGTCGGTCAGCTCGCCGCTGCACTCGCCGGGATGCTTCCCCTTCTCCTCCGGACAGGCGAGGTCGGTGAGATGGTCCGCGCGGAAGCGGTTCTTGCACTTCTTGCAGTCGACGAGCGGGTCGGTGAACCCGGCGACGTGCCCGGACGCTTCCCACACGCGTGGATGCATCAGGATCGAGCAGTCGAGCCCGACGATGTCGCCGCGCGACCAGACCATCTCGCGCCACCACGCGTCCTTGACGTTGCGGCGGAGCTCGACGCCGATCGGGCCGTAGTCCCAGCAGCTCGAAAGACCGCCGTAGATCTCGCTCGACTGAAAGACGAGGCCGCGCCGCTTGGCGAGGTTGACGATCCGCTCCATCCGATCGGAACGATCCGAGGAGCCGCTTCCAGACGCGCTCTTCTTGGCGTCGCCGTCCGTGCTCACTGCTTCCGACATGCGTGGTGCAGCTACCACGCGCCCCGCGCAGGGGAAAGTTTGCCCTCCGCGCACGAAGCGCGCGGCCTCGCGAAAGCGAGCGGGGGAGTGGAGAGATACCGGCCTTGCCGGCACCTCGGCGAGGGGGCGGGCCGCCCCCTCGCTCAGTGTCCGCGAGCGAGAGCCCCGTTGACCAGGCGGCGTGCGTCCTCGAAGCCGTACGGCTCGAGCACGCGGGCGCGCTCGGCGGCGGCGCGCACGATCTCCGCGTCGATCCGCTCGGGCAAGAGGAACAAGAGCGGCACGTCGCACGTCTCGGGCTGACGGCGAAGCTGCCGCGCGAGCGCGAAGCCCTGCCCTCCCTCGAGCGCGAGGTCGATCAGAACGGCGTCCGGACGACGCACGATCTCGAGCAGGTCTGCGGCCTGGCGGGCGTCGCAGGCGACCGAGCCCGCCGCGTCCGCTTCCGCGAGCGCCTGTCGCAGACCAGCGAGCTCGCGCAGCTGCGCGCTGACGATGATGATGCCGCCCAGCCGCCGCCCCACGCGCTTCTGGATGCGCGAGAGAATCGACTCGGGCTCGAGCGGCCGGCGCAGCCAGTCGACGGCGCCGAGCTCGAACCCGGTGCCGCTCTCCGGATCGGCGGCGTACACGACGGCGTCCAGCGCAGCGTCCTCGCCGGCGAGCTCGAAGGCGCGCTCGACGCACGGATCGAAGAGGTTCATCGCAAGGAGACGCCGTCGCGAGCGCGGCGGCTCTCCGTCTCCGGTCCAGTAGGTCGCCCCGGATCTCTCGGCGAGCTCGCTCGCCCACGCGTGCGCGCGAGGATCCGCATCGAGGAGCCAGAGAGCGAGCGAAGCGCCCGCGCCCGCGTCCGACTCGGCCGGCACGTCGAGCACGACCTCGGGCTCGCTCGCAGCGCCGTCGTCCTCGGTCGATCCGTCCCCGCTCGCGCTCGCCACGAAAGCCCCGTCGAGCTCGACATCGCCGGGAGCTTCGATCGCCTCGCCGTTCCGGGAGTCGACGCGGCCCACCTCTTCGATCTCGCCGAGGTCGAGCTCGACGGTCGTACTCGAGTCGTTCGTCTCCTCGAGAGAAGCGGCTGCCGCCGCCGCGATCTCGCCGAGGCGAAGATCGTCCGCATCGAGACCGGGGAGCGTGGTTGCGGGCTCGCCTTCCCCGCCGTCGTCGCCGTTCGTCGCCGCGATCGCTTCGCGCAGCGCGGCTTCGGCGAGGGGCGGCGCGCTCTCGCGCTGCCGAGCGCGCAGCAAGGACTCCTCCGCTTCCTGCAGCCGGTCCGTGACGGCGCGAAGCTCCTCCTCGAGGACGACGATCCGCTGCTCCCGCGCGATGATCTCCTGCTCGCGGCGAGCGCACTCGGCTTCCACTTCCTCGCGGCGGAACGACTCCGTGCCGCCGGCGAGCGCGGTCGCTTCGAGCTCCGAGACCCGTGCGCGGAGGCTCTCGATCTCCGCGCGTTGCGCGGCCTGGCTGCTCGACTCCTGGTTCTCGAGCTGGCGTGCGACGTCACGCGCCTCGCCGAGCCGCGAGCGCAGCTCCTCGATCTCGACGAGGTAGCTCTCCACCTCGGGAGCGAGCCGGCCCGCGTCCTCGCCGCCGCCGGCGGCCGCGAGCGAGCGCAGTGGATTCAAGAGCAGCGCCAGCAGGCGAAACGCGGGAGCGAGCGAGCGCAGGAACGCGGGCGTCAGCGGAGCGGCGTCGGTCGAAGCGAGCGCGAGCACCGCGATCGAGCGGTCGCGATCGAGGAGTGGAACGAGCGCCAGCGAGGATCGATCCGAGCGGATCTCGCGCAAAGCGGGAAGGAGCGGCTCCCGGCTCCCCGGCCCGAGGAGCAGAGCGCGCCGCTCGGCGACGGCACGCCGCGCGAGCGGGACTGCTTCCGCGTGCGCCTTGTGCGTCTCGAGAAGCGCCAGCTCCTCGGCCTCGAAGCCGCACGCGGCGAGCGAAGCGAGGTCGCCCGCTCCGAGGAGTGCACCAGCGGCCTGCTGCAGCCCGTCGACGACGCCACGCAGAAGACGCGTGGCCGTCTCGGGAGCGCTTTCCTCTTCGGCCTCGGCGCGCAGGTCCGCGCCGATCAGCTCACGGACGAGCCGCGTCGACAGGAATCGATACGGGTCGTTCGGCTTTCGCTCGTCACCGTCCAACAGACTACCCCCTACTGCCGGCGTGACGGTCGCTTCATCGACCGACATGGATCTTGCGCCCCTCCTCGACCCCGAGTCGTGCCTCCTGAACATCGGCGTGCCTGCGCGCCGACTTGACGACCGCTTCGGCGCCCAGATCGTTCAAGTCCGATTCCGTTTGGGCCGAAGCCAGGACAAGGCGCGCGGCTGCGCCAGCGGGGTCCGTATGGGCGGTGAGGGAAGGGGAGGCAATCCGGGCGAAGGCGCATCGGGAGGACGCCTGCTGATGCTGCGCGCGGACGGCTGCCTCCTGTGCATCGCGCTCGAAGCCGTCGAGGGCGTCTTCGAGGACGAGCCCGATCGTGTCGCGAGCTGGCCGGTCGTCGACTGGGCGACGGTCTCGGGTCTGGCGGACGCAGGAGCGGAGCGAAGCGAGTCGTCACAGCTCGTTCTCGTTCGCACCGGAGCGAGCCACGTCGCGCTTCGCGTGGAAGCGTGTCTCGGCGTGCGCTCGATCTCGCTGCTCGACCACCCGCCCGTGCCGACGTACTTGACCGATCCGCACGGGCACCCGCTCTGCTACCTGCTGAACCTCGATCGCCGCGTTCACTTCCTCGTCGAGCCGGGCGCGCTCGCGCGAGCGGCGGATCGGGAGCGCCATCCGGCCGGGTCCTCGAACGGCGCGGGACACTCTCCCGAGGCGGTCGGATCATGACGGCCCCTCGCCTGCTCGTCGTCGACGACTCGCTCACCATCCGACGAGCGCTCGAGTTCATCCTGAAGCCGCGCGGCTTCGTCCTCGAGTTCGCGGCCGACGGGCGCGAAGCGCTCGACCGCGCGGCTTCGTTCCGTCCCGATCTCGTCCTGCTCGACTACGTGCTGCCCGACATGCGCGGACCGGACGTCTGCTCCGCGCTCGCCGCTCTTCCGGTGACGGCGCGGACGCCGGTGATCCTGGTCTCCGCGAAGGGAGCTTCGATCCGCCAGGCGTACCAGGACGCACAGAACGTCGTCAGCTACGTCACGAAGCCGTTCAAACCGCAGATCGTCGTGTCGGTCGTCGACAACGCCCTCTCGCGAAGCCTTCCGGAGTCGGAGAGCGCACCGTCGGCGGAGCCCGAGCCGCTTCCCGCGACGCCGACCGCCTATCCAACACTTCGTCCGGCGACGGTCGAGGAGACGTTCTCGACGCTGCTCGCGCAGCTCGAGGATGCGGTGTCGACCGAGACGAGGAAGACCGCACCGGCCGTCGCTCCGATCCCGCTCGAGCGGCTCGGAGCATCTCTGCGCGGTGCGCGAGAGCTGCTGAGGGAGATCGAGGAGCATCTGAGCGGCGAGGCGGTCGCCCCGTATCGGCTGCGGGCGGACGGCTCGTTCGCCAACATCGCCGCGACGCTCCTCGACACGCACCGCATGCTCTGCCAGGCGACGCTCGCGCTCGCCGCAGGTGGAGCGCCCGGGCCTCGCCTGCCGGTGCCGCCGCGGATCGTCGTCGCGGTCCCACCCGACCACGAATCGAAAGCCGCGCTCGGCGCGATCGTCGAAGCGCAGCCGGCCGGTGAAACGCTTCTCGTCGATCGAGACTTCGCGTGCCTGCCGCACGTCGTTCACCTTCTCCAGCCGGATCTCCTCATCGGCGTGCCGGGAGCGGACGAGGCTCTCGACGCCGCGCTGGAGAGAAGCGCGCCGCTCGGCGCGGAGCAGACGAGGCGCTTCGCGCTCGTCGCGCCCGAGGCGAGCCTGGAAGAGCGCTTCGGCGCATACCAGCCGCTCTCGGATCCCGACCAGCTCGCCCGCATCGCGGGCGAGACGAGCGCCGCGGTCCGGCCCGGCGTTCCGACGTCCGTCGACGCGGACTTCGAGGTTCTCTCGCTGTGAGCACGAAGGCGAAAGGTTGCGACGGAGGGCGGAGATGAGCACCGGAGCGGACCTCGCGACGCGCGCGGACTACTGCGTCTTCCACCGGGCCGGACGGGACTTCGCGATCTCGACGCATCTCGCCAAAGAGGTGATCGAGACCAAGTCGTTCACTCCGATTCCGAGCGCTCCCCCGGAGCTCCTCGGAGCGCTGAACGTGCGCGGCGAGGTCGTCCCTCTCGTGGCCCTCGACTCGTTCCTCGGCTTGCCCGAACGTGCACCGACGCGAGGCGACGCGCTGCTCGTGCTCGGACTCTCGGACTTGCGTTTCGCGACGATCGTCGATCGAGTCGACACCGTCAAGCACTTCGCACCGTGGGAGATCCGGCGGGAAGAAGTCGCCGGGAAGAGGCGCGATCCTCTCGTGCGCGGGATCGCCGGCAACGCCGAAGCGCGTATCGAAGTTCTCGACGGCGAGGGATTGTTCGCCGCGGTGGTGGAGTGCGTCGGCGAGGGCTTTCGCCGCGCCGCCCGTCTCGAGAGCGAGGCCGCCGGGCCTGCGCTCGCCGGAGCGCCGGACCACGGCGTTCCGGAGGAGGATTGAACGATGGCCTCTCCGTCTCGACCTCTGACGGTCGGCTCGCGAAACCGGATCGCCAGTGCCGGCCGCGCGGCGACCGAGCCACGCCGCGCCGGTGCCCTGCGGCTCGCGGTTCTCTCGACCGCTCTCGCCGTACTCGCCGGCGGCGCGACCTTCGTCGCGACGCGCTGGCTTCTCGAGCAACGCAGCCTCGTGCATCTCGAAGCGGTACGAGACGCCGCGCACCACGACCTTGCGGCCCTGATCGACGGCGTGCGCGGTCAGGCCGCGGACGTCGCCGAGGACGAGCGGACGGCGACGGCGCTCGGCGCGTTCGCGAGCGGCTTCCAGCAAGCACAGAGCGGCGTCGCGAACCGGCGTCCCGAAGAGCTCGCAGGCTTCCGGGAGAAGCTGAAGCGCTTCTACGAGAGCGAAGTCGTTCCCGGGGCGAACGGCGAGATCGAGGCTTCGCTCGAAACGCTCTATCCCGACGAGGGCCCCGCCAGCGCCGCCGTCCTCCTGCAAGCGCTCTACCTCGCCGGCGCGCGCGGACGCGACGCGTCCGCCTCCGACGTCGCGGCGAGCGGTTACGAGAGCGCGCACGCGCGTCACGACTCCTGGCTGAAGGGATCGGCGGCCGCGCAGGGCTGGGAGAACGTCTACCTCGTCGACGCCGCGGGCCGCGTGCTCTACGCCGCCGAGAAGGGTCCGGAGACGTTCACGAGCCTCAGCGACGGACCGCATCGGGGCACGGGCCTCGCGCGCGCCGCCTCGCGCGTCGCTTCCGCGACGGAGCCGGGCGAGGTGTCGTTCACGGACGCCGCGAGCGGCGCGATCGACCCGACGCCGCGGCTCTATGCGAGCGCGCCGGTGTTCTCGAACGGGCAGCGCATCGGCGCGGTGATCGCCGAGATCGGCGTCGACCGCATCGATCAGGCGCTTCTGCCCGGCGCCGGCGCACAGCGCTGGCAGCGTGCGGGGCTCGAGCAGGACGGCGAGATCCTCGCCGTCGCCGGTGACGGCAGCCTCCGCAGCACGCCGCGCGACGCTTCGATGGGCGACCACGACCTCGCCAACGAGGCTTCGCCGGGTCTTCGCGAAGCGCTCGCCGGCAGCGCGTCGACGGGGAGCTTCGACGCCGCCGGCGGACCTCTCCTCGCCTCCTATGCACCGATCGAGGTCGGAAGCGGGCGCTGGGTCATCGCGGCCGAGCGGCCCGCCTCGGGCGTCGTCGCGGCGCTGCACGTCCTTCTTCCGATTCTCGTCGGCATCGCGGTCGTCGCCGCCTGCCTCGGTTGGATCGTCGGCGCCCGCCTGTGGAGCTCGTACGCCGGGCGCCTCCGCGAGATCTCCGGCGTCGTCCAGAAGGCACAGCGAGGCGATCGTCAAGCACGTCTCGAGGTGAAGCAGGAGGGCGCCGTCGGCGAGCTCGCGGCTTCGATCGATCGCCTCCTCGAGGAGCGCGCCTCCGTCCTCGAGCGCGCCGAGCAGGAGAGCCACCGACTGTCGCGGGAAGCAGACGCGATCCTCCGCGTCGCGGAGGAGGCGGCGAACGGCGGACCGGTCGGGCGCGCGAACGTCGGAAACGGTCCTCTCGCCAACGTCTCCGTCGCATTGAACGTGACGCTCGAGACGATCGACAAGCTGTCCGAGAGCCTTCGCTCCGTGTCGACACGCGTCGGCACCTCGGCGACCGAGATCCGCTCCGCGGCCGAAGCGACGTCCTCCGGCGCCGCGCAGCAAACGCGCGAGTGCAACGAGACGCTGACGAACACCCAGTCCTTGCGGACCGAGGGCGGCCGCATGGCCGAGAGGTGCACCTCCGCTCTCGAGATCGCGCGGCGCACGCAGCAGGCCGGCCATCTCGGCGAGACGGCGATCCGCGACCTGATCGCCGGGATGGACTTCCTGCAGCGCGAGACGCGCGCCGCGACCGTCAAGATCAAGCGGCTCGGGGAGCGCTCGATGCAGGTTTCGGCGATCATCGGAACGATCTCGAAGATGTCCGCGCAGACGGACATGCTCGCGCTGAACGCGGCGATCGAAGCCTCGCGTGCGGGCGAGCAGGGTCAGGGCTTCACGCTCGTCGCCGACGAGGTCCGGAAGCTCGCCGAACGCGCCGCCTCCGCCGCGAAGGAGATCGAGCGCCTGATCGGCAGCATCCAGTCCGACATCGGCGACGCCGTCAGCGGGATGGAGCGGCAGGGAGAGCGGATCGAGATCCAGTCCGCCGCCGCGACCCAGGCGCAGCACGCGCTCGAAAAGGTCGCTGGCGTCACCGCCGAAGCGTCGACGGCGCTCGAGGAGATCGCGAAGGCCGCCGAGACGCAGGCGGGAGCCGCCGAGAAGGTCGGCGAGGCGGTCTCGCGCATCGCCGAGCGCGCCACCGGAGTACAGAGGTCGAGCGATCAGACGCGCCGATCGAGCGGCGAGCTTCTCGGTCTCTCCGAAGAGCTGCGCGCTCACATCGAGCACGCCGAATCGTAGGCGCACCCGCCGATGGGAGCTCATCCCCCACACGCCGAAGGCGCCGCTCCGATGCAGGAGTCGGAGCTAGGAGCGCTACGCGACATCTTCCTCGACGAGGCCGACGATCTCCTGTCGCTGATGAGCGATCGTCTCGGTCGCATCTCGAACGCGGAGACGGAGGACGAGGAGGCGAGCCTCGACGAGGTCGCCGCCGCCGGACACACGCTACGCGGCTCGGCCGCGCTGGCGCAGCTTCCCGGCCTGAGCCGCGCCGGGGCCGTCTTCGAGCGCGCCGCGGAGCTCGTCGGCGAGCACGCGCAGCGAAACGCCGACACGGCGCGATCTCTCGTGCGCGAGGCGCTCGCGGCTCTCGGTCCGGCGCGCCGGATGGTCGAAGCGGCGCGCGCCGGCGCGGTCGGAACTCAGGAGTCGCTCGTACGGGAGCTCCTAGAGACGTTCTCGCCCGCGTATCACGACGAGCTCGCCCCGGGGCGAGTCGACGACGAGGAGCCGCAGGAGACGCCGGCGCAGCTCTTCGGGCCGGACATCGGGAACGGCAACGGAGCCGGCAGCGAGCCGGGCGATCTCGACACTTCGAGCGCGGGAGTGTTCTGGGAGAATCCCGCAGGCGATCTCCGCTCCTTCGACGCCGGCGAGAGCAGCGCCGGCTCGTCGCCGAAGGAAGGCTTCGCTCTCACGACGGACACGTCGCCCGAGGACGACGCCGGGGGAAGCGACTTCGAGACGAGCTTCGACGCGGACCTCGCCGCGAGCCTGGCGGAGACGTTCCAGAGCGAGCTGAAGGAGCTCCTCACCGACGTTCCCGACCTGCTCGGCGGGCTCGTCGACCCGGCGGAGCAGATGAACCTCTGCGCCGATCTCGCACGCATCTTCCACACCGTGAAGGGAAGCGCCGCGACCGTCGGTCGCGAGCACTGCCGCGACCTCGGCTACGCGTTGCAGCAGGCGTTCGAGCGGCCGATGGAGGACCCCTCCCTCCTCCCGCTTCGACCGGAGTTCGCGGACGAGATCGCAGCACCGCTGCAGGAGGTGTTCCTCGCAGCAGGTCTCGAGCCGCCGCTCGCGGCGCTGGAGCTGGTCCGCGGCATCGCGGGGGCGAGCCTGCGCGACGACGACGGAGGTGACGCGGAAGCCTCTCCGCTCGCGTCGATCGCGTCCGACGAATCGAGCGTGCCCGACGCCGCGAGCGAGCCTCCGGTCGAGCCGGAGATCATGGAAGCGTTCACGCTCGACGCGGACACGGCGCTCGACGCCTGTGAGGGCGCAATCCTCGGACTCGAGCGCAATCCCACCGATCGAGGACCGCTCCGTACGTTGTTCCGCCAGTTCCACACGCTGAAGGGGGCCGCGGCCGCCGTCGGTCTGTCGCGCATCGCGGAGCAGCTCCACGCGGGCGAAACGCTCCTCGAGGAATCGATCGACAGAGGGCCGCCCATCGAAGGCGAGCGCTTCGTCGAGCTCCTCCTCGAGATCCTCGACTCGATGGCGGGCATGATCGCGGAAGCACGCGGCATCGCGCACGAGCATCGGATCCTCGCGGACGTCGAGACGCGCATCGCGGAGGTGGTCGCGGAATCCGCCGGCTCCGCGACGGCGCCGCACCCGGAGACCGGACCTCTCGCGGCCGACTCGATCGGAGCGACGTCGCCCTCGGCTTCGCGTGCTGCGCTTGCGTCGTCGCACGAGCCGTCGTCGATCGCTTCGCCCTCCGCCGCGGCACCGGCGCGGACCGAAGCCTCCACGACGCTCCTCTCCCCTCCCTCGACGGCGACGGGCGACGCCGACACCGCGATCGTCCGCGTGCACGCGAGCCGCCTCGACCTCCTGATGAGCCGCGTGAGCGAGCTCGTCGTCAGCCGGACGCGCATGGAAGACGCGATGAGCGCCATCCGCGACCTGCGCGACAAGCTGCACCTCGGACGCCTCCGCTTGAACGAGACGACGGAGAGCTTCCGCGGCTTCGAGTTCAACTCGACCGCGCCCTCGGGATCGGACGGCGCGAGCACGGGCTCGCACCTTCCGGAGGACTTCAGCGATCTCGAGTTCGACAAGTACGACGACTTCAACGTGCTCACGCGGACGCTCGTCGAGCTCACCGCGGACGCGGGCGAGATGCTCGAGCAGCTGAACGTTCTGCTCGATGCGGTGGGCGAGGAAGGCCGGCAGGTCTCGAAGGTGACCTCGAGCCTGCAGCGCACCGTCAGCGCGATGCGCCTCCTCTCGCTCGACGCGCTCTTCCGGAAGCTGCAACGCGCCGTACGCGACGCGGCGCGACAGATGCGACGTCCGGTCGAGGTGGTGTGCGTCGGCGGCGACGTGCAGCTCGACCGCGGCTTGATCGAATCGCTCTACGGGCCTCTCCTGCACGTCGTGCGGAACGCCGTCTCGCACGGCATCGAGCTTCCCGAGACGCGAACCACGGCCGGGAAGCGTCCGGAGGGTCGCGTCACGATCGAAGCGGTGCAGCGTCAAGGATCGGTCGAGATCGCGGTCCGCGACGACGGACGCGGCCTCGACTTCCCGGCGATCCGAGCGAAGGCCGAGCGTCTCGGCATGCTGCCGCCGGGAGTGCCCGCCGATCGCGAGCAGCTCGCGCGCATGATCTTCCGGCCGGGCTTCTCGACGAAGGAGCGCGTCGACGACCTCTCGGGGCGCGGCATCGGCATGGACGTCGTCGCGAGCGAGGTCGAGCAGCTCCGCGGCACGGTCTCGGTCGAATCGCGCGACGGCCAGGGCTCGACGTTCCGCATCACCCTGCCCCTGACCGCGATGATCGAGCAGGTGCTCGTGCTCCGCGTCGGCGACCAGTCGCTGGCGCTGTCGCAGGGGCCGATCGAGACCGTGATCTACATCGACTCGGAGCACATCGAGCGAACCGAGCAGGGTCTTCGCGTGCGGGTCGGAGACGCGGTGCTGCCCGCGCTCTCGCTCGCGACGCTCGCCGGCAAGAAGATGGGACATCCGACGACGGCGCTCGTGTTGCGCAGCGCCGACGAAGGCGGCCAGCGGGTCGCGCTCCTCGTCGATCGCATCGAGGCGCAGCGCGAAGCCGTCGTACGGCCTCTCGGCCGGCTCTTCTCGGGGCATCCGTTCATCACGAGCGCGACGTTCGCCGGCGACGGGCAGGTCGTCTTCGTGCTCGACGCCGCTCGCCTGCCCGGCCTCGCGACTCGTGCGCTGCCGGCGCCGTCGATCGAGGTGGTCGACGAGGTCGAGGAGGTCGAGGAGCAGGCCGCGAAGCCCGCGCCCCTCGAAGCGATGGTGCTCTGGGCCGACGACTCGATCAGCGTGCGCAAGCTCGCGGGGCTTTTTCTCTCCGCGGAGGGCTGGACCGGGGAGACGGCGGTCGACGGCATCGACGCGCTCGACAAGCTCCGGCGCGGACGGTTCCGCATCGTCGTGACGGACCTCGAGATGCCGCGCATGCACGGTTACGAGCTCCTGCAGGAGATCCGCTCCGATCCGCAGCTCCAGGATCTCCCGGTCGTCGTCTGCAGCTCGCGGTCGAGCGAGAAGCATCGCCAGCGCGCGCGCGAGGCGGGCGCGAACGGATACTTGACGAAGCCGTTCACCCAGGAGACGCTCGCCGCGGTTCTGCGCGAGTACCTCGGCGGAGCCGTACCGGGCTGACCCAGCGTGGGCCCGCGGCGCTCGCCTGGGTTCCGCGCGGTTGGTAAGGCTGCGCCCATGGCGTGGGTGCGCGGAGGAGCAGCGGGCCTGCTCGTCGCGATGGCGGGGAGCTTCGACACGATCGTCGTGTGGATCCTGGCCCTGATCGCGTTCCTCTCGTTCCGCGACCTCGGTCGGCGCGAGACGACGGAGCTCGACGGGTCCGGGACGGAGGACTGGACGGGCTGGCTCCTGCAGGGTGCCTTCCTGGTCATCCTCGCGGCCGCCGCGTGGGACAACCGCAGCTCGCCGACCTCCTCCGTCTACCCTCTGGTAGCCGAGGCCTTCGGGCTCGCGCTGATCGGCGGCGCGCTCCTTCTCCGGCGTCGCACGCAGGAGGCGATGGGAAGGCACTTCACCGTGCGCATCCAGTCGTCGCCGGGACACGAGCTCGTGCAGACGGGCCCGTTCCGCGTCCTGCGCCATCCGAGCTACGCGAGCCTCGGCCTCCTGGCGCTCGGGACGGCGCTCTCGACGCGCAGCCTGCACGCGCTCCTCGCGACGGCGCTCGTCTGGGTCCCCGCCGTCGCGATCCGGATCGCACGCGAGGAGTCGTTCCTCGCGCGCCGCTTCGGCGCCGCGTATCAGAGCTACGCGCAGCGCACCTGGCGCCTCGTCCCGGGGGTCTTCTGAGCCTCGAGGCGATGCGCAACGCGCTCAGCGTCGACGTCGAAGACTGGTACCACGATGCGAGCCGCCCCGAGGGAGATGCGCGCGCCGAGGAGATCGCGGCCGTGGGAACGCGCGTCGAGCGAAACCTCGAGCGCCTGCTCGAGCTCTTCGCGGCGCACGGCGCGCGCGCGACGTTCTTCTTCCTCGCCGACGTCGCACGTGCGAACGCGCGTCTCGCGCGTGAGATCGTCGGCGCAGGACACGAGATCGCTTGCCACGGGCTCGCGCACCGGCCCGCCCCGACGCGCGCGCGAAGCGAGCTCCTCGAGGACGTGCGAAGCGCACGAGCGATCGTCGAGGGCGTCGCGGGCGTGCCCGTCCAGGGCTTTCGCGCGCCTTACTTCATCCATCATCCGCGCGACCTCTGGGTGCTCGACGTCCTCGCCGAATGCGGACTCCGCTACGACTCGAGCTACATGCCGATCCGCTACCACCCCGGCTCCGTGCCGAAGCTCGACGAGCGCGGCGGACCGGTGCGCATGCCGAGCGGGATCTGGGAGTTCCCGCTGCCGCTCTCGCGCGTGCCGAGCGGGCACGTGCTGCCGTGCGCGGCCGGCGGCTTCACGCTTCGCGCGCTGCCGTTCGCGATCACCCGCCGCTACCTCGCGCGCTTCAACCGCGACGTCGGACCGGCCGTCGTCTACACGCATCCGTGGGAGATCGACCCCGACTCGCCGAAGCTCCCCGGGACGCGCGCACACGTCCGCTGGTTCAACACGGTGGGACGCGCGCGCATGAGCGAGAAGCTCGCGCGGCTGCTGCAGACGTTCCGCTTCGCGCCGCTCGCGGAGGTGTATGCCGCGGAGCTGGGGGATGTTGCGGACGGCGACGCGCCACCGGTTTCGCCCGCTTGAATCCGCCCGCACGGATCGCCTGGCGTTCGGAGCTCGCATCGCGAGGTCGAGCCGTAGCCAGCACGCTGGTCGCGGTACTCCTCATCTCGGCACCCGCGATTTGGAACGGCTATCCCCTCGTGTACTCGGATACGGGAACGTACGTGCACAGCTCGTTCGGGCTGCGCGTTCCCTTCGATAGGCCACCGTTCTACGGCCTTTTTTCTTCTGCTGACGCACGCGGGCCTGACGTTGTGGACCGTCCCCTTGGCGCAATCCGCCATACTCGTGGGACTTCTCCGGATCCTCGTCTCCAGCGACGCTTCCCGAGGGAGTACACGTCGTTTCTCTCATCGCGTCAGCAAGCCGGGAGGCTCTGGTCGGATGCTCGAAGGTTCGTCGATCTCCACGGCGTCGTGACTGTCGTAGCGGCGATCCTCAGCCTCGCGATCGTCGCCTTCGCGATGCTGGGTTTCGAGATCCCGACGAGCGAGCTGCATCTGATTGTCTGGGTGGCGCTCATCGGCAATGCGTCGCTCGTCAGCAACCTCTCGTCGGTCCAAGAACGCTACCAGGGGCGGTTGGTGTGGATGATCGCACTCGCGGTGCTGGTCACTGCTCTCGGATACCGCTTTCGCACTCAGGGTCTCGCGCGCGGTGACTCTGAAACATCGCCCGATTCAAGCTCCTCGATCTCGCGTTAGATTTTGATTGACGCGAGCTCGAGCGAACTCTGAGCCTGGGGTGTGAGCGCGGCGACTTCCGCGTGTTGCACGGAGCATCCTCGGGCCGATGGTTCGACGGCTGGCGAGGCGGAGTGCCACGTGTGGCATCCGGATCGTTTCCGCCGGTTGCGGCGCCGCGCACGTGGCTCGCGAAATCGGGCTGGCGCCGACACGGTCTCGTCGATCCGGCCGCGATTCCCGGCGCGTGAAGGCGGGGAGCGCGCGAGTCCTCACACCCCCATCAGCTCCAGCACCCGCAACCGGCTGCGCAAATGCGGCGCGAGGAGCGTCGTCGTCGCGAGACGGATCTCGCGCGCGAGACGGGCTCCCGTCTCGGCTTCGAGGCGCTCGTCGTCCGCGAAAGCCGCCGCGGGGTCGCCGGCGAGCTCGCCTCTTCGCGAGCTCTCGACCGCCTGCGCGAGGCGTCCGAGGGCCGCCGCGGCTCCCGCCGTGATCGTCGGGCCGAATTTTTCGCGCTCCCCGCAGCTCGCGCAGGCGAGACCGGCTCCCGACTGCAGCACCCGCACGTCGCCGGCGGACGGGAGCGGCCGGCGGCAGCGCGCGCAGCGCTCGAGCTCCGGCCGGTAGCCGCAAGCCGTCATCGCGGCGAGCTCGAGGATCCGGAGGGTCGTCGCGGACGCCGGGCGCTGGTCGAGGCGCGCGAGCGCCGCGACGACGAGAGCGTAGAGCTCGTCCCCGACCTCGCGCTCGGCGGTCATCTTGTCCGCGAGCTCGATCACGTGACTCGCCGCAGCATAGCGTTCGACCGAGCCGAGGATGTGGTGCCACGGGCGGATCAGCACCGCGCGCTCGAGGAACGCCATGTCCGCGTGGCTCTTCAGGCGATAGTCGAGCATCACGTGCGAGAAGATCTCCAGCGAGCCCGCGAAGCGGCGACGCGACCGCTTGGCGCCCTTCGCGATGCCGGTGAACTTGCCGAGGGCGCGGGACAGGACCGTCACGACCTTGTCGGACTCGCCGAACTCGCGGGTCCGGAGCACGACCGCGGGCGTCGAGAGCGCTCGCACGTGGGCTCCGTAGCATCCGGAAAACCGCGTTGACACGAGGAATCGCGTGCTTACGTTCCCGCGGTTCGGTGGCGGAGGGGCGCTCGGAGGCCCTCCGGCGGGGGAGAGCTGCAGGAGATGAAACCGAGGCAGGAGGACAACTGCGAAGCGGGCGAGCCGGTCGCCGAAGCCGACGAGGGCGTGGCGAGGAAGCCTGAAGAGGCCGCGGCCCCAACGGACGAACAGGACGCTCCCGTGACCCTGCCGGCGGCTCTCGACCGGATCGAGGAGCTCGCTCGCGAGCTCACCGCACGGGAGGAAGAGGCCGCCCGCCTCCGCGAGCACGTCCTCCGCGAGCGCGCCGAGCTCGAGAACTTCAAGAAGCGCATCACCCGCGAGAAGTCCGAGGCCATCCGCTACGCCGCCGAGCCCCTCCTGCGCGACCTCCTGCCGGCGATCGACAACCTCGAGCGCGCCCTCGCGGCCGCCGGGGAAGCGAGCCAGCCGGACGCTACCGCGGCGGCCTTGCGGAACGGGGTCGCGATGGTCGCGCAGCAGCTCCGCGAGGTCCTGCCGCGTCACGGCGTGACCCGGATCAGCGCCGCGGGCCAGGAGTTCGATCCGAGCGAGCACGAGGCGCTCGCGCACGTCGTGACGACCGAGACGGAGCCGGGATCGGTCCACGACGAGCACTTGCCGGGCTACCGGCTGCACGATCGGCTGCTTCGCCCCGCTCAGGTGACGGTCGCGAAGTCCCCGATCGACGGGGGGAATTGAGCCACGTCCGGCTTGAAGCGCCGGGGATCGTGGTTAAGTCGACAGAGTCGGAAAATCTAGAGAAATCGGGAGGGTACGCCGAAGGCGGCAGCCGTTCCCTGAATTCTGCGCGTTGGAAGGGAAGCCATGAGCAAGGTGATTGGAATCGATCTGGGGACCACGAACTCCTGTGTGGCGGTCATCGAAGGGGGAGACCCCACTGTGATCACCAACTCGGAGGGTAGCCGGATCACCCCGTCGGTCGTCGCGTTCGCCGAGAACGGCGAGCGGCTCACGGGCCAGATCGCCCGCCGACAGGCCGTGACGAACCCGGAGAACACGATCTTCGCGATCAAGCGCATGATCGGCCGCCGCTTCGACGACCCCGAGGTCCAGAAGGCCTCGACCGTCCTCCCCTACAAGGTCATCCGCAGCGAAAACGGCGACGCCTGGGTCGAGAGCCGCGGCAAGAAATACAGCCCGGCCGAGATCTCGGCCTTCGTCCTCCAGAAGATGAAGCAGACCGCGGAGGACTACCTCGGCGAGCCGGTCACCGAAGCCGTGATCACCGTCCCGGCCTACTTCAACGACAGCCAGCGCCAGGCGACGAAGGACGCAGGCCGCATCGCCGGCCTCGACGTCAAGCGCATCATCAACGAGCCGACGGCCGCGGCGCTCGCGTATGGCCTCGACAAGAAGAAGGACGAGAAGATCGCCGTCTTCGATCTCGGCGGCGGGACGTTCGACATCTCGATCCTCGAGGTCGGCGACGGCGTCTTCGAGGTGAAGTCGACGCACGGCGACACGTTCCTCGGCGGCGAGGACTTCGACCAGCGCATCATCGACTACCTCGCGGACGAGTTCCGCAAGGATCAGGGCATCGACCTGCGCAACGACCGCATGGCCCTGCAGCGTCTGAAGGAAGCGGCCGAGAAGGCGAAGATCGAGCTCTCGACCGTCGCCGAGACCGACATCAACCTGCCCTTCATCACGGCCGACGCCTCCGGTCCGAAGCACCTGAACCTGAAGCTCTCGCGCGCGAAGCTCGAGGCGCTCTGCAGCGACCTGCTCGATCGCCTCGATCAGCCGTGTCTCACCGCCCTGCGCGACGCTTCGCTCTCGACGAAGGAGATCGACGAGGTCGTCCTGGTCGGCGGCATGACCCGCATGCCCGCGGTCCAGGAGCGCGTGAAGAAGCTCTTCGGCAAGGACCCGCACAAGGGCGTGAATCCCGACGAGGTCGTCGCGATCGGCGCCTCGGTGCAGGGCGGCGTGCTGAAGGGCGACGTGAAGGACGTCCTCCTGCTCGACGTGACCCCGCTCTCGCTCGGCATCGAGACGCTGGGCGGCGTCTGCACGAAGCTGATCGAGAAGAACACCACCATTCCGACCAAGAAGAGCCAGATCTTCTCGACCGCCTCGGACAACCAGACCGCGGTGACGATCCGCGTGTTCCAGGGCGAGCGCGAGATGGCGGCCGACAACAAGCTCCTCGGCCAGTTCGACCTGATCGGCATCCCGCCGGCTCCGCGCGGCATCCCGCAGGTCGAGGTCACCTTCGACATCGACGCGAACGGCATCGTGCACGTGCACGCGAAGGACCTCGGCACCGGCAAGGAGCAGTCGATCCGGATCACCGCCTCGTCCGGCCTCTCGGAGGACGAGATCAAGAAGATGGTGTCGGACGCCGAGGTGCACGCCGGCGAGGACAAGAAGCGCCGCGAGACGATCGAGGCGCGGAACCAGCTCGACTCGCTGATCTACCAGACCGAGAAGTCGCTCGGAGACCAGGGTGGTGCGATCGACGCCGCGGCGCGCGCGGAGATCGAGACCGCGGTCGGCAAGGCGAAGCAGGTCCTCGAGAACACCGCGGCGGACGCGGATCAGCTTCGCGAAGCAGCGAACGAGCTCAGCAAGGCTTCGCACAAGCTCGCCGAGGCGATGTACGCCAAGGTGGCGAGCGAGCGGGCGGGCGAAGCGGGTGGAAGCGGCAGCGGAGCGGCCGACGGCGGAAACGCGGGCGGCGACGCCGGCGGGCGTCCGAAGGACGACGTCGTCGATGCGGACTTCGAAGAGGTGAAGGGTGGCTGAGCGAGCCACTCGCACCCGCGAGCTTGCCTAGCGCCAAGCGTTAGCCGAGAATCCATCCGGACCGACTCGTGGCTTCAAAGCGCGACTTCTACGAGATCCTCGAGATCGAACGTTCCGCCGACGGCGAGACGATCAAGAAGTCTTTTCGGAAGCTGGCGCTCCGCTTCCACCCGGACCGCAATCCGGGGGACAGCGAAGCGGAGGCACGCTTCCGCGAGATCTCCGAGGCGTATCAAGTTCTCTCCGACGCGGAGCAGCGGGCTCGCTACGACCGTTATGGTCACGCCGCCTTCGAGGGCCAGGGTGCCGGCTTCGACTTCAGCGCGAGCGGCTTCGAAGATCTCTTCGGCGACATCTTCAACGAGTTCTTCGGCGGCGGCGGTGGCGGCGGACGCACGCGACGTCGCCGCGGCGAGGACCTGAGCTACACGCTGCGCGTCTCGTTCGAGGAGTCCGCTTTCGGCTGCGACAAGGAGATCTCGGTTCCGCGCGCCGTCCCCTGCGAGGATTGCAAGGGCACCGGCGGGAAGGGCGGAGCCGCGCCGGAGAAATGCAAGCCCTGCCGCGGCATGGGGCAGGTCCGCTTCCAGCAGGGATTCTTCTCGATCGCGAAGACCTGCGGCCGCTGCAACGGCCGCGGCCGGGTCGTGAAGGAGCCGTGCAACGGCTGCCGCGGCTCGGGCCGCGTGCGGAAGCAGCAGACGCTGCAGGTCCGCGTCCCGTCCGGAGTCGACTCGGGCACGCGCCTCAAGCTCCGAGGCGAGGGCGAGGCGACCTCGGCCGGTACTGCAGGCGATCTCTACGTCGTGATCGCGGTCGACGAGCACGAGGTCTTCCGCCGGGACGGCAACAACGTCCTCTGCCACGTCACGATCGGCATCGCGCAGGCCGCGCTCGGCACCGAGCTCGACGTGCCGACGCTCGACGGCCCCGTCAAGATGAAGGTCAAAGCCGGGACGCAGTCCGGCGCCGTCTTCCGCATGCGCGGACGCGGCGTCCCGGACCTGCACGGCTACGGACGCGGCGATCAGCTCACGCGCGTCGACGTCGCGACGCCGAAGAAGCTCACCACGCGGCAACGCGAGCTGCTCGAGGAGTTCGCGGCCATCTCCGGGGAGGAAGCTCCCGAGTCGAAGGGCTTTTTCGACAAGGTCCGGGAGAAGTTTGGCTGACGTGGAGCGCTTGCGCGACGCCGGTGAGCACGCGTTCCTCGCGCGCCTCCGCCGGCGGCTTCGCGCACGCCCCGCGGGCGAAAGCGAGTCGACGGGGGACGCCGCCGCGCGCCTTCTGGTCGGCCCCGGCGACGATGCCGCGGTCTTCGCGCCGAGCGACCTTCCGATCGCCGTGACGACGGACGCACTGGTCGAGGGCGTCCACTTCCGGCTCGACTGGCTCGAAGCCGAGGAGCTCGGCGAGCGAGCCGCGGTCGTGAACCTGAGCGACCTCGCCGCGATGGGAGCGCGGCCGCTGTACACGCTCGCCGCGATCACCGCGGCCCCGGATACGCCGGTGTCCCTCCTCGACGGCATCCTCGACGGCTGCGCGCGTGCGAGCGAGGCGGGCGGAGCGGCAATGATCGGCGGCAATCTCGCGAGCGCGAGAGACCTCTCGATCACCCTGACGGCGCTCGGCGAGATCCCCGGCCCTCGTCTTTCGCGCGCCGGAGCACGTGCGGGAGACGAGCTCGTCGTCACCGGTACGCTCGGCGGAGCGGCGGCGGCCGTGGCGCGCTGGAAGTCCGGAGAGGCGCCCTCGGAAGAGCTTCGTCGCGCCTGGGCACGGCCCTCCGCGCGCATCGCCGCCGGTCTCGCGCTCGCCGCCGCGGGCGCGCATGCGGCGATCGACGTCAGCGACGGGCTCCTCGCCGATCTCGGACACCTCTGCGCCGCGAGTGGCGTCGGCGCCGAGATCGAGCGCAACCTCTTGCCGCGATCCCGCGAGGTCGCGACGCTCGACGCGGCAGGCGCCGACTTCGCTGCTTCGGGCGGCGAGGACTACGAGCTGCTCGTGGCCTGCCCTCCGGAGGTGTCGGCGCGGCTCGACGAGATCGCGAGGGAGACGGGCACGCCGCTCACGCGCATCGGGCGCTGCACCGACCGCGACGGCGAGATCGTCCTCCTCGGCGCGGATCGGCGCCCGCACCGTCCCCGCGCCGCGGGATTCGATCACTTCTCCGGGCCGCCGAGCGCTTGACGCAGGGCTACCGCGAAGGCTTCGCTGTAGCATGACGCCCGAGCAGCTCCGCCAGATTCTCGCACAGGTCGCTGAAGGAGCGCTTTCGCCCGACGAAGCGCTGCAGAAGGTCAAGCACCTCCCGTTCGAGGACATCGGGTTCGCGCGCGTCGACCATCACCGGCATCTCCGCGTCGGCTTTCCGGAGGTGATCTTCGGGCAGGGGAAGACGGGACCGCAGATCGTTGCGATCGCGGAGCGACTCCTCGCCGCCGGACAGAACGTCCTCGTGACGCGGATCCAGCCCGAAGCCGCCGCGGAGCTCCTCGCCCGGATTCCCGGCGTGGAGCACGATCCCGTCGCGCGCACCGCGAGCCGGATCCTCTCTCCCGCAAGCCCGGAGACGCGCGGCACGGTGCTCGTCATTGCCGCGGGGACGAGCGACCTGCCCGTCGCCGCGGAGGCGAGGCGGACGCTCGAGGCCTTCGGCCAGCCCGCCGAGACCCTGTACGACGTCGGCGTCTCGGGTCTGCATCGTCTCCTCGCGAGCAAAGAGCGCCTCACGACCGCTTCGGTGCTGATCGTCGTGGCAGGGATGGAAGGCGCGCTACCGAGCGTCGTCGCCGGCCTCGTCGACTGCCCGGTGATCGCCGTGCCGACGAGCATCGGCTACGGCGCTTCGTTCGGCGGGATCGCGGCTCTCCTCGGGATGCTCAACTCCTGCGCCGCCGGCGTCGTCGTCGTCAACATCGACAACGGCTTCGGAGCCGCGGTCGCGGCCGCGCAGATCAATCGGCGGACCTGACGGCATGGCGCGCAAGCAGGGCCAGGACAAGCTGACCACGGGGCGGACGCGCCGCGCGCTCAAGGTCGGCTCGCTGACGACGCAGGTCGGCAGCAACTACCTCTGGAGCGCGCTCAAGCGCCCCTTCCAGTCGGTCGACGAGCGTCGCCGCGAGGTGCTCGATACGCATCTCAAGAACGCGATGCTCATCGTCGAGCGCTCGCAGGAGCTCCGCGGGACGTTCCTCAAGATGATGCAGATGCTGAGCATGCGGAACGACCTCCTTCCGGCGGAGGTGCTCGAGGTGCTCTCCGTCGTCCAGTCGGAGGTGCCGCCGATGCCGTTCGCGATGATCCGCGAGCAGATCGAGCGCGAGCTCGGGAAGCCGCCGGAGAAGCTCTTCGCCGAGCTCGACCCCGAGGCGTTCGCCGCGGCCTCGCTCGGACAGGTCCACCGCGGCCGTCTCCGGAGCGGCGAGGACGTCGTCGTCAAGGTGCAGTATCCGGGCGTCGAGGACACCGTCGTCCAGGACCTGAAGAACGTGAAGGCGCTCCTGCAGACGTTCACGCTGATCGCGCGCGACGTGCTGCGCCAGAAGGTCAACGTCGACGAGGTATACGGGGAGCTCGAGGAGCGTCTCGGCGAGGAGCTCGACTACGAGAACGAGGCCCGCAACACCGAGCGCTTCGGCGAGATGCTCGCGGACGACGACGAAATCGTGATCCCCGGGGTGTTCCCGAAGTTCACCTCGCGGCGTGTGCTGACGCTCTCGTACGTCGACGGCTACAAGCTCGCCGACATCCTCGCGCCGGGCGTCGACCAGGAGCTGAAGGACTGGGTCGCGATCAAGTACTTCCGCACGCTCTGGCGCCAGGTCTTCGAATTCGGTGCGCTCCACACCGATCCGCATCCCGGGAACTACCTCGTCACGTATCACCCGAAGCTCGGCATGCTCGACTTCGGGTCGATCCGCATCTTTCCGCCGGAGGTCCGTGCGGCCTACCTGCGGCTCGGACGAGGACTGATCGACCGGGATCGCGCCGCCGCGGGCCACGCGCTCGTCCAGCTCGGCTTCATCGACGAGGGCGACGATCCGGAGCCGATGGTCGACGTCTTCGACGTCATCTTCGAGCCCGCGTACCAGGATCGCGACTACGATCCACGCGAGTACAACTCCGTCGAGCGCGCGATGAGCGCTGCGGCGCTGAAGCTCGAGAACCGCATGTTCAACTCGCCCGCGCACAGCGTCTTCCTGATGCGCGCGCTCGTCGGCCTCGACTCGTACCTGCAGCAGTTCGGCACCGTCACCAACTACCATCGCCTGTTCGCGGAGTGCGTCGCCCAAGCGGAGGAGCGCACCGGGAGCAAGGCGGCGAGCGCCACGTCATGAGGATCGCCTACTTCGACGCGTTCTCGGGCGTCGCCGGCGACATGACGATCGGCGCGTTCCTCGACCTCGGCCTGCCGCTCGAGGTGCTCGCGGAAGGGCTCGCGCCGCTGTCGCTCGACGGCGTCCGGCTCGAGGTCGGCACCTGCGTGCGCTCGGGCATCCACGCGAAGAAGCTCACCGTGTGGGTGAACGAGACGACGGAGTGGGCGGCTCGCGTCCGCGGGCACGCGAACCCGCACGACCACGCGCATCCCCACGATCACGCCACGCACGACCACGATCACGCCACGCACGATCACGATCACGTCGCGCACGACCACGATCACGCCGCGCACGATCACGATCACGCCACGCACGCGCACGATCACGC
>Ga0194132_10004178_pt1 | contig 24854 bp, 25 predicted proteins | sample TA2KigOf80mmetaG_FD_148612 | JGI IMG/M metagenome (GOLD analysis project Ga0194132, IMG submission 148612) | Freshwater microbial communities from Lake Tanganyika, Tanzania - TA2015054 Kigoma Offshore 80m | ecosystem: Environmental > Aquatic > Freshwater > Lake | place: Tanzania: Lake... | reverse complement strand
GGATTTGCCTAATATCATCTTCTTCATCATCCATAGGACCCATGAGGGCATCAAAATCTAAAAGACCATTTTCTAAAAGGTCTTCAAAAATATTAGGAGGAATTGAAAAATACATCCCAACATTATTCCCATTAGGACCAAACGGAAATGGCATCATTGGTGATTTAGGAAGATTATCTTTTGGTTTTTCTACATCATCTGATGGTTCTTCTCCCATCAAATCTTTTAGCATTTTATTGAAAGTATCTTCATCGCCTAAAATTTCATCAAGTTGTTTTTGTGCGTCTTCGACAGCTTTCTTTGTTTTTTCTTCTTTACGAATGCTGTTTTGATATAAGTTTACTGTGCTATCGCTAGGCTTTAAAATAGTAGCGATATGATCTTTTGGAATATCAACTTCTTTTGCTTCTGTAAATTCTAGCCAATTACGAAGAACTGTTATTTCTCTAGTAACACCAAAGTTATCATGTGTCATATGAGATTTGATAACCATTGGGCGTAAAACATGAATCGTTGATTCATTCTCTCCCGCTAGCAGACACAGAACTTCTTCCCCACTTCTCAGCTTGAGTAATCTGCAAGTAGTTTCCATATGACTATTTATCCTTTCAGATATCTATCGGAACTAGTTTGAAATTGAAAGATTCGTTTTCGTAAATTTTTATTCGTTCAAGGAAATGATCAAATACATGATTTTTATATTTTTTGTGACGAAGATCATCAACTAAATCGTAAATCATCACATGATCTTTTGTTTCTGATATTCTAAGACCGCGACCAATTGATTGTAAAACACGAACTATTGATTTTGAAGGATGAAGAAATACAATATTGTGTATGTTCTTAATATTTATACCAGTGCTGCATGTACCGTAAGACGCAACGAGAATAGAATCACTAGACTTATCCACAATTTTACGAATCTCTTCTCGATCTTCTACATCGGTCATTCCAGAAATGAAATACACTTTCTTGTCTGTACATTTTTTCTGTAGAGATTGATAGAACGGAAGACCGTGCTTTTGTACTTGCGAGAAAAGAATTAGACTGTTTCCTTTGAGCAAGGAGCAAAGTTTTTCTGTAACCTTGTTTCTTCTTTCATGTGAAATAATATATTCAATTTCATCTTGATATGTCTTGTATTTCATCAAATCGCATTCTTCTTTTGCGTATTTCAATTGAACACAATTGATGTCTAACTGAGAAAGAATTTTGTTATCGATGAGATTCTTTGTGCTTGTGACACGAATAGGCGGACCAAACAGCCCTTCCAGAACTAACTTATGCACCTGGACATTATCTAATGTACCCGTAGTGCCAATGCGAATATGACAATTTCTGAGCTTAGTCATTAGTTTGACCAATGATTTTGCCTTAAAAAGGTGGCACTCGTCACCGATTACTGCGTCGTAATCTGCAAATGTTTTCTCTGGCAATTCATATACACTTTGCCATGTAGATATAACAATAGGCTTAGTGGTTTCTTTCTCTCTGCCTGCATATATTATGTGAATGTTCTTTTCTGCGTTCCAATCCTTACCCGCATATTCAATGAAATCCGATCTCATTTGGTGAACCAAGTTTGTGGTAGGAACAAGAATGAGAACTCTTTTGTTTTTGCTGAGAAGATAGCGCAGAATACAGTAAATGATCAACGACTTGCCGCTACCTGTTGGGGATATCAGTAGACTACGCTTATGATCAAGAGCCATTTCCACAGCCCTTCTCTGATAGTCTCTGAGCTGGATTTCGCCAGAATCTGAGTATAGAGGTAGGTCATCAATATAAGACTTATAATCCTCAAAGAACTCCTCCTTAAAATTTTCAAACTTGCATTCGTAATTTCTATCAAGGCAAAACTGTACTATTTTGTTTCGAAGACCAGTATAAATCTTGCGCGTGAAGTAGTTAAATAAACGAATTTGGCCATCCCAGACTCTACGCTTATATGCTGGAGAGTATTGGGAGTTTGGGACCTTGAATGTGAAATAATCGGATATCTCCTTTGCTACTGAATTTTCGCAATGAATCTTGATGAATGTACCATCGATTTTTTCTATTTTTACTTCTTCACTGCCCATGACTGAATTTGATCCATTCAATAGCGGATCGTATATTCCATTGTCTATTGCCTACGATCTTTACAACCCCATCCAAATAACTCACCAGTTCTTTCTTTTCGGTGATCTGTTTTTCAAGACGAATAACATCATCATCCGCGTCAATGAACCGATCTACATCTGTCTTGAGAATATTTAGGTCAAATTGCTCCCATTTAAAACGGTCTAGCTCTTCTTTAGACAGCTTCCCTGTGTAATACAGCCATTTGTACTTCCGCATGACGCGGAGCGTTCTCTCGTCATCTGCAAGGGCTTCCTTGTGCTTCTTAAGGAATAGAAGGTACTTGTTATGAATCTGTGGAGTATTGACCGATTCTATTGCTAGTTCGGTGGAATCAATCTTTAAGTCTTCTTGTACTTGTTGTTTTAGTTCGTCAAAATTCATAATGTAATTATACACATATTACGATAAAATCAAGAAGACGGTGATCCCGGATCTGGTTCAAACCTGTAGTAAGTATATGAGAATCTTGCAGTTGCGTATTGGGGAGCAGCAGAACTGGCTGTGCTTGTAAATTTTAATCCTGATAAACCTATCGGAAAAAGTTCATGAAATATTACTTTTATATTATCTTTATAAGTTCCCTTTGTAAGATACAAAGTAGCAGTTGTCATCCATGAATTAAAACTTAATGAATTATTTGTACAATCATCATCAATATTTCCAAGTGCTCTCATCCATCTATAAATTTCTAACCAATTTACTAAATTTTCATCAACCATAAAAGTTATGACGAGATCTTCGAAATTATATTTTCCTATTGGTCTTTTTACAGGAATACCTAATGTAGTAGGCTGTTCGGCAGCAGCCATTGTTAAATTTGGAAGAGATGCCTCTGTACAATTGTAAACTACAGTTGGAATTCTTTGTAGTTCAAAGTGAAAATAATTGATTCCAAGAGTATTAATTATTGGATTGGGCGGATTGGGCATAAAGTATGTAGAAAAGAAAACAGGAGCCATTTCTGGCTCCTATCTCCGAATTTAACTTGTCAAACAGTATTATTAGGCGTTGCCGTGTAGGTTTAATACGCGGAAGATGCGGTAGTACTGGTTGATATTAGCGGTCAAGGCTTCTCCGTCTGAAGTACCACTATCATTCAAGACGAATGGATTAGCGACCATGCCGTAGCGAGTCTTGAAGCCGATCTTGGGCTGGAAGGTATCAGGATCGACTGCACGGACCATCTGGAGTGGAACGTATGGGCAGTAGAACAAGCCAGCGTCGTATGGGCTTGCACCACGGTATCCGACACAGCAGAAGTCAACACCAGCCTGAACATAAGGATCGATGTAAACGCGCATCTTGCCGTTTAGTACACCAGCAAAAGTGTTGCCGGTATCATCAACTTCAAGCTGGTTGTTTAGAGCTGGGCTAATGTTAAGGAATCCACCCATGGCGAGGGCTGAAGCAACATCTGACGAGCAGATGACTAAGTTACCCTTACCACGACGAGTTTCCTTAGCAATTGTGTTAGCTTCGCGTTCGATCTGGAACATGAGGCCACGGAAGCGTTCAGCTGACCAACGACCGTCAGAGTCAACGAGTAGGTCATACACGCCACCAGCAGAGGCTGGGCCTGAAGAAGCTGACTTGGCAAACAAGTCTGTCTGCTGTGCGCCGAGCTTGGAAACACGGTAGATACCACGGACAACTTCGCGGTTGATTTCAGCAAGAATTTCAGTGCTGAGAATATTGGCGAGTTCGGTTTCAGCGTCAAGACCGTGAACAGCCTTGAGGTCCTGAGCAAGTTCAGTAGTATAGTCGGCCTTTAGAGCACGAGTCTTAGCCTGAACAGCAACCTTGTCGATGGTGAATGCCATTTCTTGGAAAGGCTTACCATCGGATCCACCGAGGGTTTCAGCAGTACCAACAAGCATACCCTTGAAGTCATCACCGTGGAATGCACCTCTGGTTGCACCAGTTGTACCAGAGAATAGGGTTAGACCGTAATCGGCTGAACCACCAAAGTAGTTGGTATAAGATGCACTAGTACCACCAGAACCACCGAATGGTACGAATGCTTCCTGGTACATGGCTTCTTTGCGAGGTCCACCAGTGGGATCATACTTGGGACGCATTGCGAAGATGAGTCCGGTAGGAGCGGTCATGGGCTGAACGCCGCAGATGTCGTAAGCAATGAGGTTTGGCATTGCGCGACGAACGAGGCTGATTAGGATTGGATCGTAACCAGCAATGTTGGTGGATGCGCCACCTAAGACGTTGCTGACGGGTCCGCCGAGAACGTTGTCTTCGGTTAGTCTCTGAGCACGCATTGCAGACTCTTGGTTCTCAAGAAGAACTGCGGTAACTTTTGTCTTGTAACTATCTTCAATTGCAGGGAGTGCGCTATGGCTTAAAACTGGCTCCCACTTCTCAGTTAAAATATCGTATGGTGTTGAATCTTCGTACATTGTATCTCCTGTATATTTTTATTTATAAATTATCTGTGCTTAAGGTGTCTACTAATCGCATTTGCATAAGTATTAACAGTACTTTCCGTTAGTGTTTCTGGTACTGTTGATGTCTCAAGAATGTCAATAGTGCGTTTGGCTGGTTGAATTCTTGGTTGTACTTGTTGTGGTGCTACATCTGGACGAGCAAAGAAGCTTTCCTTGATAATTTTAAGTTTTCTACGGAATTCTTCTGGATTGTCGAAATGAACGCCTTCTGCTAGATTGGCTAGTCTATCAACTTGAGTTGCAGCTAAACCAGATGTTTCTTCAGCAAAAACTGCTACAGCAGCGGTATTAAGAAGCTTCTTACGAAGATTTACATTTTCGTGAATGCTCTTGTTTAGTTGCTTCGACCGAACATCGATTTGACTGTAGAGTTCGTCTAGAACATCATACTTTTCGTCAGGAACATCAATGAAGTTAGTTTCAAAGAGTTTCTTTAGACCAAAGATGAAGTTTTCAGCGAGTTCTACCTTGATTCCCCTCTCAACTTGTAGACGATTTTCGTTTACCCATTCTTCAACGACATAGGTAAGATAATCATCAACCTTATCAGTTATTTTTAAAACTGTATCATTTAGATTATTGGTATATGAAGCTTTATATGCTTCATTAATCTTTATTGCTCTTTTATTTAATTTTTCATTTAAGGCAGCGACAAAAATTGTCTTTGCTCTTTCAACGAAATCTTCTGAAAGATTATAATTTGCAAATAGAGCAGCAAGATGTTCTTTTAAGGATTCTTCTGATTCTGCTTCCATATCTTCTTCTTCCATTTCATCTTCAGTACCCATTGGAGAACCAGGCATTTGTACTGGTGCTCCTGACTTTGGGGTTTGAATCGAAGCGGCGTTTTGGGCGTAGAAATCGCCAACTGGCTCGTTTAAAACAACTCCCTTACCAGTGGTATCAAAAACCCCACCGCCAATGATGTCCTGTTCGTCTGATTGATTATTTTGTGGTATCATTATATTCTCCGTTTTATTTATATTTAGTATTTTAATCCTCTGAATCTATTTTGTATATTTATTCTAGAACCTGTGGCCCTTCCGCTAAGTTCAAGTGTTCTTTTTAAATCACCGAAAAGATTTTCACCTACACCTGCTAAAGCCGCATCTTCTACTTCACCAAATTGTTTTGATAAGAATCCTCTCTTTTTTCCTGCGGATGAACCAACAGCACCACCCGCTGCCCCAGCAGCAGCTGTAGCAAGACCAGAACCGCCTCTAGCGGCACGTGCGGCGTGTGTGGCTTGTGTGGCTGTAATAGGTTGCTTTAGACCTAAAACTAATTCTGCATCATCCAATTTGCCAGCTGCTAGTGCTTTTTCTGCACTTATTCTTTTTGCTGCATCACTTGTAGACATTGGTGTGTTTCTTGATGCGTTTAATGCATCTCGTATCGTGGCTTGTCTATCTTTTAGTACTCGTCTAGCTGAAACTGCTCTTTGCGCTGCTCCTGGTGCAGAAGCTGCTCTTTGGGCTGCTCTAGTACTAGATGCAGTTGTAGTTCCTGTTCTAATATCACTTATTTTGTCCGCTATATCTTGTCCTAATCTTTGAATTCCTTGTCTGGCTCTACCAATTCTAACTGTAGCTGCTCTTTTTAAACCCGAACGACCAACTGCACTAGTGCTTCTTGCAGCAACACTTCCTGCTTTAGCAGCACCAGCAGCACCTTTTGTTACTAATTTACCAATAGCTCCAAAAATACTTTCATCCAATTGTTGATTGGACATAGTGTGATAGGCACACTCATTTAACGATCTTAATTCTTTTGGATTTAATCTCTTCATCTAATTTTCCTTAAAAAATCTGCAAAGAGCCTAATTGATTCGGCTTGTAATTTTCTAGAAGGTGTCTTCTTCAGTGTATTCTGATACTCAGCAATTTGCTGTTCTCTAAGAAGACCGTTATCCCATACCCATTCCTTGCCTTCCATGATTCCATTGACGAAAGCATTTGGAGCTGATGGATCTGCAACGATATCAATGGCAGCAAGCATGAAGTCTTCTTTCACAAAATTTACTCCCCCCCGCTTTTCTAAAGATCCCATACCGCGAGTTGAAACGCCCATTTTTATATTTTCATTCATCAGATTTTTAACAATCTGACCACAGGGAGTGTCAAGAATTTTAGCCTTACCATAGAAATCATTATTATTCTCATTTAACCAAATAATTTTATGGGAAACACGATCTAGATTTACTGAGGGGCCAGTTGGATGATTTAGTTCTCCAAGAGCGCGATTTTTATTTACATATTCATTAAGATAGCGATTGGCTTCTTTAGAAAGAATTTGTCTTGGATAAACTCTGCCATTCTTGTTCTTTTGTTCGGCCTGCATGAAAACTCCTTCGATGAAAAATTGCTTTTCACCGTCTTTGTTTTCGGTTAGGTACGATACATCTTCTACTGTTTCTGTTATTAATTTCATTTTTAGTCGTTGTATGCCAAACGAACATCAAATCCGGTTGGAGTCTGTTTGGGGTTTTGTCTTGGCGTTACCGGGGTTGATTCGCCCTCTTCGCCCTCTTCGCCCTCTTCGCCATCGGCAAATGATAATTTAGCAACACGAACATATTCTTCAGCAAGTCTTTCTCCTAGCTTTATGGCTAAATCCTCTTGGATTAGCTTCTTAGCGTCAATTGCGTTTTCTGATAAAATTGAGTGAATTATTTTTTTGCTTTTCATTTTTATTTCCTTTATATTTAGAATTTTTCATTCTTGAGCCTGAGCCTGCTGTTCTATTTGCATTTGTTCTAACTGTTCTTGTTTTTGTTTGGCTATATCTATAGCCATTTCTTGGTTAATAAGATCCATTTCCTCTTCGGTTTGCTTTAGAATATTTTTACGGATATAGTTACTTGAATAATATCTTCCGATCATTGGCTCCATCTGAGCTGCCAATTCCATTCTAGAAGACAGAATTTCTGCATCCTTTAAATCATTAAAATATGAATCTTTATTGAATATGAAATTAATATGAGGATAAATTAGATTCCAATCATCCTCTGTAATTACTCCCTTTAAGATCAACTGAATTCTTAGCAATTGAGAGAATACCCCTGAGAACTTATAACGCACTCTTTCAACGAATTTATAGAATTTTACCTCATCTCGCGTAATTTCAGCTGATCTTCCAATATTGAAACCATTTTCTCCTACCAATCTTGACGGAGGAATATTAAGGGCAAAATATAACTTTTTCTTAAAATACTCCACATCGGCAAGTTCACCTAGATTCTGTCCCCCATCAAGGGTGGTAATTTCGGTCCCTCTACCACCTTCTCTTCTTGGAAGCCAGAAGTCCTCAAGCATTGCCATTTGGTTTCTATCGTCTTTGATTTCGCCCGTTGTCTGGTTGTAAACCATACGATTGCGGTATTTGTTCATAAGCTCACGAACATACTGTTCGGCCTTTTGCTTTGGTAAATTACCTACATCTACATAAAAAATTCTACGCTCTGGAGCACGGGAGATGCGATATACAACAATTGCATCTTCTACCTGTCTTAGCATGTTTAGGGGTCTAATTGCCTTGTGAAGGAATCCTAGAACCCTCTTTGAGTTCATATCGACCATTCCAGAATGAACATAGCAGATAGAATCCGGAGAAATTTTAAGACCACCTACACTAGTTCCAATTATTGAGTTTTTATCATTATTCGAATAAACATAAAATTCTTCTACATCTTGAATAATTGATAATGATTCGTAATTTTGTTTTATTGGATTTGATTTTACTTTTCTGACTTTCTTGATCTTTGTAGAATCTAATGGAATCAATTGCTTGATGCCAGAAGACGGATCATCCATGTCGATTGAAATATAAAAATAAAGCTTTGAATCGATGTACCATCTACGAAAAATTTCATGTGATTTATCTTGAAAATCAAGAAGTTGAAGGATGGAATCAAATTCTGAATATATTCTACTCTTTATATTTTCTGAAAAATTGATTTTAGATAAGTCTAATTTTACAGGTTTTCTATCTACACCTAAAACAATTGCCTCATTGGTGATCTCGTCAATAGCAGTATCCACTTCAGGAAACAATGCCATTGCTCTATACTGAGAAATAGTTGCCTGTTCGTCCTTGGCAGAACCCATGAAATCAATAAATGTTCCATAGACTCCAGAACCTTCAAGGGTATATGCTCCATCAAATTCTTCTGGTGGTGTAAAGTTTTGAAGATTTACTTGATCTTCTTTTGTATCTTTTATTAATCTAAAACCAAAAAGCTTAAAATCCATTTCAAATCTCCATATTATTGATCGATATAATCAAAAGAAAATGCCACATTAAATGTCACAAATTCGTTCGGCACTCTCATATCTAGGGCGATTTCACCTACTGAAATTGGCCAACATCCAAATAAATTAACAGTCTTTAAAACATTAGTGCAATTTAAATCTAATTGCTCTACTTTCCAACCATTAGCTTTATACAAAGACGGAGATATTTGATCACCAGTGTTACTAACATGCTCGTTGATATTATTGCTCCAGTCATGCAATTTACTCCATATTTGTGATGGATTTGTATTTGCATCGTCTAGAATAGCTACTTCCCATATGCTGCTTCCTTGGCTTCCATATGTCCTATCTCCAGGTAATTTGAGTTTTCTACCTCTATAATCATATTCGATAACATATAGATTATTTTGAGGAAGAGATGCAGCCATTACTTGAAAAATATTGAATGCACCACCATATTGAAAATTACCAGTTACGCGGAAACGATTTTTTCTAGTTCCGCCTACAAAGTTTGTTTTAAAGTCATTTATTGATTGAGCCATTTAGTTCTCCAATTAGCCAGTGAAATAGTCGTAAGATAATTTGACAGAAAAAGTATTGTATATCTGAGAATTCATATCAAATTCTATTCCACCTACTAAGGCAGGAAAACACCCCTTAAGAGTCATAGTTTTTAAAATACTTCCATTTAAATCCAAATGTTTTATTGTCCAATCTGTTTTTAAATTTTTAAAGGCATCAGATGATGCAGAATGGGTATTAGAAACATGTGAATTTATTTTTTTATGCCACTCTTGAAAGGAATTCCATAGAGCTTTTTCTGTATCATCAAGTATTGCTATATCCCAGTCTCTATAACTTCTATCACCAGCAAAATGAATGAGTCTACCTCTATGCGGCATTGATACTCTTCCAAGATCTGATGGAGGCATAGTGGCGGAAATAATGTGATATGTGCTTGAATTATTAGGAACTCCAGTGGGCCAAGAGGCAGAAACTAAAAATCTGTTTCTTCTTGTGCCGCCCTTGAAATTTGAAATGAAACTCGTAATAGATGCCATGTATTATGTAGTAAAGCTCAATTCAACAAAATTTATGCTTTGTGATGGCTTTATCGATACATCAACGTTGACTTTTCGATTGATATAGTCAGTTTCATTATTATTTGATGCATCACAAACTACTATAAAATCATCAACTCCAGAATTTATTTTCGCAAATAGTAAATATTGTTCAATTCTGACTTTTATGATATTTCGTGTAGCTTCATCGTTAAACTCAAATAATGTACTATTTAAAATATATTGAATATTGCTTATTACATCAAAAATCAAATTAGAATATGAAATTGATTGTTTTAGTGGATATGCACTTCCTGTATATCCAGACACATCGCTATTAATATAAAATGCTTTTAGGTTATTGGCCCCAATTATTTCAATCGCAAGATTTATACCTTTATTATAAACAGCTTCAAGATCATTTAGATTTGAAGGAGTAGTTGGTATTATCCCTTCCATTGGAGATGTTGATATAGGAATTTCTATAGTTTCAAAGTCCTGATTTAGTAATTTTCCACGAACATACCCTGCTGGAGGTAGCCAAGGAATAGATGCTAAACTTCTAGCAAAACAACCAACGGCATCTGTCATTAAAGATATCGGCAATAGCTTTTTATCATTAACAGAAATACCAGTTGCTCTGTAATAAGCAAATTTTTTCTTAATTCCAGCAATCGAATAAGAAAGAATTTGGAAATCTTCATCGTTGAAATTTCTAAGATTAAGCTCATTTAATGCAATTGAACTGGGTATTCTATTTGATACTATATACGATTCTTCCAATAATTTATTTGATTTATCTAATGAATTAAAAATTATTGGACATTTTTTTCCTTTAATAATGTTTTTTAAATCAGAATTGATCTCAGTACGCAAAGGATCATAGCAAAAAGCTTTTATATAATTTTCATTAAATGCTTTCTTTATTGCTGAAACTTCACCCACAGAACAATTGATAAGAATTATATTAAAATTATAATGCGAACAATCTAGCAAAAAATTATTATAAAAATTAACTTTTCTTGCTTTTTTGTATTCTGCCGTATATGGTCCAGATGTAGTTGTAACTAAATCTAAAAAATCTTCAAATGTAGTTATAGCAGGGGTTGTTGATATCTGTGTATAATCTCCATTTTTTATTAAATCTGTAAGTTTTGTTTGAGAATCAATTTTGTAATATTTTTCATTTTGAAGGCGTAGAAAGTTGATATATGTGGAATCATAGATCAATATTCCTATGTCTATATCCTTTTTACTTTCTATTACTTCAAAATTGAATGTTAAATCATCCATTAAGATTGATTAATTACAAATCTGAACGAAACTTGATTTACAGAGAATATTGGTTTGAATGATAGATCGACAACAATTTGTCTTGCATCAACAATTGCTTGAGTATTATTGGTTTCATCACATATTGCGACATATGATGAAATTCCTCTACCAGACTTGACAGATTCCATTATAGAAGTCAACGCAGATAGAATCTTTGATCTTGTTTCTGCGTCATTGAGTTCGAAAAGTGCTTCAGCAACTATGGGTTTGATTGCACGACTGATGTAATTAATTAGACGAGTTACACCAATTTGTTTCTTATTTTCAGTTGTAAGTTCGCAAGTTTTATCGCCCAATAAGAAGATTCCATCAATTCCTAAAACATTATTAAATGCATTTACATTTTGATTTTGTAAATTAGTAATGTCTGTATCATCGATTGATGGATATAGTTTAGAAATTGTATTTACTGCTCCTCTGATTATTCCTGCTGGAGCATACCATGGGAAGAAACTGCTATCTGTTCTTGCCAAGCATCCTGCTGCATCAGAAACCATTAGAATTGAAATATTAGCAGTTTCTCCACCATATAGTCTTGTTCTTTCTTTTCTACCTATTACAGAAAAAATATTATTATCAAAAGTAGAACCAGAAACACCCGATATTCCGGTTACTCCAAATCCACTATCAAATTCTATTGGATAGTTACTAGTAGAACCATTATGGAATTCAAATGATGAACCAACAACACCAATAACATCTTCAAAAATATTTACTAAAGCAACAACATCATCAAATTTATCTCTTCTTTCGTAGAAAGTAGAATCAATTTTCATATTTGATGCTGCCATTGATGTAGCACCAGTTGCTGCGATCAAAATACCACCGTATTCTAGATAATTTAAAGCTGCATGTAATTCTCTGTCAAGAGTAGTACCACCGCTAAAACCTTTTTCTGGTCCACTAGAAATAAACCCACTTGAAGTTCCAGCAAGAACTTCTGTATTAAATTCAGAAATTAGTTCCTGCGGCGTATTATATTGTTTGAAAGCTGGAACAGGACTATCTCCTTCTGTTAGCTTTGCCATGAAAGAAGCACCACACATAAAAACAGAAACATGGGAAGAACTTTGAGATTGTACTGCGCCTGATAGGTTTGGTGAGTTTTCTGTAATGTTTATCTGTGGCATATTTTATTCCTGTGTGAACCAGAGGGTGTCTGAATCCTTAAATGCATTATCAAATTTGTCTGGACCAACAAAAAAAGTGGTATTTTCTTCTTCCTCCTGCTCGCTTTTATGTATGATTTTTTTCCGTTGTATGTCTATGATCTCTTCGAAGTAACCTTGTCGGGTCAGCCATCCAAACAAAACCAAACACATTACTAAATCGTCCGTATATCCATCATCCGCACAAAATGTTTGATGTTTAGAGATAAATGTCATCAATTCTTGAATGATGTCATAATCCCTAACAAGCAGTTTGTCTTGTTCAATTAGTGTTTTTAGAACAGCACAGCCAAGTTTTTTGACTGCTGCGCTGGTTCTAACACCTCTTTGTTTAGTTCCGCGCCCAAAGCCTAAAGAAACTTTCTGCCCTGCCCTACCCATCATGGTGGTTTGGATAATGTTTTCATACTCAAACTCTTCATGCATTACATCGGCAATTTGACCACCGATGTCATTTACTTCGATGAGCAAGTAAGCATTGTTGTATTTCGTTGCCAGCGCGTATAGCTCAGGAGGAACATCGAAAGGTGAAATGGTATTGTTTCTATACCTTGCCGCTACTCTGTGAGGTTTTTCTGTAGAATCTACCACAACCATTGCTGTGTAGTCTTTTCCTTGGCCCCTTGCCGTATCAACCATAATAAAATACACATTATCATCTTTTGGTTCATCGTAAATATAAAGGCCGCTTGGCTCTCTAACCAAAGGTTTATCAAACTGTAATAAATTTAGTTTACTGGCACTGATAAGAGTATTTGAAGAACCAAGAAACGAACATTCAAACTCTTGCTCAAACTGCTGTTCGCTGGTCTGGGCAATCATCTGCTGCTTCCACTCTTCGTCCCTTAAAGGCCCGCCGGGGTACTTAGGAACTTGTCTCCACGATACCTCTATGGGAACATACTCGTTCTTCCCCTCGTCCCCAGGCTTCCTTGTAGCCCCCTTCCAGAAGCTATAGAACATGTTCAGGCCGTTTGGAGTAGATACCATGAAAACCTTGGTGGTCTGACCTGATGTAATGGTTGGGTAAACAGAGCTAAAGAATTCTTCTGCTACATTCTGAGGGACATGGGCAAACTCGTCCAAGAAGATTAGATTGAACGAACCACCACGAACGGCAGACGATGAAGTAGCAGAGGCCATGACCTTGGAGCCGTTCTCCAAGTGAATAGAAGTCTTGTTCCATTCAATAATGCCCTGCTGAAGCCATTTGGGAAGATACTCGTAGGCTAGGCGAAGTCTGCCAAGAATATCTCTGGCAGTATTCATTTTGTTTGCCAGAATACCTACGCTCATGCTCTGGTTGAAGAGAATATAGTGTAGTATAAATGCTACAATCGTGGTGCTCTTACCAGACTGACGAGGGAGTTTGGCAATGATATAACGATTGTTATGCATCTTAGTAACCATGTCCTCCTGATAATCGTATAGTTCAAACGGAACTAGCCCCTTATCCAGAGAGACAACTTTCACATATTTCTTGATGAAGTATGATGGATCCTGAGAGCAACGAACGTACTCCCGAATCTGTTCTTCGGTATAGTCAATCTTTACTCCAGCTTCTTTTAGGTTTGGATTACCTAAGTAACCTTTAAATTTCCTCGACATTCTTCACTTCCGCATCAATTATATCTAGAGCCTTTTTCTTGCTCCGCTCAGGATTGATTAGATCCTGAAGATCACTTGTAGAACCAATAAAGAACGAATTGTTTGTCGTTGACTTTATGGTAGTATTGTTTGCTTCGTTCTTGATCTTCTCAAGATCTATGAGATCCTTGTTAATCTCAGACATGGTTTTCAGCATTTGAGTTACAACTTCATATGCTCTGGGGGAATCGCCTTCAGAAGCAACCTTCAAAATCCCTTCAAGTGCAACCTTGGATTTCTCAATGATGTCGTACATATTACGCTTGGCGTAATCAAAATCCTTATCAGGAGAAACTTGCTCTATTGCAGTTGATCCTTTACTAGGTTGTTCAATATTAAAAAAATTATCTAGATTTTCCATAAAACTATTTCACTATTACTGACAAACTGCTATAGAATTTATATTTGCCTTAAATGTAGTGCTAATGCTTCCGTTAGAAATCTTAAAATAATATTTTGGTTTTATATAATCAATTAAATATGTTTCTTGAATACAAGGATCTGTATCTAAAGGATTTGCTCCAATATAAACAGTAAGGTTTTTTAATATTATATCTACATCATTCTGGGTTAGTGATAAAGTATTTGCATTTTTTCTAATTTGTGAAATAATTTTATTATTTGCTAAATCTAATAATTGAATTGTTGTTTGTAAATCAGTTACATTATTTTCTTCCCATGTAAAATTAGAAATAAAATCAGTAGAATTGGAAGAAAGATAATAAAATTGATTAGAATAACTAGTATTCATAACAATACTTGATCCCTTAGCATTTAATAATTCAGCATAAGTCACAGGATCTGTATCTGGATCTTGGGTAAAAATAAAAGTGCCGATAGAATCTCCTGTTTTAATCTCACCAAAAAGATAACTAGAAACAACAAATGATATTGTTCCTATAAGTGTTCTTTTAGAACCAAAATTTCCTTCATGATCATCATTTATTTTGATATCTCTCAAAGAAATAGGAACATTTATATTTTTATGAATTTCGTTTAAATTTAGTCTTATATTAAATTCTGGATTAAAATAAGAAGAAACTTGTTCAATTATTTGAAATATTTCATCTAAATTTCTTGTATAAAAATACAAATTCATTCCAATGGAAATTGGAGTTTCTGCAAATGTTTTATAAGTAATATCTTGTTTGTCTGTAGTAGTTTCTGACGTAGAAGCCATTCTAAGTTTATTTCTTTTTCTATTATTATCGTAACCTATACCAGATATTTCAAAACTCATATATGGCAAATTAATTTGAGTTTTTACATTATCCGAAATAGATGAATTCTGTTCCAATCTTCTTATAAATTTTTCCTTTGAGGAATAAGTAATTGGAACTTTTATTTTATCTTCTACATCAGTGGTATTGTTTTTTCTAAGAACATAAATTTCATCAAATAATGAACCAAATGCAACAACAAGTTTTCTTATCGATTGATTATTGAATGTATTAAACATTAGTAATTACCTTCTGAGAATGGATCTATCTCTGTAAAGTTTATGATTGGCTCGTCATACCTCTTTCCAGAGCCAGTAAATCCTCTCTGGTAATCAAGCGGCGGCACTTCACCTTCTACATCATCAAGCACTGTATTAATAATACCATATGAATGAGTCCTACTGTAACTCTTAATTTCAAAGGTAAGACCTGATACTGAGCTGATAAGCTGTGTTGGATTTTGGAATGTAACTCCATCTATGGATAGCAATTCTACTGTTAGCGTCTTTCCTAATAGATCCAAATCCAATACTCTGAAGAAAGAATTAGTTCCAGAAATTTTTCCAGGGACATATAGCTTTTCACCACGAACTGTTCTGTTATAAGCAGCAGTAAATCCGTTTGCAGTAGCACCAATCAAGAAATTGAATATGGGCTGCTTGAAATCTGTAATAGCATCCACGTCCTGAGTACCAGTTTCGAAATTTTCCATAGAGTAAGCAAATGTCTCGCAAGATAAAGTAAAGACATAGTTCTTATCAAGTTGATAGAAAGGTTGCTCATGTTCGACAAATATAATTTCAAACATAGTCTTACTCAAAGGAAAATAAATTATATCTCCTTCTCTAGGACGGATTATGTCTTGATTTTTTTCTGTTACTTCTCTTGTAAATCTTTTTTTACTTACAACTAAACTTACGCTATCCCTTATTTCTAGACCAAACTTACTAACAATATCTGCTCCTTGGAATCCAGAAACAGAAGCAACATACATTTCTATTTGATAGGCGTTTGAAAACTTATTCAAAGGATCTTCACCAAATAATCTATCTAATTGAACATTTTCTCTTGGAATGTAATATACATTCTTTCCCATCATACGAATAATTTCTATGATGTTCGTTTCAACGACATCTTGTTCGGTAGATTGAAATCTTAAGTATGGATTTAAAGCCATATTATCCCGTCATCATGTCTGGTGGAAGTTCATATGCAGAAATAATCTGATCTTCCAATAATGCTATTTCTCTTTCTGCTTCTGCTAGTATTGTTCCGCCTCTTAGCTGAACTCCACCGGGAAGAGCAACACCATCAAATTTAGCTAAATTCTGTCCCCACTGTTTCTTTATCAATGCAGTGAAATATTTCTTTAGCATTCTATCGTTATAGATCTCCGGATAAAGATCCGGATCAAGGTTTACATAAGCTTCAATTGCGATATATGTTCCAGCCTTCAAAGCAGTCCAATCAGTTTCAATGTATAGTTTATTTGTTACTTTATTGAAACGAATTGTTCTTTCTGGATCAAACATCATTTCAATAAGACGAATGTATCTCTTTGTCAGATCGAAATTTGCAATTGGAGCCGAATTTACAAATCCAAGATTGGTATTGATACCATAAACATCATTAAGAGCTAGTTGATATCTTATATCAAAAAGCTCATTTGTACTTAATGTACCAAAGGGAAATACTCTAATTATGGATAAAATATCATATCCATTTGGATCCCCGCCCGATGCGCCAACAATAGGACCAAAGGAATTCGTATTAATATACTTATTTGTTATATCTGTATCAGTAAGCTGATAAGAAAAATATGCTTTTTCAACACCATCGAAATGTCTTTCAGAAAAGAATTGTAATGCATCGTCCATACGGTCCAATGCTTGCTGATAATCGACATTTATTTCAACTACAGGTGCTCCAAGCTGCCTAAAAGTATATTCAATAAGTGATTCTTTTGAATTTGGTTTCGCCATTTAATTTATTTATGCATCTGGTGGATCATCTATTTTCTGACTAGTATTTTCTTGAAGTTTTTTAATTACTTCCAGTACCTCTAATGGAATTTCATTTACTGTAATATCTACTTTTTTGATATCAACGACTTTCATTGTTTCAATATATTTTTTTCTTGTGATTGGATCTTGCCATTCGTTTGGTGGGCTAGGAGAATAATTGGTAAATCCTGGCATTGTTAAAGGGCATGAAAGAGATGGATAATCTAATTTGCTATATTCAGAATCTTTTCCATTTAACCAAGTACTGGGTTTATCGCCACAACCACATGCTCCACAGTAATACTTGCCTTCTGTTTCAGATTTCATTAAATGTGAACATGGAGGTAATTCACCGCCGTCATTTATATTTCCAAAACAACTTATTGTTCTTAATTGCTTTGTCATGGGTTCTACCTTTTTAGAAGAAATACCACGCGAAATAAGAGATATTGCATAGCTTTGAACCATGCTAAGACCCCTAAAAATTCCAGAATTAATTGTTTTTAATGGAGACTCAGAAAATAATTTCGGTTCTTCTTTTTTTTGTTCTATAGGAACACTAGTATTTTTTGTTGATACCTTTCCACAACCACACGGTTTTTTCTTCATCATAAAAAATCCTATTTCAAATAGTTAAACCATTAATATAACTTACTGATAATGTAGAACCTGTCAAGGTGAATTTTACAATTTTTTGGAATGTGCCTTCGTTGAAACCAGTTACTCCAGTAATTCCCGCCGTAGTGAAATTTATTTGATATCTATCTGCTCCGCAGATTGACTGGCTAGGCGATCCTGAAGAATTATCAAGCAAACTTCTATCTTCTGTACAATCAATATAATCTGGGCTGAAAGAAAGACCAGAATAATATTGAATGGTTGATGATGGTACTATATTTGTGTTCTTCTCGCTATTGAGATAGATCCATTGCTTGATTCCTGAATCAAGGGTAATTAAATACCAACCTTCGTTAAAAGTTAAAGTAATACCACCAGTTCCTGTGTAGGAATATCCAACCAAAGCTTCAAAAGTACCGCCTGATGGATGCGATTTAGGAAACAATGGCGTGGCTCCATTCCAAGCAGGACCATCGCATGTAGTTCCATTAATTTCGTTAAACCATTCTCTAATCATATTAAGATTAAGAGTATTTTGCATAGCAAAAATTTCTTGAATCTCATTCAGTTCTGAAGCCTGAAGTCTAGATTTTGGTTTAAATCCTACAAAGTTGTAGTTCTTCTTTGTATCAGAATCTACATTCAACCCCCAAGATCTACTTGAATATGGGTAGTTGGTTAGGGGAAATTGATTGTCAAATGGGTAATTGGTGCTCATTTTAGATATTGAAAATTAGTGTTAGTGATGTCTTGGACTCATTGAATGTGGTGTCCGTCGCAAAAAGAACATCACAGTCAGATATATTTATTGAACTTGCTGTAACTCCGGTAATCTGGAATATTCCTCCAGTGCTTCCAACATCTTCATAATAATAAGTTCCACCAGTTCCTAATGAATAGGCGGAATAATGAGAAAGTTCAAACGTCCCGGTAGTATTTCCAGAACTTACATTATCAAATCCTAAATTGTAACTGGATACGGTCTTAAATGGTTCAAATTCAGTTGAACCATCTCCTATACTCTTATCAAAACCTGCCTTACTGATAAAGTAATCATCCGATAATAAAGATGATGCAATATCTGTGCAAGTTGTTTCGAAAGTAATGTCGTTTATATTTCCTTCGATAGATTCTATTTTTACAGTAGAGCTTGCCTTTGAGAATTCTGTATAATCTCTATAAACCTTTGGTGCAAGTTTGTAACTATTTGAATTTTTCACATTTCCTATAAGGAATGCGCTTGAATAGTTGAAGGTAGCTCCAGCAGTTGTTATATAAGTTTGAACATCTGTTGAATTGATATTTGATGTAACTGACAGGAGCTTAGTTCGTAATAGATCATAAACTGAAAGATAAGATTCTCCAGTTTTTGTGATTGGGGCTAAATTAAATTGTATTGCAGCCAATAGCTTTGAGAATTTGCCCTCAGATGCAGATCCAATAGCTGTAACAAGATTAATGGGTTCAACATATGTTATGTTGCTGCTGGTTAACTGATTTTCTAATTCAATGCCAATGACTTTCCATCCGTTTGTCCCGCCTACAAATTCAGTTTTTAAGTAAGCTTTACATGAACCGATGTTACCATCTACTGATAATCTAATTTCTGGTCTTTCTTCGCCAACATAATAATTGATGGAAGTATCGTCATTTAAAACAGCATTTAAGATACACCCAGAAGGAATAGAACTAAGTATTTCATAATTTTTCTTGAACGAATTTGTCGATCCATAACCAGCAGAACCGCCAGAAGTATAAGAAAGAATAGGAGTTACATTTGCGTTTGTGGCATCACAAGGAGTACAGCCAGCTGTACCAGATATATTGAAGAATCCTCCATATTCAGTACCAGTAACGCTAGTTTTGAATACTGGCTGTAAATTAGTTAATGATCCTAATAGATCACAACTCCATGCATTTGGAACTTTATACGCTGCTAAAATGTCTCCCACTGCATAAGTTTTTCCTGTTATAGGCTCAATAAAGGCTTCCTTGACATATAGGCAGCATGTACCATAGGTAAGGCCAGAGGCTCCATGAAGGGTCGTAGCGGCTGCTGTTGGACCCTGGGAGTCAGCAGTGAATCCCTTGAAGTTTTGTAGAGATTCTATGCCAAAAATTTTAATATAATTGGTGGATATTGGGGATGGATCATAATTGATCTTTAGCCACTTATATCCATCATTCAACACAATTATTGTGCCATTGGAACCAGATGGAGCAAATTTTGATCTATTGTTCAGATCTCTTCTACTAAAAAGATTATTGGATTCATTTTCTATGCAGAGAAATAACTCGTTTGTCGAAGAGTTATAGCATGTGCTATTTTTTACATCAGGATCTGTTGAATCAAATACTTTGAACGATTTTCCTTCAGACCACGAATTTCTTTCAAAAGCAGCACTGATTTCGCTTATATTAACTCTTTTAACTAAGCTTGCGACATTAGATACCTTTTTACTCAGTCTGGTATCGTGGTCTTCATAACCGACAGATTCTACGCCCAAGCCAACATAGTAATCATTGGCTATGGCACTATTTATGAATTTTTCAATAGATGATGAATATCTAGATGACGAATCGTTTGGCATACAGTTATTTATAGATCAAGAAACCACTATTTCATATGGCTCTATTTTATAGGTTCCCGTAACAGATCCAGAGTAAATACTATTTTCTGCCTTGACCAAATCAAAATTAAATCCCATCGGCTTAATGAGATTAATCAAATCGTCTTGATACTTCTCGTCAATGTCAGCTTCTAATCTTATGGAATATTCCTGTAAAGAGGATCCATTAGATAAAGTGTCTTCATTTGTATTTGAACTGTTGAGTACAAAGACATCGTTTACTCCATATTCAATAGTATAGTCATTGAGTTGACTTCCGAAGAATGTTTCCAAGAAGTACTGTATTGAATTCTGTGTACCTTTTTTCTCTACGAATTTTTTCTTATTTGAAATCAAAAATTCTCTTAAAGAATCTAGATTAGTGAAATCTTCAAAATCAAAATCTGTAAATATCGAAGAATATATTTTCCTCAAAGAATCTTCGTTTGTATAGAATGCATTTTGTAAATTTTCAAAATTTGGATAGAGATCAAGACCGTCTGGTGAATAGATCCAATTATACAATTCTTGCACAAAATCAATAATCTTATAAGAACTATTTTCTTCTACATCCTTTATTAGCCAGTTAGGAAACTGATTTTCCACAAAATAAGTAAAATTTCGTCTTTCGTTTAATGTTTCCGAAAGATTATATGTGGAGTTTATAAGCTTAATAGCATATTCTGCACCAGCACTTGTGTTTAGCTGATTTACAGTAAAAACTTGATCTTTATTTTGGTTAAAAAATATAATCATGTTATTATAAAGGAATCTATTGCATAGGTTATAGCCATATTATTGATAGCTACTATAGATGCAGATGAAGGGGATATAATTAAGTCAAAGGCAGCAGCAGGAACTACCGAATCGTAGAACACAATCAATCCGGTGTTTGGGTTGAATACGCCGACTTTATTTTTAATTAGAGTTCCCGAAGAATTGTATGCAGCCAGATAATAAAAACCATTAAGACCTGGAACGGTTGTCGATGTGCTATCAAATTTAACTTCAGATGCCGAAAGATTGGTCAGAACTAAATCGCTAGTTATAGATGAAATGCCATTATAGAATCTAATAGTTCTTTGGGTTGAAAGATCTAAATTCTTTTCGAAACTAAAAACTATATTAGATTCAGATACAGAAAGTCCTTTATCTTTATTTACAACCTTTGAAATTATATCGCTTTTGGATACATTATTAAAGAACAATTTTGTTCCATAAGAATCTTCGATTTCGGTAATTAATTCGTCCTTCAATACATTTTTATTTGAAGTAGATTTTCTTGAATCGAAAGAGCAAGCAACAGTAATATTGCATGTAAAATCATCACTTGGAAGATATTCAGTAGAAAGACCAATTATTTGCTTTTCTTGAATTAGCTGGTTGATAGAATCAACTTCTTCCGAATCTACATCCAAATCAATTATAGAATAGTAAACGGTTCCGCCTACATCATCAAAACCCTGACCATCGAATACTGACAATCTCTGATCAACATTTGTTATTTCAGGAAGCAGACCAGAGTTTGAAATTACATATTGGTAGTCAGATTTTGTAACTAAGGATGAATATCCATATGCTCTTGGGGCAAGGTATTTTAGATATTCTAAATCTATTTCTGAATCCCCACCACTGGATATATTTGATTTTATGGAAATATTAGTAGGAACGGTAAGTGTTCCATTGCTTCTGAATTGAGATAACGAATCAAATGAGACATTATTTCCTTCGTCGCCGTTAGGAACAACATAAGATACTTTTACAGTATCAGTAGATTTAATAGATTTACCCTTTGTAGTTTCTACATTCTGAATATTTTTTCCAAATTTTACAAAGATTTTATCACCTTTATTAACTATGAAAAATATCTTAGAAGTCTCATCAGTGCCTCTAACAGATTCATTGGTAAAATTTATCCAATAATCGTCATTAACTTTAATTACTATTGTACGAATATCTACACGGTCTGGTATTTCAAATTCTTGATTAACAAAATTAACAGAGACTATTTGTTCTTTTACCAACTTAATTCCAGCATAAAAAGGCAAAGTGGTTGAAAGATCAAGAGTAACTTTAGGCCCAATGTAATAGAAATTTACATTTGTGTTTTTATCATTTTTTGAATTTAAAGTGGCATATGTATCTACTTGAGATAGAGAACTATCGTTTTTAGTGAATGTCACCAAAGCAGTTGATGATTTAAAACGATTAGCAGTATACCCATATGTCTGTAAAAGCTTAACTAAAGATGAATTATTCTGAGCAGAATAAATGAAGCTTTCGTTATTTAAAATATGAAGATAGTGTAATGCAATGGTAGTGTTGTAGGAAAATAGACCTAACAGTAAATCTGTAGTTGTTCCTCTGCTGTCAAAATCATAGTCATTTGCAAAATCGGTGCTTTTGAGATAATTTACTAAATTTTCTCTTAAAGAGTCCCAATTTATATTGACTAGATCTATGTTTTTTGGCTCGTTCATAGAATTATTTATTCAAATAAAACCTAAACGAAGAATCCTTACCATAAACAACATAATTCACATTTATAAAAATTCTACGATTTTTCAGATCATTTTCAACAACGGTTATGTTAATTTTATTAAGTCCCCTTATATGATTTTTGCATTTGTTCTCAAGAACATTCAAAATATAGTATTGTCTTGCTAGCCCTTTATCAAATTTGAACTCGTTAATCAAAGATCCTACTTGATTATTGAATCTAAATTCTCCTAATTCAGATAAACATAAATTTTTAATTTGTTGCTTTATGTGAAAAGATTCATCAACCGAACTTATTGATTTTCTCGTATTTGCTCTGAAATAAATGTCTAGATTTTTTTTCATCTCTGAATATTTATTTGGTCTATTGAGCTTTTTAGAGTATCGAACCAGTTATTATTTGGTATGGCAGATAAAATATATGTTGTTTCATGATGTCTATCTTTTCCTATAGAATGGATGGCAGAAAGAACAAACCATTTTCCTGATAATTTAGGGGTGTTGTATTGATAACCCGGCAAAGGATTATCAATAATTTCTATAATAGCACCAGGATATAATCTAAAATTTCCATTTACTACAATTGTTACTTTAAAAGAAGATAGGATACTTACAAAAGAATTTCTTGCCAATGGTGTTCTTAAATCTGTATTCCAAAAGGTGGAATTTTTAGTAGCAAATTTCAATAATTTTGGAAATTTTTTTCCTACTTTTGGGCAATTGCAACTAAAAAATGCATCTGGATCTTCGATATAGCATCCTAGATAATCGTTTCCCATATTATCTGATATGAAACTACATCCCTTTAAATTTTCAAATGCAGCGTCTAATTGAGAATCTGATGGCTCTGCCTCTTGTGGTTTAAATGTAACTCCAGTATAATTTTGAAAATATAATTCTTCACATTTTGCTATAGAAATAGGACCACCTTTTTCGACAGCATCTGGATTAGCACATTTGTATTCTTTAATTTCAATAAATTTTTCAGCTGGTGATACAGCTTGAATACCTATTGTAGAAATATTTTTAATTTTTTTATTTGGCATGTTATGATGTTATTGTAATACTACCACCATCGCAGAAACCTTCTTTATCATTTTGAGAATCAAACATAAAAAGATATCTGTTATTTTGATAGAATGTTTCGTCAATACTTATTCCACTTATTGTTTTCCAATCAATTGCAGTCATTTTGACTACTTGACCCATAGAGAATTGTTGTGCAGTTGCTGGGGTATTTACTGCTAATGCTGCACCTACAGCTATATTCTTAAATGCATTCGGATATCCCGTCAAATCCATATTTGTTCCTGGTCCAGCATATGCAAAGCTAAAACCACTTACAGTGCCAATAAAATTTCTAACTTCATTAGAATTAAATGCAACTTGACCAATGCCAATATTGTCTATTGGTTGTATAAAGGTAAATCCAGAGCCAGGAACACCAGATAAAGTATTATTTGCAGTCAATCCAGCTTGTTCTAGAGTTATACCTGATACAAAATCTACTAATGGATTATACGATAAGAATTGATTTTTCTTAGGAATAAAATAAACTTCTCTAAAATCATAAAGATTTATTCCAGTTTTTTGAGAATGGATTTGTTTAGGAAAAACCATTGCCCAAAATTCAAACATTGATTCTTGCCGCAGACAGCAAATTACATATTTAAAAATATTCCATTTTTCTTTTAAATTTCTTAAATTAAAATAAATATTTGCAGCGTTTATTTTATCTTTTTTTAGCTGGATATAAAGTTTAGCTATATTCTTATCTTGTTCAGTATCAAATGGATTTTCTTCATCTATATCAAACATTGTCTGCCAAACCATACCTGTACGTCTGCTACTCTTGAA
>Ga0194132_10004177_pt1 | contig 24855 bp, 22 predicted proteins | sample TA2KigOf80mmetaG_FD_148612 | JGI IMG/M metagenome (GOLD analysis project Ga0194132, IMG submission 148612) | Freshwater microbial communities from Lake Tanganyika, Tanzania - TA2015054 Kigoma Offshore 80m | ecosystem: Environmental > Aquatic > Freshwater > Lake | place: Tanzania: Lake... | reverse complement strand
CCCTCTCCCCCTCGAGGGAGAGGGGGAATAGGCGAGACGGACCGCAACTCAAAGTGTTCTGGAAAAATCCCAACGCGGGCGTATTCGTTTGTTTTCATTTCCCATTCATGTCGAGAAAGGAGATTGCACCATGACCGATATCAAGGGCTTCTTCGAGAGCAAGGCGATCTGGGGCGGATTGATCGCCTTTGGCGCCGGCATCGCCGCGCTGATCGGCTATAGCGTGTCGGCCGAGGATCAGGCGCAGCTGGTCGAGCTGATCGCCGGCGGCGTCGGCGTGTTCGGCGCGCTGGTCGCGATCTATGGCCGCATCAAGGCGTCGAAGAAGATCGCGGTGACGCCGCCCGGCGCTAATCCCTGAAGTTCAGGTATTGTAGCGGCTGCTCGAGCTTCAGGCCCTTCACCAGCTGGATCGCGGCCTGCAGGTCATCGCGGCTCTTGCCCGAGACGCGCAGCTCATCGCCCTGGATCGCGGTCTGCACCTTCAGCTTCGATTCCTTGATCGCCTTGACGATCTTCTGTGCCAGCTCGCGCTCGACGCCCTGCTTGATGACGACCGTCTGCCGCACCGAATTGCCCGCGGCCTTCTCCGGCGGCTTGAACTCGAACGCCCCGCCGTCCACCTTGCGGCGCGCGAGATAGCCCTTCAAGAGCTCCTGCACCTGCTTCAATTTCAGGTCGTCATCGGCGCGGATGGTGAGCACGGTCTCGGCGCGCTCGATCGAGCATTTGGCGCCCTTGAAGTCATAGCGCGTGCCGATCTCGCGCATGGCGCCGGCGATCGCGTTGTCCACCTCGGGCAGCTCGGTGCGGGAGACGATGTCGAACGAGGGCATGGCATGATCCTCCGAAGCGGGCGGCGGCCCGTGGTCCCGATCCAAGGCTTTACAGCCGGGGCCGCGCGCCCTCACTATCCCGCATCGCACGTTGAGGGCAAGGGGACGATCGATGAAGCTGATGCGGGTGGGCGAGGTTGGGGCGGAGCGGCCGGCGGTGAGGCTCAGTGACGGGCGGGTGGTGGACGTGTCGGCCCGCTTCAAGGCGTTCGACGGCGCATTCCTGGGCTCCGGCGGCATCGACAAACTGCGCGACGCACTCGCCAAGGACGCCGGCGCGTTCCCCGCGGTCGATGTGAGCAAGAACCGCATCGGCGCGCCGATCGCGCGCCCCGGCAACATCATCGCGATCGGCCTCAATTATGCCGACCATGCGCGCGAGGCCGGCATGGAGATTCCGAAGGAGCCGATCGTCTTCTTCAAGGCGCCGAGCAGCTATTGCGGGCCGAACGACACGGTGCTCATCCCGCGCACCAGCGTGAAGACCGATTGGGAGGTCGAGCTCGGCATCGTCATCGGCAAGAACTGCGCCTATTTGAAGGACGAGGCGGCGGCTAAGGCGGTGATCGCCGGCTACACAATCGTCAACGATGTCTCCGAGCGCGCGTTTCAGATCGAGCGCGGGCCGACCTGGATCAAGGGCAAGTCCGCCCGCACCTTCTGCCCGACCGGCCCCTGGCTCGTCACCGCCGATGAGGTGGCGGACCCGCAGGTGCTCACCATGAGCTTGAAGGTGAATGGCGAGCTCATGCAGAACGGCAGCACCGGCACCATGATCTTCGGCTGCCACCACGTCGTCTGGTATGTCAGCCAGTTCATGGACCTCGAGGCCGGCGACCTGATCGCCACCGGCACGCCGCCCGGCGTCGGCATGGGCTTCAAGCCGCCGCGTTATCTAAAGGCCGGCGACGTGATGGAGCTGGAAATCCAGGGCCTCGGCACACAGCGGCAGGCGGTCGGGCAGGCATAGAGACCGCACGTCAGGCCGGGGCGGCGCCCTCAACGAGCCCGTCGCTGCCGGCCGGCTCGGCCTGACGGTCGCTCCGCTTGAAGAAGAGGGTGACGGTTGTTCCGACGCCGACCTCGCTCTTGAGGCGCACGCTGCCCTTTTGCAACTCCATCAGCGCCTTCACGATCGAGAGGCCGAGGCCCGTGCCTTCCTTGGTGCGCGCAAGAGTCGAATCGACCTGCTCGAACGGCTCGAACACCTTGGCCTGCCGCTCCGGCGGAATGCCGATGCCCGTGTCTCTGACTTCGATGGCGATCTGATCGTCCGCGCCGCCGAGCATCGCGACTTCGATGCGACCGTTTGCCGGGGTGAACTTGATCGCGTTCGAGATGATGTTGAGCAAAACGCGGGTCACCGCCGTCGGGTCCGCGATGATCCGTTCGCCGCGGACATTCGCCGCGGTCAACGATACCTGCGCCTCCTCGGCGCGTTGCCGCATGATCTGGACGGCGCTCTCGACGCTCTTCTTCAGGTCCAGGTCGCGGACCGAGACGTTATACTTGCCGGCATTCAATTTGGACAGATCGAGAATGTCGGTGATGACTTCCAAAAGATGATTGCCGCTGGAATGGATATCGGTCGCGTACTGCTTATATTCAGGGTCGCCAAGCGGACCGAGCGCCTCGTCGATCATCATGCGGCTGAAGCCGACGACGGCGTTGAGCGGCGTGCGAAGCTCGTGGCTCATCACCGCCAGGAACTCCGCACGAGCTCGCGAGGCATGTTCGGCGCGGAGCCGTGCTTCAAGGTTTTGGGCCGCATTCCGGCGCAGGAAGAAAGCGAACACCCCGAGCAGCACGGCCAGACAAACCGACACGATGATGACCGGCGTGCCGACAAGGTTGAGGAATCGCTCGCTCGGCAGCTTCACGTGCCAGACCAGGTTCGTAAGGAGTGTGCCATCCGGCCCATGAAGGGGCAGGCTGACCAATTCTACGCCGTCCGCGATCGGCGCCGGCGGCGTGGTGCCGCTATCGAGATGCGCCTGGTCGAGCAGGAAGTCCTTGCCGATCGCCGCGGTGTATTCGGGGGTCAGGTCGATCAGCAGGAAAAGCACGCTCGCCTTCCCCGCCTTGACCTTGGCCTCGTACTCCGGAAACGACTTCGCCAGTGGCACCAGCGCCGACATCCCGAAGAGATAGGGAGTCCCCTTGAAGTTGACGATCCCATGCGCGCCCATGAAGTCGCCCGCCGCGATCTTTTCGCGCGTTTCGCTCAGGGCCTTGCCTGCGCCGCCTGAGAACAGGGCCATGATCTCGCTGTTTCTCGTGATCTCGTCCGGCCGGCAGGTCGGCTCGGTGCAGAACGAATGGATGACCACGTTGTCGCCATTGAGCACGAAGGCTGCATTGGCGCCATAGCTGTCATGGAACGTGGAGGTTGCATTGATGGACGCCCATTCCGCGTCGTACTGGACCTCGACGAACTCCACCATGTCGTCCCAGCGCCCATAGTCGCGCGCATTGGCTTGCAGCTGCCTGCCCGCCCGTTCGAGCGCGCTCTTGGCCAGCGAGGTGGTCTTCTCGATTTCCTGCTTGTCGAGTTGGGATGACGAGACGGCGAGGAGGGCGAACGTGACCGCCACGCCAAGCAGGCTCAGCCCCATGAAGCCCCAGATGTTCCAACGGAAAGCGGCTCCGTCGATGCGCCAGAGGTCGCTGAAAGACATTCGCTTCTTTGTGGCGGGAGAACTAGACGCCGGGTGCATGGCATGCCTCGACAAAAACGGTGTTGGTCACCATGCGGTATGTTTTGCCCTTCGCACGTTAAGATCGCCTGAAAAGCGCTAGCGATTAACTTTTTCCGAACACCCGAAGCCTGACTTCGTCTAGGCACTCTTCCGCATGAAACGGAATTGATGCCCCGTGCCGCGCACCTGTTAGTGGTGCGTTAGCACTTATTGGGTTTCATTCGGATAGCACGATCCAGTCCACACGGAAGGGTCGGTCCCGCCTTCGTTCTCGGATGTCGTGAAATCGGTCGATTGAGGAAGGTGGCGAGTGGCCGACAAAACTAATCTAGGAGCTCGTAGGCCTATGCACGCGATCGCAACACGAGCCGTAGACATGATGGGTGAGTCGAGCATGGCGATCGCCGCCACTGGGCTTGCCTCCTCAAGCGCCACGGCCGCCACGTCCGTCTCTGCGGAGCCGGACGGTCTGGCGAAGGCGTTCGGGCGCGCGCCCGTCGCACTGATCGTTGAGGACAACGCGATCAATCAGCGGCTCGCGGTGGCGTTGGTCAAGCGCGCCGGTTGCACCGCGGTTACCGTGGACAGCGGGCCAGCGGCCATCGAGCGCGTCAAGGCTGGGGGCATCGATGTCGTCCTCATGGACATTCAGATGCCGGGCATGGATGGATTGCAGGCCACGCGCGCCATTCGTGCCCTTGCGGGCGAGGCCGCCAGGGTGCCGGTCATCGCCATGACGGCACACGTCTTGTCAGGTGCCGAAGAGCAATGCCGCGCCAGCGGGATGAACGACTACATTTCGAAACCGATCGATCCTGATCGACTCAAGAGCAGCCTGCAGCGCTGCCTGCTGCCGAGGCAGTCCTAAGCGCGCGGAATGTGACGCCCTCTACCAATGCCGGTCGCCGGCGCCTTCGCGGTCCTGCCAGCGCAATAGCCGGCGCGTGACGAGGCGGTAGGCGGGCTTCCAGGTTCGCATCCAGATCCGTGAGGCGAGCGTCGGCGTCGCCAGGATCCTGCGCTGGCGCGCGCTCAGGTGCTCCGCGCAATAGCGCCGCTTGTGCTTCAACATGTGGCGCAGATCTTCGCGCGCCAGCGTGCGGAACCAGCGCGTGCGTCGCCGGTGCACGGTGGCGAGCTGGAAGTCGGTCACCGCCGGATGGTTGTCGGGCGTGACCAGCCAGTTCGGCTGCTTGGCGAGGTCGTTGTGCGCGACGCCCCGGCGGTGAAGCCGCATCAGGAGAAATAGCGCCTCGCGGTAATAGGCCGGGTCGCGCGGCTGGGCCTCCTGCAGCGGGCGGCCCTCGATCCAGCGTCGCACCAGCACGAAGCGATCGTGATAGAGCAGGTCGGTGGTGCCCGCGAGGCCGCTCACCGCGCGCAGCGCACGCGCCTCGCGCCAGTGCAGCGACAGCGCGATCGGCAAGGTCCACCAGCGCGCATAGCGCGTGTCGCGCCGCACCGCCGGCACCGCGACGCCGTCCATCTGATACGTGCCGCGCTCGACCCGGCTGAACAGGTCCGCCTTCAAATAGCCGAGGCGTTGCCAGCCGGCCGGAAAATCGGGCGGTGAGCCGCGCTCAAGCAGCGCCGAACGGTTGGTGTTCTCGGCCATGAGGTGTGGGGCTTCGCGGTTGGCGGCGTTCGGCGTTGCATAGCGCGGAACCGACCCCGCCGCAATCGGCGCTGCGATCGGGCCGGAGCAGCGTGGGCAGCTCGAGCGCTGCCGTGACCTGCAGGTTCCGCAACGCTGACAACGAAGCCGCGCAAGGGCTTGTTCAAGCTCCGTTAACCACGCGTATCGGATGATCGGAGGGTGCGGCGGTCTTGCGCCGCGTAACCTTTTGTCAACGATCACGGTGGTTGCTGCGATGGCGAAGCTCGCTCCCTTGGCCCGGAAGCTCCGGGGGTGGTGGAACGGCAATGCCGCGCCGGCAGACGCCGCGGCGCCGGATTCAGATGCGGCCGACTCAGCGTCGGGCGGTGCGGGCAAGAGCGCGATGCCGTTCAGCCTGCCGCTGCCCGATGGGCGCAAGGCGCAAATCTGGGCCGACCCGCGCATTCGCGTGGTCGAGCGCGTGTTCGGCATGGGCTTTCTCGGGCCAAACAACGAGGCCTGGGCCGAGCAGCTGATCAAGCCGATGATTCTCGACAGCAAGATGTCGGTGATGCATCTGAGCGCAGGCCTCGGCGGCATCACGCGCGCGATCCACAAGATCTCGGGCTCGTGGGTGACCGGCTATGAGTCCTCGCCACAGCTCGCGGCGGGTGCGATGGAGCTCTCCAACCTCGCAAGCATGGCCAAGAAGGCGCCGATCGTCGGCTACAACCCCGAGGAGCCCGAGTTCAAGGCCGAGAGCTGCAACGCCATCGTCGCGACCAAGGCGTTCGCCGCGGTCAACAACAAGCAGGCGCTCTATAACGCCATGTTCAACGCGCTGCGCATCGATGGCCACGTCATGATGACGGAATATCTGCGCAAGGGCTCGGACGCCGCAGCGCCCGCGATCGTCGAGTGGATCAAGGCGGAGCCGCGCCCGATCGAGCTCGCGAGCGCCGAGGAGACCGGGGCAGCGCTGAAGCGCGCCGGCTTCGACATGCGCGTGATGGAAGACGTGAGCGAGGATCTGCAGCGGCGCATCGCCGCGAGCTGGGCCGCCTTCGCGCGCACGCTGGCCGAGGTCGGGCTCGATCGCGGCCTGGTCGGCTCGCTCACCGATGAGCTCGCGCTCTGGATGGCGCGCACCCGGGTGCTCGAGAGCGGCGCGGTCGCCTCCTATCGCATCCACGCGATCAAGAACAAGCGGAAGGCCTGAGGCCGTCGCCCGGCGTGCCGGTGAGGGTGATGGGTCATAAGGCCGACCACCCCCTCACCTGACTTCGGCTAGTCTCGCTTCCAGCTCGCCAAGCCTCCGTTTCCCTCTCCCCCTCGGAGGGGGAGAGGGGAGGGTGAGGGGCGTGAGCACGCGGGTTCAGCTGGGGACAGGTTACTCCGCGTCCTCGGCCGCGGCCTTGGCCTTCTTCTTCTTGGTCTCGCCGGTGATGCGGTCCATCAGCGCCAAGAGCACGCCCGAGATCACGAACGTCATGTGGACGATGACGAGCCACATCAGGTCGTTCTTGTCGACCTGGCCGACGTTCATGAACGACTTCAGCAGATGAATCCCTGAGATCGCCACGATCGAGGCGATCAGTTTCAGCTTGAGGCCCGAGAAATCGACCTTGCCCATCCATTCGGGCCGGTCCTTGTGCTTCGCCACATCGATCTTCGAGACGAAGTTCTCGTAGCCTGAGAAGATCACCATCAGGAGCAGATTGCCGGCGAGCGAGAGGTCCACCAGGGTCAGCAGCGAGAGGATGATCTCGGTGTCCTTGAGCTCGAGCGTGTGCGGGATGAGGTGGATCAGCTCCTGAACGAACTTGACCATCAGGATGCCGAGCGAAACCACGAGCCCGACATAGAACGGCGCCATCAGCCAGCGGCTGGTGAACATGAAGCGCTCGATCGCGCGCTCGACCGGCGTGTGGTCGAACATCGGCGCCTTGCCGTTTTCCTCGTCGTCGCCGGCGCCGCCGGCGCCGTTTCGCTTAGGTCCCGAATCGCTCATGGCGGCGGATGATAGCGGAGACCGCGGGGAAGGGTAGGGGGAGGCCTAACTGGGCCGCCTCCACGGGTTGACACGCCCGGCCTGCCTCCTTATGGTGCGCCGCCACGCGGAAACTCAGCCCGATCGGACAGGCCATGAAGGTCGTTAACTCACTGCGCACCGCCAAGACCCGGCACAAGAACTGCCAGGTCGTTCGTCGCAAGGGGCGGGTCTACGTCATCAACAAGAAGGACCCGCGCTTCAAGGCCCGCCAGGGCTGAGGCGACTCCGCGCGATGACGTCCGCCGGGCCGCGCGCCCGGCGCTGGAATTCCCTAACCCGCCTTAACCATAGCGTCCCTGCCGCTTCGCCGGCGCGCTTCTCCGTGCGTGGCCCTGGATTCCGGGTCGCAAGCCTCGCACGCGACGATCTGCGATCGTCGGCTTGGCTAGCGCCCGGAATGACAATGCAAGTGGGCGGGGCAGGTTTGTGCGTGTTGGTGCACATTGACCCCTGCCACAACTCGAACCGTCACCCCGGCGAAAGCCGGGGTCCATGGGGCAGCCGTACCACCGATGCCGCCCCCCGGTTGACGGGTCGGCGCGGCGACACCAGAGTGACCCTCGAATGACACCGATGTCGCGCTCAAGGGTCATGAGGTACCGCCGGTGAGAATGCCCGAGCCCGATACCCGAATCATCGCCGCGCGGCGCGGGCTGGTCGCCGATCTTCGGCGCCTCGTGGCCGATGACGGCGTGATCGAGGACGAGGCGGCGCTCCGCGTCTTCGAGTGCGACGGGTTGAGCGCCTATCGCCAGCTTCCCTTGGCGGTCGTGCTGCCGCGCTCGACTTCGGAGGTCGCCGAGGTGCTGAAGCTGTGCAGGGCGCGCGGTGTTAAGATCGTGCCGCGCGGCGCCGGCACCGGGCTCTCGGGCGGCGCGCTGCCGCTGGCGGATGGGCTGACCGTCGGCGTCAGCCGGCTCAACAAGATTCTTGAGATCGACTACCCCAATCGCTGCGTGGTGACTCAGCCAGGCGTCGCCAACCTCGCGCTGAGCCACGCGGTGTCGGCGGCAGGCTTCTATTACGCGCCCGATCCGTCGAGCCAGATCGCCTGCTCGATCGGCGGCAATGTCGCCGAGAACTCGGGCGGCGTGCATTGCCTGAAATACGGCCTCACCACGAACAATCTGCTCGCGGTCGAGACCGTGCTGATCGACGGCACGGTGATGCGCTTCGGTTCCAAGGCGTTCGATGCGCCGGGCTATGATCTCCTGGGCCTGATGACCGGCTCCGAGGGCCTGCTCGGGCTCATCACCGAGGTCACGGTGCGCATCGTGCCGAAGCCCGAGACCGCGCGCGCGCTGCTCATCGGCTTTCCCTCGAGCGAGGCGGCGGGCGAGGCGGTCGCGCGCATCATCGGCGGCGGCATCATCCCGGCCGGCCTCGAGATGATGGACAAGCCCGCAATCCACGCGTCCGAGGCCTATTGCAAGGCGGGCTACCCGCTGGATGTCGAGGCGCTGCTGATCTGCGAGCTCGACGGTCCGCCGGCCGAGGTCGATCATCTGGTTGCTGTGGTGAAAGGCATGGCGGAAGCGTGCGGCGCGACCACCTTGCGCATCTCCACGAGCGAGGCCGAGCGCCAGCGCTTCTGGCTCGGGCGAAAAGGCGCCTTCCCCGCGGCCGCGCGTATCGCGCCAGACTATTACGTGATGGACGGCACGATCCCGCGCGCGCGCCTCTCTCAGGTGCTGCGGCGCATCGGCGAGCTCTCGCGCCACTACAATCTGCCGGTCGCGAACGTGTTCCACGCGGGCGATGGCAATCTGCATCCGCTCATCATGTATGACGCCAACAACCCGGGCGAGCTCGAGCGCACCGAGGCGCTCGGCGCCGAGATTCTGAAGCTCTGCGTCGAGGTCGGCGGCGTGCTCACCGGCGAGCACGGCGTCGGCGTCGAGAAGCGCGATCTGATGCCCGAGATGTTCAGCGCGGTCGATCTCGCGCAGCAGGAGCGCGTGAAGTGCGCCTTCGATCCCGATGGGCTGTTGAATCCGGGCAAGGTGTTTCCGACCTTGCATCGCTGCGCAGAGCTCGGACGGATGCACGTGCATCACGGTCAGACGCCATTTCCCGATCTGCCGCGCTTCTGAGCCAGCGGACCGTGACGAGCGCGCCCGCCAATGTGGTCAAGCCGGCAGACGAGGCCGCGCTCGCGGCGCTCGTGGTCGAGGCCGCGTCGGCCGGGCGGCCCTTGGAGCTGATCGGGCGCGGCAGCAAACGTGCGCTCGGCCGCCCGATCGAGAGCGCGACACTGGTCGATCTCACCGGCTTCAGCGGCATCATCGATTACGCGCCGGAGGAGCTGGTGCTGACCGCCGGGCCCGCGACGCCGCTCGATGTCATCGAGGCCGCGCTCGCCGCGAAGCGCCAGATGCTGGCCTTCGAGCCACCGCGCCTCGGCGCGCTGCTCGGCGATGGCGCGGGCGGCAGCATTGGCGGCGCGCTCTCGTGCAATCTCTCAGGCTCGCGTCGGATCAAGGCGGGCGCCGCGCGCGACCATTTCCTCGGTTTTCGTGGCGTCAACGGGCGCGGCGAGGTGTTCAAGGCCGGCGGCAAGGTGGTGAAGAACGTCACCGGCTATGATCTCTGCAAGCTGATCGCCGGCTCCTATGGCACGCTCGCCGCGCTCAGCGAGATCACGGTCAAGGTGCTGCCCGCGCCGGAGAAGGCGCGCACCGTGCTGGTGTTCGGGCTCGAACCTATGCGCGCGATCGCGGCGCTGGGCGCAGGCGTGGGCAGTCCGCATGAGGTCTCGGGGGCGGCCTATGTGCCGAAGCAGAGTGCCGCGCGCTCAACCGTCGAATACGTGTCCAGCGCCGGCGCCTCGGTCGCGGCGCTGCGCGTCGAGGGCGTCGGGCCGTCGGTCGAGGCGCGCTGCACAGCGCTGCGCGAGCTGCTCGGGCGCTTTGGCCCGGTCGAAGAGCTGCACAGCCTGCGCTCGAAACACCTGTGGAAGGAAATCGGCGAGGTCGCGCCGCTACTGGGTCCGCTGCAGCAGCGCGTGGTCTGGCGCGTCTCGGTGCCGCCGGCCATGGGTGGGCAGGTGTCGCTCGCGCTCAGCGAACGCATCGCGGGTGCCGAGACCTTGCTCGATTGGGCCGGTGGCCTGATCTGGGCCGCGCTGCCCGAGCGGGCCGACGCGCATGAGGCCGCGGTGCGCGCGATCGCGGTTGAGGCCGGCGGCTATGCCACGCTCATTCGCGCGCCGGCCGCGATCCGCGCCAGCGTGCCCGTGTTCCAGCCGATGAGCCAGGCCGAGGCCGCGCTCTCGCGCCGCCTGAAGGAGAGCTTCGATCCCGCCGGCGTGTTCAATCGCGGCCGCATGGTCGAGGGGCGCTGAGCCGTCATGCAAACCCATTTCACCCTGGCGCAGTTGCAGGACGACCCCGGCATCGCGGAGGCCAATCAGATCCTGCGCTCTTGCGTGCATTGCGGCTTTTGTCTTTCGGCGTGCCCGACCTACACGCTTTTGGGCGATGAGCGCGATTCCCCACGCGGGCGCATCTATCTCATCAAGTCGATGCTCGAGAGCGGCACGAAGCCCGAGCGCGACGTCACCGTGCATTTCGATCGCTGCCTCTCCTGCCTCTCGTGCATGAGCGCGTGCCCGTCCGGTGTCGACTACATGCACCTGATCGATGGCGCGCGCACCCGCGTCGAGAGAGAAATCAAGCGGCCTATGCTCGAGCGCACCCAGCGCGCGCTCCTGAGCTGGCTCCTGCCGCGACCCGCGCTGTTTCGTCTGGCGTTGATGGCGGCGCAGCCGGCGCGACCGTTCGCGCGGCTGGTGCCGGGTCGGCTCGGCGCCATGCTCCGGCTCGCAAGCGCGCCCGCGCCACCTTCGCCGCTCGATAAGCCGCAGGTCTTTCCGGCCAAAAGCGCGATGCAGAAGAGGGTCGCGCTCCTCACCGGCTGCGTGCAGAAGGTGGTGGCGCCCGCGATCAACGAGGCGACCGTGCGATTGCTCACGCGGCTCGGCTGCGAGGTGGAGATCGTCGATGGCCTCGGCTGTTGCGGCGCGCTCGATCATCACATGGGCAGAGCCGAGGCCGCGCATGACCATGCCGCCCGCGCGGTCAAGGCGATCATGGCGGCGCATCGTGCGCGCGCCTTGGATGCGGTCGTGGTCAATGCGTCGGGCTGTGGCACCGCGCTCAAGGACTATGGTCATTTGTTCAAGCACGAGCCGGCACTGGCGGCGGATGCCGCGACCGTCGCCAGCCTTGCGCGCGATGTCAGCGAGCTGGTGCGAGATCTCAACCTGCGGCCGACGCGCGCGCTCGGCCATCACAGGATCGCCTATCATTCGGCCTGCTCGCTGCAGCACGGCCAGAAGATCACCGAGCTGCCGAAGCAGCTTCTGGTGCAGGCCGGATTCGTCGTGGTCGACGTGCCCGAGGGCCATCTCTGCTGCGGCTCGGCCGGCACCTACAACCTGATGCAGCCGGCGCTCGCCTCACAACTTGGTGAGCGCAAGGCGGCCAACATCGCGCGCGTGGCGCCGGCGATGGTGGCCGCTGGTAATGTCGGATGTCTGGTTCAGATCAAGGGCTTCAGCGCGGTGCCGGTGGTTCACACGGTGGAGCTTCTGGATTGGGCGACCGGCGGCCCGGCGCCCGCATCGATCGCACAGACGGTGCTCGCCGATTGATGCGCTTTGTGGCGGCACGGAGCCGCGCTACTATTCGTCATGCAAAAATTCCTGTTGATCGCTGTCCTCCTTTGCGGCGTGCTCATCACCATGACCGCTCGCGCCGACCAGACCGACGAACGGCTCGATGAGCTGTTCCAGATCCTGCGTGGCTCCGACGACCTGGACAAGGTCGGCCTGGCCGAGCAGGCGATCTGGGGCATCTGGATGAAATCCGGCGATGATGAGATGGACCTTCTCCTGGAGCAGGGCGCGATGCAGATGCAGGCGAGGCAGTTCGGCGCCGCGCTCAGCATGTTCAACACGGTGATCGCCGAGCGGCCCGAGTTCGCCGAAGGCTGGAACAAGCGCGCCACGCTCTACTACCTGATGGGCGAGCTCGACCGCTCGATCGCGGACTGCGAGAAGACGCTGGCGCTCGAGCCTCGGCATTTCGGCGCGCTGTTTGGCCTTGGGCTCATCTACGCGGCGAAGCGCCAGGAAGACAAGGCGATCGCCTCGCTCGAGCGTGCGCTCATGGTGCACCCGCACCTCAGCAACGCGGTCGATTTCATCAACGAGCTGAAGTCCCGCCTCAAGAGCCGCGAGGTCTGACGCGCGCCTTCCGACGCGCCCAATTCCCTTCAGTCGTCACCCCTGGCGTGTCTGCGTCCATCGGCGGCGATCCAGACAGATGTGCCACCCGGTGATCTGAGTGCCGCCGATGGGAAAGAGGCGAGCCGGGGTCCATCGTGAAACACGTTCGGTGTTCGCAGCTCTGGATCCCGGATCGCAACCCTCGCAAGTCCGAACACCCAAGGGTTTCGGGCTCCGCTAGCGCCCGGGATGACGAGTAGGGATGAGGCCTGGTCACGCCATCGGCTGCCACACATTCAGTCGTCACCCCGGCGGAGGCCGGGGTCCATTCACCCACCCACCCAGGCGATGCGGAGGATGTTGGTGGCGCCCGGCGTGCCGAACGGAACGCCGGCGGTGACGACGATGCGCTCGCCCGGCTTCGCGATGCCCTCTTCGAGCGCGACCTTCGACGCCTTGTCGACCATCTCGGTGAAGCTGCGCGCATCCTCGGTCTCGACGCAATGCACGCCCCAGGTGAGCGCGAGCCGCCGCGCGGTGGCGCGGAGCGGCGTCAAGGCGAGCACCGGTACGCATGGGCGCTCGCGCGCTGCGCGCATGGCGGTCGAGCCCGAGGTCGTATAGGTCACGATGCAGGCGGCGCGGATCGTGCTCGCCACCTGCGAGGCCGCGGCGGTGATCGCATCGGCCGCGGTCGCCTCGGGGTTGACCGCCTGCGCCTCCATCTGCCGCCGATAGCCCTCATCGCGCTCCACGCGGCCGATGATGCGGTTCATCATCTGCACCGCCTCGCGCGGATAGTGGCCGGACGCGGTCTCGGCCGAGAGCATCACGCCGTCCGCGCCGTCGAACACCGCGGTCGCAACGTCGGACGCTTCCGCGCGGGTGGGCGCGGGCGCCCGCACCATCGATTCCAGCATCTGGGTCGCGACGATCACCGGCTTGCCGGCGGCGCGCGCGACGCGGACGATTCTTTTTTGCTCGATCGGCACATCCTCGGGGTCGAGCTCGACGCCGAGATCGCCGCGCGCCACCATGATCGCGTCGGACAGTTCGACGATCTCGTCGAGCTGCTGCAGCGCGGCCGGCTTCTCGAGCTTGGTCATCACCGAGGCGCGGCCCGCCACCAGCTTCTTGGCCTCGGCCACGTCGTCCGGCCGCTGCACGAAGGAAAGCGCGATCCAGTCGCAGCCGAGGTCGAGCGCGAAGTGCAGATCGCGCCGATCCTTCGCGGTCAAGGGCGAAAGGGGCAGTGAGATGCGCGGCAGGTTGACGCCCTTGCGATCCGAGAGCTCGCCGCCGGTGACCACCGTCGTCTCGGCGTGGTCGGGCCCGTGGCTTTCGATGCGGAGACGAATGCGTCCGTCATCGAGCAGGAGATCGGTGCCGGGTCGGAGCGCCGCGAAAATTTCCGGGTGGGGCAAAGGGGCGCGCGCGGCATCGCCGGCCGTCGTGTCGAGGTCGAGGCGGAAGCGGGCGCCGGGGCTGAGCATCACCTTGCCGTCCTGGAACGCACCGACCCGGAGCTTCGGTCCCTGCAGATCGGCCAGGATCGCGATCGGCCGCTTGACCTCGCGCTCGACGGCGCGGATCGCTTCCGCCCGCGCCTGGTGGGCCTCGTGATTGCCATGGCTGAAATTGAGCCGGAAGACGTCGACCCCCGCCTCGAACAGCGCGCGGATCATGGCGGGATCCGAGCTCGCGGGCCCGAGGGTCGCGACGATCTTGGCTCTTCGGTTGCGGATCATGGGAAGCCGGTCCTCGCGCGCTGGGGCGCCGAGCGACTCGACAGCCCCTTAGACAGCATCGATCAGGATCGCGCGAAAATCATTCACATTGGTTAGCGTCGGCCCGGTGACGATCAAATCTCCGATCGTGGAAAACACGCCATAGGCGTCGTTATTGGCCAGGCTGGCGGCTGGATCGAGGCCGGCGGCGCGGGCGCGGGCCAATGTATCGGGCAATACCAGTGCGCCGGCATTGTCCTCGGTGCCGTCAATCCCATCGGTGTCGCCGGCGACCGCATGGATGCCGGGCTTGCCGTCGAGCGCCAACGCCAGGGCGAGCGCGAACTCGGCATTGCGCCCGCCGCGGCCCTTGCCCCTGACCGTGACCGTGGTCTCGCCGCCCGAGATCAGCGCGACGCCGGGCTTGCTCGAAAGCGCGAGCCTGGCCTGGCTCGCCGCCACCGCGCGCGCCTCGCCCTCGATCGCGTCACCGAGCAGAAGCGGCTCATACCCCGCCGCGCGCGCAACCTCGCAAGCGGCTTGCAGCGCGCCCGCCGGTGTCGCGATCAGGATCGCCCGCGCGCGCGCGAGGCGGGGATCACCCGGCTTCGGCGTCTCGTCGCGCGCTTCGGCAAGCCGCGCGGCGATCGCTTGCGGCGGCGTGATGCCATATTTGGCGAGCACGGCGCGCGCATCGGCATAGGTCGAGGGGTCGGGCACGGTCGGCCCTGAGGCAATGACCGAAAGGTTGTCACCCGGCACGTCGGAGATCACGAGGGTCACGACCGGCGCGGGGTGCGCGGCCGCGCCGAGCCGGCCGCCCTTGATCGCGGAGAGATGTTTCCTGACCGCGTTGATCTCATGGATCGTCGCGCCCGAGCGCAGCAGCGCGCTCGTCACCGCGCGCTTGTCATCGAGCGCGATGCCATCGGCGGGCAGGGCGAGCAGGGCCGAGCCGCCGCCCGAGATGAGGCAGAGCACGAGATCGTCGGGCCCGAGGCCCTTCATGCTCTCCAGCACGCGACGCGCGGCCTCGCGCCCGGCGGCATCGGGCACCGGGTGCGAGGCTTCGACCACTTCGATGTGCCTGGTCGGCGCGCCGTGGCCATAGCGCGTCACGACGAGGCCCGAAAGCCGTTCGGGCGGGCCCTGCCAATGGTTCTCGACCGCGCGCGCCATGGCGGCGGCGCCCTTGCCGGCGCCGATCACGACGGTGCGGCCCTTGGGCGGTGTCGGCAGATGCGGCGGCAGGCAGCGCTCGGCCGCCGCGGCCGCGACGGTCGCGTTAAACATCCGGCGCAATAGCGCGCGCTTCGCTTCGCTCATCACTTGGCTCCCATGGCCGGCACGGCCTCGGCGTCGCCGCGCAGCCTGCCATAGGTTTCGCGCACGCACAGGGCCGCGATCAGGCCGACCAGGCTGAAGGCCGGCATGATCATGAAAGCGTGGTTGAACGCGCCCTCGCTATAGTGCCTGACGCCATTCACCATCTCGCCGCTCCACTGCGCATCGAGCAGCACGCCGACGAGCCCTTGCGTCAAGGCCGCGCCCGCCATGATCAGCGTGTTGACCAGCGCGCTGGTGACGCCAGGCGCACGCGGCGGCCCGTGCTCGACCGCGAGCGAGAAGCAGACCGAGACGACACCGCCCGCGAGCCCGACGATGAGGAGGAGCGCGTAATGGCTCGGGCGCGGCATCGTCGGCATGACGAACACGGTGAGCAGCCAGAGCGCGAGGCAGGCTGAGAGTCCCGCGATCAGCACGGGCTTGCGCCGGCCGATACGGGCGGTCAGGTGGCCAACAAGCGGCGAGCCGATCGCCCAGCCGATCAGGATGGTTGAGGTGTAGGTCGCGGCCTCGGGCCGTGACAGGCCGTGGACCTGCATGTAGTGCGCGACACCCCAGAGCGAGAAGGCGACGATCGGTGCCGTGGTGCCGAGATTGGCGAGGCCCGCAAGCCAGACATCGCGCGCACGCGCGGCCTGGCCCAGCATGCCCACAAGCTCGCGCATGCTGGGTGCCGGCGTCACGAAGAGAGGCTTGCTTCGGCCGGTATAAAGCAGCACGAGCGCGATCGGCACCGAGGCGACCGCAAAGCCATAGGCCACCGAGCGCCAGCCGACCTCGTCGACCAGGGCCGCCATCGGCACCTGGCCGAGCAGCGCGCCGATCATGCCGGCGAACACCGAGAGGCCGACGAAGGTCGGGAAGCGCCGGCGCTCGAACCATTGGCCCGCGCTTTTGAGGCAGCCGACATAGGAGATCGCGAAGCCCGCACCCATGAGGAGCCGCGCGACCAGCGCGACGCCGTCATCGGGCGCGAGCGCGAAGGCGAGACAGCCGAGGCCGGCCAAGATGGTCGAGCCGCCCAGCACGCGCGCGGGGCCGAAGCGGTCGAGCAGGAAGCCGCCCGGAATCTGCATCGCGGCATAGGCGTACCAGAAGACGGACGCGATCAAACCGAGCGCGGAGGCATCGACCGCGAAGTCGCGCATCAGATCGTCGATCATGGCCGACGGCGAATGGCGCGCGATCTGGCCGAAGCCATAGAGCGATGCGGCCGCGCCCCACATCAGCCAGGGCAAAGCGGCGCTCGATGGCCGCAGCACCGCGTTCGCCGTGCGATCGGTCATGGCCGCTTGCCCGGCTTATTGAGCGTCTGCGCCACGGCGATGCCGGCGAGCACGACGGCACAGCCGATCGCCTGGAATGTCGAGAGAGTCTCGCCCAGGAAGCCCCAGGCGAACACCGCCGAGAGCACCGGGTTCATCAGGAGCGAGACCGCGACCACCGTGCCGGGCAGATGGCGCATCGAGACGGTCACGAGGCCTTGACCCAATGCCTGCGTGACGAGCGCGATGCCGATCAGCATCCACCAGCCGAACATGGTGGCGGGAATGATGGACTCGCCGAGCACCCAGGCGGCGATGATAAAGCCCGCGGTCGAGACCGCGCCGCTGGTCAGCATGATGAGGCCGCTGGCAAGCCCGCGCTCGCGCGCGATCTTCACCACCAGCAGATAGCTGCCATAGAAGACGGCGGTGAGCAGGCCGATGCCGTCACCGAGGAGGCCACCCGCATGGCCCGCCGCGGTCGCGCCCATCAGGAGCGCGACGCCGCCGAGCGCCATCGCCATGCCGCCAGCGAAACCTGCCGTGATGCGCTCGCGCAGGATTGCCCAGGCGCCGACCGTCACCACCAGCGTGCCAAGATTGCCGAGAAAGGTGGCGTTCGCCACATTGGTCAGGCGAATGGACGCGTGCCAGCAGATCAGGTCGGCGGTAAAGAGGAGGCCGCAAAGCACGAGCAGCCACCAGTCGCGCTTGGTGGTCGGGCGCTCCTGCACCTTGCCGTGCGATTCGATGAGCACCCAGGCGGTCAGCGCCGGCAGCGCGAAGCCCATGCGGTAGAACGCGGTCGCGGTCGGCCCCACCTCGGACTGCTTGACGAAGACCGGCGAGAACGAGATGCAGACGATGCCGATGGCAAGCGCGATGGCGCTGAAGCGCAGCGCCCGCTGGCGCAGGGCGGCTTGGTCGGCGGAGGCTCGCTCGATGGATGGGGCAGGCGAGGTCATGGCCGGGCAGACCACCCCCGGGAAGTGGCCCATGGCGCCGCCGGGGGTTGGCAAAGCACGGCCGCCAGCCCCACATTATGTCAGCAACCATGACCGTAGCCATTCGGTTCTTGCAGAGGAGCTATGCGATGGACGAGAAAACCCGGACCGAGCTCGAGGCCGCCGCGTTCCGCCGGCTGGTGCAGCATTTGCGCGAGCGCACCGACGTGCAGAACATCGACCTGATGAATCTCGCAGGCTTCTGCCGCAATTGCCTGTCGAAGTGGTACCTCGCCGCGGCCGTAGAGAAGGGCGTGGGCCTCAGCGACCCCGAGGCGCGCGAGGTGGTCTACGGCATGCCCTATGACGAGTGGCGCAAGAAATATCAGAAGGAAGCCACCGCCGAGCAGAAGCAGAAGTTCGCCGACAGCCCGGCGGGCAAGGGGCACCAGCATTGATCGCCCTTCGACAGGGTCAGGGCGAGGACCCTTGTTGGACCGGCCTCATCCTGAGCTTGTCGAAGGATGAGGCCAGCGTCGTTGGGCAATGAAATTCCCGGGCCAGAAGGATCATTTGATGCCAAGCCTCGATGAGCCTCTACCATCGAGGCTTGGCCGGCGCGACTGCGCCGCGCCGCTTATGCGGCGAAAGCCTAGCGCGCAGGATGCGCGCGCCCGGCGATTGAGGGCGTCGCGATGATCAGTCCTGATTATCGCGACAGGAAATGACCACCGAGCCGCTCCGCCTCTTCTGGCAGCCGGGCTGCACCAGCTGCCTCAAGGCGAAGGAGTTCCTGAGCCGCCACGGCATCGCCTATGAATCGATCAATGTGCGCGCGTCGGCCGAGGCGATGGCGGCGCTCGAGGCGCTCGGCGCACGCTCGGTGCCGGTGATCGCGCGCGGCGGCGCGTTTTGCTTTGCGCAGGAGCTGGATGATGTCGCGCGCTTTCTGGGCCTCGATTGGAAAGCTGAGCGCTTGCCGGTCGCCACGCTGATCGAGCGCGTGCAAAGTCTGCTCCGCGTCTCTGAGAGGCTCGCGCGTCAGATGCCGAACGCCGCGTTCGAGACGCCGATCCAGGGCCGGCCCGATCGCACGTTCGGCGACATCCCGTTTCACATCGCGATGATCGTTGAGGGCTTCCTCGATGCTGCGAAAGGCGATGCGCTGACCTTTCAGCATTTCGAGCGCCGGGCGGAAGGGGCGTCACGCACGCCCGACGGCGTGGCGCACTCAATAAGTGAGACCGCGGCGCGCTTCGCGGCGTGGCGTGCGCACGGTGTCGCGCCGGAGCAATCGCTCCGCACCTATTACGGCACGCAGCCTCTGCCTGGCGTGCTCGAGCGCACCGCGTGGCACGTGGCGCAGCACGCCCGCCAGCTCGAGCACATCATCCGCGGCCTCGGTCTCGCGCCTGCTGCTGCGCTCGGCGCGCCCGAGCTCGCCGGCCTGCCGCTCCCTGAGGGCGTCTGGGACAAGGAGGTCGGCTAGGGTTGCTCGGCGGATCCCGGCTCGTTTCGCGGCCGGGATGACAAGCAGGGGGTCGTCGTGCTCCTCTCAATTCGTCATACCGGGCGTTAGCCGAGCCCGAACACCAGGAGTGTTCGGCTGCGAGGCTTGCGACCCGGTATCGATCGCTCAAAGCGCTTCGTCTCGGCCATAGATGGCCCGGCTTTTTCTGGCCCTCACCCCAGCCGCGCCTTCAGGTGCGCGATGGTGAGGGTGAGCGCATCATCGACCAGATGATCGGTCAGCACAGCGTGCTCGTTGCCGGGATACTCAATGAAGGCGAAAGCGTCGCCGAATTCCTTCTTGATGCGCTCGAAGCGCGCCTGCGGGCTTACCCAGTCCTTCTCGTAGCGCATGCAGAGACCGACCGGCTTGGGCTTCTCACGCGCCGCCGCGACCGCGGCGCTCAAATCCTCAGGCGACATGGCGAGCGCGTCGCGGCCAGTGAGGACCGGCAGGCTCGGCTGGCACACGACCGAGGCGAAGACCGATGGTTCCGCGATCAGGCTCAGCGCGAAATTGCCGGTGAGACACATGCCGATGACGCCGACGCCGTTCGCCGGCTCGCCCGCACGGCTATGCACCTCGCGGCACAACGCCCTGAGCCAAGCAACGATCGGGCTCGTGCGATTGGCAGCGAACAGCTCGATGTCGCGTCGCACGCAAAGGAGCCTCAGCGAATTGCCGATCGTCGCGGAACGCCCCGCCGCGCCAAACAACAAGGGCAGGTTCACCGAGAAGCCGGCATCCGCGATCGTGGCCGCGAGGTCGAGGCAGCGCGGCGTCATGCCCGGCAGCTCGTGCAGGAGGATCACGGGCGGGCCGTTGCCGCGCTGATAGATGTCGTGCGTGGTGGAGCCATGCACGAACGGCCTGGGCGGCGAGAACGTCCTCAGGAGCTCATCGGCCGACGGCATGGGATCGTGCCGGGCTCGGCCTGCGCCTCAGAACTTCTCCACCCAGGGGCGCACCTCGAGCTCGAGCGTCCAGGCGCTGCGATGCTGGGTGTGCAGGTGCCAATAGGTGTCGGCGATCGCGTCAGGGTCCAAGAGGCCATCGGCCGGGCGCTCCTTGGCGAGGTTGGCGTAGCGCGCCGACATGATCTGCCCGTCGATCACGACGTGAGCAACATGCACGCCCTTCGGCTGCAGCTCGCGCGCCATGCTTTCGGCCAGCGCGCGCAGCCCAAACTTGCCGACCGCGAGGTTGAAGAACTGCGCGCTGCCGCGCCAGGACGCGGTCGCGCCGGTGAAGATGAGCGTGCCGCGGCCTTGCTCGGCCATGCGCTTGCCGGCCGCGCGACCGACCAGAAAGCCGCCGAGGCAGCCGACCCGCCAGCAGCGCTCGAAGTCCGCCGCGGTCGCGTCCAGAATGCTGGTGCGCATGAAGGCGCCGGCATTGTAGACGGCGAGCGCGAGCGGGCGCTGGCGCTTGTCGATCACGCCATAGAGGCGCTCGATTTGGGCTTCGTCGGTTGAGTCGGTGACGACGCCCTCGGCGCTGCCGCCCTTGGCCTTGATTGCGGCCAGCACCTCATCCAGATGCGCCTGCTGGCGCGCGGCCAGCACGACATGCAGTCCCTCGGCGGCGAAGCGGCGCGCGAGCGAGGCGCCGAGTCCGGGCCCGATGCCGACGACGAGCGCGGTCTCGCCCGCGCTCATTCGGCCGCACTCAGGTGGGTCGCCGGCGTCTCGTAAAGCGCGAGCAGGCGCTTCTCCTCGTCCTTCGCGGTCATGATGTTCGCCTCCTTGATATGGCCGAAGCCGCGCATGGCGAGCGGCAGCTTCGCAATCTCGACCGCGAGCGCGTGGCTGTCGGTGCCGAGGCCGGCGAGGAGGCGCGTCACCGTCGCCTCATAGTCGGTGATCAGGCGGCGCTCGAGTCTGCGCTCCCTGGTGTAGCCGAACACGTCAAGCGGCGTGCCGCGCAGGCGTTTCATTTTCGCGAGTACCCCGAAGCCCATTAGCACCCAGGCGCCATAGACACGCTTCTTGAGGTGACCGGTGACCGGATCGCGCCCCGCGAACAAGGGCGGCGCCAGGCTGATCTGGAGCTTGTAGGCACCTTCAAACTGGTTCGCGATCTGCGCCTTAAAGCGGCCATCGGTGTAGAGGCGCGCGACCTCGTACTCGTCCTTGTAGGCGAGCAGCTTGTGATAGCTGCGCGCGACGGCGTCCGCGAGGCCTGTGAAGCCCGGCGCCTTCGCCACTTCCGCCGCGCGCACCCGATCGATCATCTGGCGATAGCGCTCGGCATAGGCGGCGTTCTTGTAAGCGGTGAGATCGGCCATGCGGCGCGCCACCACGTCGTCCAGGGCTCGTGCCGGCGCGCGCGGCTCATCGACCGCACCTTCATAGACCGCGACCGCGACATGTTCCGGGTCGTGCGCCAACAGCCGGCCCCAATGGAAGGCGCGCTTATTGGCCTCAACGCTCACCTCGTTCAGCTCCATCGCGCGCTCGATTGCCTCGGCGGATAAGGGGATCAGCCCCTTCTGAAAAGCGAGGCCGATCAGCATCGGGTTGGTCATGATCGCATCGCCGACGAGCGCGACCGCGCAGCGCGTGAGATCGTAGAACTCGGCGCGGCCTCGGCCGGTCGCCTGCTCGATCACGCTGTGCAGCTCCCGCCCGGGCAGAGCAAGGTCGGGCTTGCGCGTGAAATCGCCGGTCACCGATTCATGGCTGTTGACGAGCGCGATCGTTTTGCCGCGCGCGAGGCGGGCGAGCACATCCGCACTGGCAGACGTCACGAGGTCGGCGCCGAGCATCAGATCGGCCGCACCATGTGCGATGCGCGGTGCATGGAGCTGATCCTGCGACGACGCAAGGCGCACATGGCAAGTGACCGCGCCGAACTTCTGCGCGAGGCCGATTTTGTCGATCACCGTCGCGCCCTTGTTCTCGAGCCGTGCTGCGGTCGCGAGCAACGCGCCGATCGTCACCGTGCCCATGCCGCCGACGCCGGCCATGACGATGCCGAAGGGCTGATCGAGTGAAGGCCTTGCCGGCTCGGGCAAAGCGGCGAGGCGGGCGGCCAATCCATCATCGTTTCGCGCGCGGCCCTTCTTGAGCTTGCCGCCCTTGACCAGCACGAAGCTCGGGCAGAAGCCCTTGAGGCACGAATAATCCTTGTTGCAGGCGCTCTGGTCGATCCGGCGCTTGCGGCCGAACTCGGTCTCGATCGGCACGACCGACAGGCAGTTCGACTGATAGCTGCAATCGCCGCAGCCCTCGCAGACCTCGGGGTTGATCACGACCCGCCAGGGTGGCTCGTCCAATTGGCCGCGCTTGCGCTTGCGGCGCTTCTCGGTCGCACACATCTGGTCATAGACGATCGCGGTGACGCCCTCGATCTCGCGCAAGTCGCGCTGCACGGCGTCGAGCTCGTCGCGGTGATGCACCGTGGCGCCTTCCGCAAAGCCGGGTGCGAGCGGATATTTCTCCGGCTCGTCGGTCACGACCGCGATACGCCTGATGCCCTCGGCGCGCAATTGCTGCGTGATCATGGCGACATCGAGCGGCCCGTCCATCGGCTGACCGCCAGTCATCGCGACCGCGTCGTTGTAGAGTACCTTGTAGGTCATGTTGACCTTGGCGGCGACCGCGGCGCGGATCGCAAGCAAGCCCGAGTGGAAATAAGTGCCGTCGCCGATGTTCTGGAAGATATGGCGCGTGGTGGTGAAGGGCGCCTGGCCGAGCCAGGTCGCGCCCTCGGCGCCCATTTGCGTATAGGTCTCGGTGCGCCGGTCCATCCACTGCGCCATGTAGTGGCAGCCGATGCCGGCGAGCGCGCGGCTGCCCTCGGGCACCTTGGTCGAGGTGTTATGCGGGCAGCCCGAGCAGAAATAGGGAATGCGCTCGATGCGCTTGCCGCCCGCGGCCTTGACCTGCGCCTCGGCCTCGCGCTCGAGCGCGTTGAGGCGCGCGCGCGCGGCCTCGGCCTCGGGCACGCTCGGCAGGCGCGCCGCGATCGCCCGCGCGATCATCAGCGGGTTGAGCTCGTAGATCGCGGGGAAGAGGGGGCGGCCATCCAATTCGGTCTTGCCGACGATGCTCGGTCGGCGCCCGGTCGGCAGATGATAGAGCCGGTCCTTCAGCTGGAACTCGATGAGACTCCGTTTCTCCTCGATCACCAGCAGTTCTTCGAGCCCGCTTGAAAAAGCAAGCGCGCCCTCGGGCTCGAGCGGCCAGGAGAGGCCGATCTTGTAGAGCGCGAGGCCGAGCGCGGCCGCGCGCCGCTCATCGAGGCCTAGAATGTCGAGCGCCTGGCGCACGTCGAGATAGGACTTGCCGGTGGTGACGATGCCGATGCGCCGGCTCGGGCTGTCGAACACCACGCGATCGAAGCGGTTGGTGCGCGCGAAGGCGAGCGCGGCGGGTAATCTATGTTCGTGCAGCCGGCGTTCCTGATCGTTCGGCGGATCGGGCCAACGAATATTGACGCCGGTCTCGGGCAGCGCGTGGTCACTCGGCAGCGCGATCGTCACGCGGTCGGGATCGAGTGTCACGATCGCGGAGGAATCGATCGTCTCGGCCACGCAGATCATGCCGACCCAGAGCCCCGAATAGCGCGAGAGCGCGAGGCCGAGCTGGCCGAAATCCAGCAGCTCCTGCACGCCGGCCGGGTTGATCACCGGCATCGAGGCCGCCATGAAATCGAACTCGCTCTGATGCGGCAGGGTCGACGACGCGCAGATATGGTCATCGCCTGCGAGCGCGAGCACGCCGCCATGGCGCGAAGTGCCGGCCGCGTTCGCGTGCTTCAGCGCATCGATCGAGCGGTCGACACCAGGCCCCTTGCCGTACCAGAGCGCGAACACGCCATCATGCTTGGCGCCGGGGAAAAGGCCGACCTGCTGCGTGCCCCAGATCGCGGTGGCCGCAAGGTCTTCGTTCACGCCGGGCTGGAAGTGGATGTTGTGCGCTTTCAGCTCGGCTTTGATCTGATAGAGCGCGCGGTCGAAATTGCCGAGCGGCGAGCCGCGATAGCCCGAGATGTAGCAGGCGGTGTCGAGCCCGGCCGCCTTGTCGCGCGCGTGTTGAAGCATGGGCAAGCGCACCAGCGCCTGCGTGCCGGTCATGAACACCTGGCCGCGATCGAGCCGGTATTTGTCGTCGAGCGAGATGGCGGCGAGGGTCATGCGGAACCGATCCTCCGATGCGACACGGCATCGTATAGTTTATACCAATCCTCGATGATCGCGACCGATCATCGAGGCGCCCTCAGACGCCGAACGCTCGCTCCGCTCGCTTGGCTCTCGCCGCATAGCGGCGCGGCGCAGTTGCGCCGGCCAAGGTGCGATGAGTCAAGCCCATCGCACCTTGACATTGGCGGACCTTGACGCGCCGGTCATGACGGGATGGGTCGGGGCGCGTGAAAAGGCGCACAAGCTATGTGTTCAATTCGCGTTGGTCGCCCGAGGTGGTCGCACCTTGTCGGCCCATCCCAACCCGTCATACCGGGCGCTAGCCGAGCCCGAACACCGAAGATGTTCGGTTGCGAGGCTTGCGACCCGGTATCCATCGTTCTGCGTGCGCGACACCATGGATCCTCGGGTTCGCGCTTCACGCGCGCCCCGAGGATGACGGGCAGGGGCGGCCTTCCTTCCGTCATCCCCCGGCTTGACCGGGGGATCCAGAACCGCGGG
>Ga0194132_10004175_pt1 | contig 24861 bp, 21 predicted proteins | sample TA2KigOf80mmetaG_FD_148612 | JGI IMG/M metagenome (GOLD analysis project Ga0194132, IMG submission 148612) | Freshwater microbial communities from Lake Tanganyika, Tanzania - TA2015054 Kigoma Offshore 80m | ecosystem: Environmental > Aquatic > Freshwater > Lake | place: Tanzania: Lake... | reverse complement strand
AGCGGCTCAACAGGAAAGTCCCGTCTGTTCCGCTGGCCTTGCCCGCTGCAGCACCAGCACCAGCACAGCGTCGCTAAGAGATATCATGGCGGACCCTCGCTTCTTCGAGCGTGCGGGCCCGTTGACTCTCGCCGATTTGGCCAGAATTGCCGAGGCGGAGATCGGAGTTGGCGGCGCGCCGGGGATGCTGTACCGCGATGTTGCGTCGCTGGCTGCGGCTGGGCCGGAGGAAGTAACGTTTCTGGACAACCGGTTGTACGCGCCCGACCTCGCGGGCAGCCGGGCGGGCGCCTGCATTCTGCATCCGGACCTGGCATCGAGGGCGCCGACTGGCATGGCGGTGCTTCTCACTGCGACGCCCTACAGGGCCTATGCGGCGGTTGCGCAGGCTTTTCATCCGCTGCCCAAGCGTGCGTCTGGCATTCATGCCGCGGCCTCGATCGATCCCTCAGCCATGATCGGCTCCGGCGTGCTGGTGGAGGCCGGAGCGGTGATCGGCGAGCGGGCGGAGATCGGCGAAGGTTCGACCATCCACGCTAACGCAGTCGTCGGGGCCGGCGTGGTACTGGGCGCCGGCTGCGTGATCGGTGCAGGCGCCACGCTCAGCCACTGCATCCTGGAGGCGCAAGTCACGATCTATCCTGGAGCGCGGATCGGTCAGGACGGATTCGGCTTCGCGACGGATGCCGGCCGGCACGTCAAGGTGCCGCAGCTGGGGCGTGTTCTGATCGGGGAGGGCACGGAGGTTGGGGCCAATACCTGCATCGACCGCGGCAGTGCTGGTGACACCGTCATAGGACCCGGGTGCATGATTGATAATTTGGTGCAGATCGGGCACAACGTCCGCTTGGGACGCGGCTGCGTCATCGTTGCGCAGGCGGGCATATCTGGCTCGACGAGACTTGACGACTACGTGGTCGTCGGCGGGCAGGTCGGATTTGCGGGCCACCTTCATGTTGGAGCGGGTGCGAAGATCGCGGCACAGAGCGGTGTGCATCGGGACATCGTGGCGGGGCAGACAGTCGGCGGCTATCCGGCGATTCCGATCGTCGAGTGGCGTCGCCAGGTCGCGATGCTGAAGCAGATGGCCAGGAAGAAGGGCGGCTAGGGCATGGAGACGAAAACTGCCGAAGCCCTTGCGGGGGCTTCTCCGGTGATCATCGATATCGAGCGGATCATGAAGCTGATTCCGCATCGCTATCCGTTCCTCGTCATCGACCGTGTGATCGATGTGGTTCCCAATACCAGCGCCACCGGAATCAAGAACGTTTCTATCAACGAGCCGCATTTCCAAGGGCATTTCCCGCAGCGGCCGGTTATGCCGGGCGTGCTGATCATAGAAGCCATGGCCCAGACCGCCGGCGTGCTCGTCGTTCATTCGCTGGGCGCCAATGCGGAGGGAAAGCTCGTCTATTTCATGACCATCGATAGCGCGCGCTTCCGGCGGCCGGTGGTGCCCGGCGATCAGCTCCATATCCACGTGGTCAAGGAGCGCAACCGCGGCAACGTCTGGAAGTTTAACGGCGAAGCGAAGGTCGGCGGCGTGCTGGTGGCCGAAGCGACCTATTCCGCGATGATCCTCGACAGTTGATGGCCGAGATTCATCCGACCGCGATTGTCGACAGCGGGGCGCGCCTGGGTGAGCGCGTCCGGATCGGGCCGTATTGTGTGGTGGGGCCGCATGTCGAACTGGGGCCGGGTGTCGAACTCGTGTCCCACGTGGTGGTAGCCGGTCACACGAACATAGGCGCGGAATCCCGCGTCTACCCCTTTGCCTCGCTTGGTCATCCGCCGCAGGATCTCAAGTACAAGGGTGAGCCGTCGCGTCTTCTGATCGGTCAGCATTGCGTCATCCGCGAACACGCCACGATGAACCCCGGCACAGCGGGTGGCGGGATGATCACCCGTGTAGGCGACAATGGCCTGTTCATGAACGGTATCCATGTCGCCCATGACTGCCAGGTCGGCAGCAACGTGATCATGGCCAGCAATGCCACGATTGGCGGCCATGTGCAGGTCGGCGACTTCGCGTTTCTCGGTGGTCTCTCGGCGGTGCATCAGTTCGTGCGCATCGGTCCTCACGCCATGATCGGCGGCATGACCGGCGTTGAAGCCGATGTCATTCCGTTTGGTCTGGTCATGGGGGACCGCGCCCGCCTGTCCGGCCTCAATATGGTCGGCCTGAAGCGGCGCGGCTTCTCGCGCAAGGAGATTCACGAGCTGCGCACCGCCTATCGGCTGCTGTTCGCCCAGGAAGGCACGATGGCCGAGCGCCTGGAGGATGTGGCGTCGATCTACGCCGCGAGCAAGCCGGTGATGGCACTGGCCGAGTTCATCCGCAGCGACTCCGCGCGCTCGATCTGCCTCCCCAAGCAGGAACATGCTGCCTAAGCTTGGTGTGCTGGCCGGCGGCGGCCAGCTGCCGGTTCAAGTAGTGGCCGCGTGCCGGGCGCGGCAACGGCCGTTCTTTATTGTCGCCTTCGTGGGCTTCACCGACCCTGCGACGGTGGACGGCACCCCGCACGCTTGGCTGCCGGTCGAGAGGGTAGGGGCAATTCTCGCGCGCCTGCACGCCGAAGGCGTTTCCGAGGTCGTCCTGGCGGGCCCCGTGCGCCGACCGGGATCTGTGCTGACGCTGCGGCCCGATTGGCGCGGCGTAAAGCTGCTGCTGCGCATGCTGCGGCGCTGGCGCGGCGACGACCATGTCCTGACCCAGGTCGTGCGTGAGATCGAGAGCGATGGCTTTCGCGTCGTGGGTGCTGAGGATATCGCTCCCGAGCTTCTCATGCCGTCCGGGCCGCTGGGCTCCTTCACCCCGGATGAGCGGCATCGTGGAGCGATTGCAATGGGGGTTGCCGCCGCGCGCGAGCTCGGCCGGCTGGACCGCGGACAGGCTGTGCTCGTCGCCGACGGGCAGGTAGTGGCGCGGGAAGAGACCGGTGGCACGACACGCATGCTGGCCAATGCCGTGGCCGCCCAGAAGGCGCGTGGGGGCGTCCTGGTGAAGATAGCCAAGCCTGGGCAGGAGCGACGCGTCGATCTGCCGAGCGTCGGGACGGAGACCGTTCGCCAGTCGGCCAAAGCCGGCCTCGCCGGCATCGCCCTGGAGGCCGGCGGCTCTCTGGTGATCGACCGCGAGGGTGTCGTCCGGGCGGCCGATGAGGCGGGCCTCTTCGTCGTCGGTGTTGAGACTAGGCCATGAGCACCGTGCGCCACGGCGACCTCGTCTTCCTCATCGCCGGGGAGCCGTCGGGCGACGCGCTCGGCGCGAAGTTGATGGCGGCGCTGCAGCGCGCCACCGGCGGCCGTGTCCGCTTCGCCGGCGTCGGCGGCGAGCGGATGGCGGCAGCCGGGCTGACCAGCCTGTTCCCGCTGACCGACATTGCTGTGATGGGCCTCACCGAGGTGCTGCCGCGGCTTCCGACGATCCTGCGCCGCCTGCGCACTACGGCCGACGCGGTCTGGGATCTGGCACCGGCCGTCGTCGTGACGATTGACGCGCCGAGCTTCAGTCTGCGGGTCGCCGATCGGGTGCGCGCTTCCGGCATCCCGGTGGTGCACTATGTCGCGCCTCAGCTCTGGGCTTGGCGGCCAGGCCGGGCACGCAAGCTCGCCCGGCGGGTGGACCGCTTGCTGGCGCTCCTGCCTTTTGAGCCGGAATTCTTCGCCCGGCTCGGAGTCCAGTGCACTTATGTCGGCCATCCCGTTCTCGAAGAGGTGGTTCGCCCGCCGAATGCCGCCGAGGCGTACAGCCGCTTGCATCTCTCCGATGCGGATGAGCCGATCCTGGTCATGCCGGGAAGCCGGAGCGGCCTTGCGGGCCGGATGCTACCGGTGTTTCTTGAGGCGGTATCCCGGCTGGCACAGGAGCGCCCCAATCTACAGGCCCTGCTGCCGACCGTGCCCGGAACCGATGCGTTGGTGCGGGCAGCCACCGCCGGCTGGCGGGTGTGCCACCGGGTCCTGTCAACGCCGGCCGATCGACAAGCTGGGTTCGCGGTTGCGAAAGCAGCCCTGACCATCTCGGGCACGGCAACGTTGGAGCTTGCGGTGGCCGGTGTGCCAATGGTCGTGGGCTACCGGGTCAACCGGGCCACCGAGTTTCTGGCTCGGCGGATGATCGAGGTGCCGCATGTGGCGATGCCGAACCTGATCCTCGGCCGCATGGCCGTGCCGGAGAAGCTGCAGGACGAGTGTCGGCCCGATATCCTGGCCGGGGAGCTGAAGCAGCTTCTGGCTGATCCACGGCCGCAACGTGAGGCGCTGGGTGAAGTCTGTTCCCGGCTGGGTCTCGAGGAGATACGCACGACCGGGATACTTCCCAGCGATCGCGCCGCCCGCGTGGTGCTCGACGCCATTCGCACGCGACGGGCGCCGCCGCCTTAACTCGAGGGCGGCAAGGCGACGCGCGCCAGGCTTTCGTTCAGCGACGCCGTGATCTGCATGGCCGCATCGAGCGCGCGCCGGCCATCTTCTCCCGTGACCAGCGGCGGTCGTCCTGTCGCGACAGCCTCGAGGAAGGAGCCGATCTCGGCTTCCAGATCGTCACCCTCGCCGAAATTCTTCTCGACACGGTCGATCGGCGGCAGGCCGGGAAACCAGCTCTTGCCGGTGCCTTTGCGCATGACCGCGAACTTGCGATTGTGGAGATCGAGGGAGACATAGGCGTCGCGCTGGAAGATGCGCATCTTGCGCTCGGTCTTGAGGCTCACCCGGCTGGCCGTGATGTTGGCCACGCAGCCGCTGGCAAAGCGCAGTCGCGTGTTGGCAATGTCTTCCGTCTGCGAGACGACGGGCGCGCCCACCGCATCGAGCAGGACGATGGGCGAGCGGACCAGCGCCAGGACGAGGTCGATATCGTGGATCATCAGATCCAGCGTGACACCGACATCGGTGCCGCGCGGTTTATAGGGCGCGATACGGGTCGATTCGATGTAGAGCGGATCGTTGATCACGGTATCCGCGCCGAGACGTTGCAGCAGGAAGCGCTGCAGGTGGCCGACCTGCAGCACGCGCCTGACCTCGGCGGCCGCGCGGATCAGGTCGTCGGCCTGCTCGAGCGTCTCGGTGATCGGTTTCTCGACCAGAACATGGATCCCCGCCCGCAAGCAAGCGAGGGCCACGTCGAAATGCATCTGGGTCGGGACCACGATGCTGACCGCATCCACCTTGCCGAAGAGCTGTCGATAGTCGGTCAGCGCTTCGGTTCCGAGCTTGCGGGCGGCCTTCTGTGCGCGCTCGGCGTCGGCATCGACGACAGCAACTAGCCGCGATTGCGGCAGGCGGGCATACTTTTCAGCATGGAACGTGCCGAAATGCCCCAATCCGATGACCGCCGTACGAATCCGTCCATCCGTCATGCGGCGCGGACTTTAGCGGCAGAAGTGGGGCAGGGACAGGGGGAGGCTGGCGCCCCAGGGTGGGATACGGCATGGTAGCTGCATAGCCGCAGCAGAGGATGAGAGCCATGACGACGGAGACGATGAGTAAGCCCGGCACGCCCGCTTCGACCGGAACCTTCCGTATGCTGCATACGATGATCCGGGTGCTCGACCTTGACCGTTCGCTGGCGTTCTACACCGGGCCGCTTGGCATGAAGCTCCTGCGCAGGACGGACTATCCGGACGGTAAGTTCACCAACGCATTCGTCGGCTATGGCCCGGAGGAGTCGAGCACGGTAGTCGAACTGACTCACAACTGGGGCCGGCCCGATCCCTACGACATCGGCACCGGCTTCGGGCATCTGGCGCTTGGCGTTCCGGATGTCTATGCGACCTGCGAGACGCTGGGCAAGATGGGTGTGAAGATCACACGGCAGCCGGGCCCGATGAAGCACGGCAAGACGGTGATTGCCTTCATCGAGGACCCGGACGGCTACAAGATCGAGCTGATCCAACGGGCTTAGGCTCTCTGCGGTTTCAGACGGCGGGGCGCGGGGCGGTTCCGGGAAGCCCGTGAGACCCTGACCGCCGATCATCTCGTGTCAGGCTGAAGCCGACCCGCCGCACCTGAAATCCGGGTGACGAAGAGCCTTAGCCGAGTATCTCGCGCAGCAAGTAAGCTAAGAACGAGCCGATGACTACGAAGATCGCCGCGCGAACAATACGCTGCGCGGCGGAAGGAGCGTTGTCGTTGGCCGCCGGATCCAGAAAACGCCGATCGTTGGATGGTATGCGTGGCGGCCGGGGCGGGCGAGTGCCCGCCCCGCTTGCTTCGGAAATGCGGCGCTGCTCAGCCACGCTTGTCGAGCGGGACGTAAGCGCGCTTGGCGTAGCCGGTGTAGAGCTGACGCGGCCGGCCGATCTTCTGGGCCGGGTCCTCGATCATCTCGTTCCACTGCGCTACCCAGCCGACGGTGCGCGCCACGGCGAAGAGGACCGTGAACATCGACACCGGGATGTTCATCGCCTTGAGGATGATGCCCGAGTAGAAGTCGACGTTCGGGAAGAGCTTCTTCGAGACGAAATAGTCGTCGTTGAGGGCGATCTTCTCCAGCTCCATGGCAAGGTCCAGAAGCTCGTCCTTGAGGCCGAGCTCGGCCAGTACCTCGTGGCAGGTCTTGCGCATCACTGCGGCGCGCGGATCGTAGTTCTTGTAGACCCGGTGGCCGAAGCCCATCAGGCGGAAGGTGTCGTTCTTGTCCTTGGCGCGAGCGACATATTCCTTGATCTTGTCGCGGCTGCCGATCTGGTTGAGCATCTTCAGCACCGCCTCGTTGGCGCCGCCATGCGCCGGCCCCCAGAGCGACGCGATCCCTGCGGCAATGCAAGCGAACGGATTGGCGCCAGACGAGCCGGCGAGACGGACCGTCGAGGTCGAGGCGTTCTGCTCATGGTCGGCGTGCAGGATCAGGATGCGGTCCATCGCTTTGGCAAGGACCGGGTTGACCTTGTACTCCTCGCACGGAACGGCAAACATCATGTGGATGAAGTTCGCCGCATAGCTCAGGTCGTTGCGCGGATAGACGAAGGGCTGGCCAATCGAATACTTGTAGGCCATGGCCGCGATGGTCGGCATCTTGGCGATCAGCCGGTACGAGGCGACCATGCGCTGGTGCGCGTCGTTGATGTCCAGGCTGTCGTGATAGAAGGCGGAGAGCGCGCCGACTACGCCACACATCACCGCCATGGGATGCGCATCGCGGCGGAAGCCGGTGTAGAAGCGATTGATCTGCTCATGCACCATCGTGTGCAGTGTGATGTCCCGCTCGAACTTCGCCTTTTGCGCCTTGTTCGGCAGCTCACCCTTGAGCAGGAGGTAGCAGGCCTCCATGAAGTCGCTGTTCTCGGCGAGCTCCTCGATGGGGTAGCCGCGATGCATCAGGATGCCCTGATCGCCATCGATGTAGGTGATCTTGGATTCGCAACTGGCGGTCGAGGTAAAGCCGGGGTCGTAGGTGAAGTGCCCGGTGTCGCCGTACAGCTTACGAATGTCGATGACCTTCGGGCCGATCGATCCGGGCATCAGCGGGTAGTCGAATTTCTTGCCCGACGGAGTGTCGTTCAGGGCAACTGATTCGTTCGAGCCGGGTTTGGCAGCGGTCTGGGACATGGGCGTGAATCCTTACTTGCCGGGGCCGATCCCCCGAGGCCGGGGCGAGAGTTAAAAGCATAATACCTAACGGGAACTTAAGGCAATTCGCGGCAGCGCAGCAAAAAGCGGTTAAGAGACCTGAGCATCCGCCAGCCGTCCTAGGCTCTCATCCCGGCCTAGAACCTCCAGGACTTCGAAGATCGGCGGCGAGACTGGACCGCCAACCAGAGCCGCTCGCAAGGGCTGGGCCAGATCGCCAAGCTTGAGGCCGGCTGCCGTAGCGGCCTCGCGGACCGCCGTCTCTAGCGCAGCAGCTGCCCATTCCGCGGTCTTCTCGAGCGCCGGCCTGAGCAAACCAAGCCGGGCGCGGCCGTCACCGGCCAGCAGCTTTTGGGCCGCCTCGTTGAGGGGCAAAGGGCGGGGTCGCACATAGAACAGGCCGATCTCGGCCAACTCAATCAATGTTTTGGCCCGGGGCTTCAGCCCGGCCAAGCCGCGACGCAGTCGGGCGAGCCTCGCTTCGTCCAAAGGCCCACCGAGGGAAGCCTCCTCGCGCGGCCGCACCAGCTCGACCAAGCGCGCGTCGTCGGCCTCGCGGATGTAGTGGCCGTTCAGGTTGGCGAGCTTGACGAAGTCAAAGCGCGCGGCCGAGCGGCCCACGGCGTCGAGGTCGAACCATTCGATGGCCTTCTCGGTCGGGATGATCTCTTCGTCGCCATGGCTCCAACCCAGCCGCAGTAGGTAGTTGCGCATGGCTTCCGGCAGGTAGCCCATGTCCCGATACTCGCCGACCGCTTGAGCCCCGTGACGCTTCGACAGCTTGGCGCCATCGGGACCGTGGATCAGGGGGATGTGCGCATAGGTCGGCACCGGCCAGCCCAGCGCCTCGATCAGCTGCATCTGCCGGGCGGCGTTGTTGAGGTGATCGTCGCCACGGATGACGTGCGTGACGCCCATGTCATAGTCGTCCACGACGACTGACAGCATGTAGACCGGCGTGCCGTCGCCGCGCAGCAGCACCATGTCATCGAGCTGGTCGTTGCCGATGACGACGTCGCCCTGCACCTTGTCCTTGACGGTCGTCTGACCGGCTTGTCGCGCCTTGAGGCGAACCACCGGCTTGATGCCGGGTGGCGCCTCTCTCGGATCGCGGTCGCGCCAGCGCCCGTCGTAGCGCATCGAGCGACCTTCGGCCTTGGCCTTGGCCCGCATCTCCTCGAGCTCCTGCGGCGTGGCGTAGCAGTGATAAGCCTTGCCCTCAGCCAGCAGCTGCTTCGCGACTTCGGCATGACGCTGCATGCGCTGGAACTGGTAGACGACCTCGCCGTCCCACTGCAGTTCCAGCCATTTCAAGCCGTCGAGAATCGCGGCCGTGGCCTCGGGCGTCGAGCGGGCCCGGTCGGTGTCCTCGATACGCAGCAGGAACTTACCTTTGTGATGCTTGGCAAACAGCCAGTTGAACAGCGCGGTACGGGCGCCGCCGATATGGAGGAACCCGGTGGGCGAGGGGGCGAAACGACAGATGACTGACATCGGGCGGTTCTAGCAGGAGCCAGAGAACGTGACTACCCGAGCGATCATACCCAGGACTGTGCGATAGCGGCTGAGGCTATCAGGAACGCAAGCACGCCAAAGCGATTGGCCTTGCGTCACGAGAGCGCGAGTTCGAATGGCGGCCATGTTGGAAGGAGAGTTCCGGCAGCGGTAGAGTAGAGGCATTGCATCAGGAGCCTTCGTCCATGGCCACCGAGGCTGCCGCAGGCCGCCTGACCGGGTTCGGCGGAGTGCCCGAGCGGCTGACAGAGACGCTTGCCGCCGAGCGTGAACGGCTTGCCCTCTGGCTACCTGTCGCCTTCGGCGGCGGGGTCGGGTTCTATTTCAGCCTCGCACAGGAGCCGGCTGCCTGGTTGGCGCCTGTCGTCACGCTACTAAGTCTCGCTCTGGCGGTTGGTTCTCGGGAGTACTTGGCGCCCACCGTGCTGGCGGTGGCGCTGGCTGCCGCAGCGCTGGGCTTTGCTACCGTGCAGTGGCGAAGCCAACTCGTGGCCGCGCCCGTCATCGAACGGCGTATCGGACCGGTGGCAATCGAGGCCCGGGTGGTCGCTGTCGAGATCCGGGTCGAGGGCAGGCGGTTGCTGCTCGATCGCCTGCGCATCGAGGGGCTGGAAACGGCGAAGACGCCAGACAGGGTCCGTCTGACGACGCGTCGCGCCGCAGAAGGATTGAAGGCGGGAGATGGCGTTGCCCTGCGCGGGATCCTGCTGCCGCCTCCGGCGCCCGCGGCTCCTGGGGCCTACGATTTCCAACGTCAAGCATGGTTCGACCGTCTCGGCGGCGTGGGTTTTGTTCTGGGCGAGATTGAGCGCAGACAGACGGAGACAGACCCGACATGGCGAGAGCGGTTGAGCGCGGCACGTCAGGCCATGGTGGAGCGGACACTGGCTGCCCTGCCTGGGGCGGCAGGTGCGATCGCGGCGGCGCTATTGACCGGCGAGCAAGGCGCGATTCCGCCCGCCGCTCTCGAGGCCATGCGCGATTCCGGTCTCGCTCATTTACTCTCGATCTCGGGGCTGCATATCGGTCTTGTCGCCGGCATCGTCTTCTTTGCCGTGCGTGGTGCTCTGGCGCTCATTCCCTTTGTCGCCTTGCGCTGGCCGATCAAGAAATGGGCTGCCGTGGCCGCCTTTGCCGCCATCACCTTCTACATGCTGTTCGCAAGCCCGGGAGTGCCGACCCAGCGCGCCTGGCTCATGACCTCCGTGGTGCTGTTCGCCATCCTCATTGACCGCACGGCGATCACCATGCGGCTGGTCGCTTGGGCTGCAGCTGTCGTGCTGGCGCTGAAGCCGGAAAGCCTTCTGGGGCCGAGCTTCCAGATGTCTTTTGCTGCGGTGGTGGCCCTGATCGCGGTCTGGGAAGCGACCCGCGAGCGTTTCATCTTGGCGCGTAGCGGCGCTGGAGTGATGCGCCGGGCTTGGCTCGGACTGGTGGGTGTGGGCCTGACGACACTAGTGGCAGGTTTCGCGTCCGCGCCCTATGCCCTCTATCACTTCAACCGCTTTGCTGCGTTCGGCGTGGTCGCCAATCTGATCGCAGTGCCGGTCACCAGCCTATGGGTCATGCCGTGGGCAGTGCTGGCCTTCCCGCTTTATCTTGTCGGTCTCGAAGACTATGCGCTCGTGCCCATGGGTTGGGGCGTGGAAGCGATTCTGGCCGTGGCACGGCTGGTTGCCGGCTGGGGCGGTGCGGTCGCATTGTTTCCGGCCATGCCGGTCTGGGGCCTGGCGGCGCTCAGCCTGGGCGGGCTCTGGCTCTGCCTGTGGCGGACACGCTGGCGGCTCGCCGGCCTGCCGCTCATCCTGCTTGGCTTGATCTCGATCGCCACCGAACGCACGCCGGACGTGCTGGTCTCCGGCGACGCACGGCTGGTCGCCGTGCGCGGCGCCGACGGATTGCTGCAGCTCTCCGCCGGACGCGCGGGCCGCATGACCCGCGACACCTGGCTGCGTCGCGCCGGGCAGGAGAACGCGGCGGTCTGGCCCAGCAGCGGGACGAGCGAAGACGGGCGGCTGAGCTGCGACGGCGCTGGTTGCCTCTACAAAACGGCGGGGCACACGGTAGCTATTGTTCGTGAGTCGTCGGCGTTGGCCGAGGATTGCCGCGTGGCGAGCGTCGTCGTGGCGCTTATCCCGGTGCGTCGGAACTGCCCCTCAGCGCAGGTGGTGATCGACCGCTTCGCGCTGTGGCGCGAGGGCGGGCATGCAGTCTGGCTCGAGGACAACGGCCGTGTGCGCGTTGAGACGGTCCGCGCGTCGCGAGGCCAGCGGCCCTGGGTCGCGCCGGTGCCTGCGCCGAGGCGACCGGCGGAGCGTCCGTAGTCGACTCGCTGCGTGCTGCGCTACAGTTCGCCGAGTAACACGGGGGAAGCATGCATCTTGGGACCTTAGGGCTGGCTGCCGTGCTGTTGGTCGCAGCTCTGTCGCCGGCAGGCGCCCAGAGCCCGCGCCTTGCCGCCGATACTGACGGCCGCATCGAGATCGAAGCGCCAACCTACGCTAACTACGGGGCTTTCCGCGGCGGCACCAGCACGCCGGGCAAGCTGGCGCTGACCATCTGGCTGCCACCGGGCTCCGTCCGCGGGCCGGCCGTGATCATCGGCCACTCGGTCGGCGGCTGGAAGGACACAGCCGAAGGCAGCTACGTCAAGCCGCTGCTCGATGCCGGTTACGTGGTCGCCGGTCTCGACCATTTCGGGCCGCGCGGCATCGCCCGGGCGGCGGACGTGGCCGGCGCCTTCAGCCCGATCACCTCGGTCTCGGATGCGTTGCTGGCGCTCCGGCTGCTGGCCACGCATCCCCGGGTCGACCCGGCGCGTATCGGCGTCATGGGCCTGTCGATGGGCGGCATCACCTCGGAGCTCAGCGCCTACGAGTTCGTGCGGCGCAAGGTCCTTGGCGACAGCCCGCTGAAGTTTGCGGCGCACGTGCCATTCTACGCGCCCTGCGGCAACGTTTTCTCCAGCGAACGCGGCCCCTACACCACCGGCGCGCCGATGCTGAAGCTCTACGGCGGCAAGGACGAGACGACGCCGCGCGCCAAGTGCGAGCGCATCGATGCCGTGGTGCGCGCCGCCGAGCCGGGCCTGAAATGGCAGACGCACTGGTATGAGGACGCCTATCACGCTTGGGAGAACCCGATGGCGCCGCGCTTCTTCCCCGGCCACGTCAACGCCAGCAAATGCCCGATCCTCGATTTCGGCGCGCGTTCGCGCTTTATCGAGGTGTCGGGCGTGGAACGGCCGTTCAACGGGCAGGAGCTGCAAACCTGCATCCGCAGCAGCACCGGCTACTCGATGGGCTATTCGGAGGAGGCTGCCAAGGATTCGCCCGGACGCATGCTGGCGTTCTTCGCACAGCACCTGAAGCCGCGCTAGTCGCGCGGCTGCGCGGCGGATCAGAACCGGCGGATCAGGCCGACGACCCGGCCCTGCACGCGCACGCGATCGGGTCCGAAGATGCGCGTCTCGTAGGCCTTGTTGGCGGGCTCGAGGGCGATCGAGCCCTTGTTGCGGCGCAGGCGCTTCAAGGTGACCTCGTTGTCATCGACCAGGGCAACGACGATGGCGCCGGTGTCGGGCACCTCGTCGCGTCGCACGATCACCGTGTCGCCATCGAATATGCCCGCGTCGACCATCGAATCGCCGCTGACCTCGAGCGCGAAATGCTCGCCGCGGCCCAGCATCGAGGGCGGCACCTCGATGGTGTTCGAGGTGTCGCGCATGGCTTCGATGGGGTGGCCGGCGGCGATACGCCCGTAGAGCGGCAAGGAGACCGCATCGGCGGAGGCCGGCGACACGCCGGCGAGGCCGGGGCGGAAATCGCCCAGGATGACGTTGGGTCGAAAGCCGGGGGCCGGAGATGCGGCCGGCGCAGCTTTGGCGGCCGGTATCGCAGCAGCCGGCGCGAGATTGTCCGGCAGCCGGGAGACTTCGAGCGCCCGGGCGCGATGCGGTAGGCGGCGGATGAAGCCGCGCTCCTCCAGGCCGGTGATCAGGCGATGGATGCCTGATTTCGAGCGCAGGCCCAGCGCCTCCTTCATCTCGTCGAAGGAAGGCGAAACGCCCTGATCATTCAGGCGTTTATTGATGAAGAGGAGAAGTTCGTACTGCTTCTTGGTGAGCATTCCCCGCCATCCCCATAGGAAACTAGATTTAGAACAAAGCCGCAACCTGAGCGCATGTTCTAGTTTGGTTCTATGGGGTCGTCAAGAGAATATGTGGATAACTTTCTTAAGTGAGCGTGAATCAAGGGCTAAATCGGGGCGTTGAGGCCGCGCAGGAGCACGATCTCCACTTGTTCTCCCGCTTTGGCAGGGGGCGCATTGGGCCTGCGGATGACCAGGCAGTCGGCGCGGGCCATCAGGGAGAGCATCGAGCTGTCCTGTTTGTCAAAGGGGGTGGCGACAAGCTGACCACCCGCGTCGCTGGTCAAGCTCGCCCGCAGATAGTCCTCGCGCCGGTCGTTGGCCGCCAGGTCGTGGCCCAGGCGGGCGGTCGACCGGGCGGTCGAATCGCCGGACAGACCGAGCATCCGCTCCATGGCGGGCTTGAGGAAGATCAGCGAGCAGACCAGCGACGAGACCGGGTTGCCCGGCATGCCGAGGAGCGGTGTTTCGCCGATACGGCCGAAGATCAGCGGCTTTCCCGGCCGCATGGCGATCTGCCAGAAATCGAGCACCAGGCCGCGTTCGCCAAGCGCCGAGCGCACGAGGTCGTGCTCGCCCACAGACGCCCCGCCCGTGGTCACCAGCAGATCCGCGCCGCGGGCCCCTTCGGCAGCCTGCTGCAGCGCCACCGCCGAATCTCTGGCGATGCCGAGGCTGATCGGCTCGCCGCCGCAGGCCGAGACGAAGGCCGCGAGTGCGGGGCCGTTCGACGACACGATCTGGCCCGGGCCCAAGGGATCGCCGGGCAGCACCACTTCGTCGCCGGTTGCCAGGATGGCGATGCGCGGCTTGCGCCGGACCCGGAGCCAGGGATGGTTCATCGCCGCGGCGAGACCGATATCGCGCACGCCGAGTACGCGTCCGGCCGTGAGCCGCACGTCGCCCCGCTTGAAATCGAGCCCGGCGGCCCGCACGTAGCGTCCGGCGGAAACTCCTTCGCGCACCGTCACAGTGTCGCCGGAGGCATCGGTGTTTTCCTGGATGACGATGGCATCGGCACCGGCCGGCAGCGGCGCGCCGGTGAAAATGCGCACGCATTCGCCGGCCCTGACCGCGCCATCGAAGGTAGCGCCCGCGGCGACGGCGCCGATCTGGCGCAAGGTCGACGGCACGCTCTGCACGTCGGCGGCACGCACCGCGTAGCCGTCCATCGCCGAGACGGCGGCCGGTGGCTGGGTCAACCGCGCCGCCACGTCCTCGGCCAGTACACGCCCGAGCGCGTTGTCGAGCGGCACGAGCTCCGGCGGCAGCGGGGCGAACGCCGCGACGATCCGCCGCCGCGCTTCGTCGACCGGGATCATGGCGTGCGGAACGTGCCGGACTTGCCGCCGCTCTTATGCATCAGGCGGATGTCGGTCAGACGCATGCCGCGGTCGATGGCTTTGCACATGTCGTAGACGGTGAGGGCGGCGACCGATACTGCGGTCAGCGCCTCCATCTCGACGCCGGTGCGCCCGGTGACCTTGACCGTCGCGGTGATGTCGACGGCGCGGCGTCGGGTATCCGGCTCGATGTCGAGGGTCACCGAGGCGAGCGGCAGCGGATGGCAGAGCGGAATCAGCTCATGGGTGCGCTTCGCCGCCATGATGCCCGCGAGCCGCGCCACCGCCAGCACGTCACCCTTCTTGATGCCCTTGGCTAGGATAGCCTTGAGAGTGGCGGCCTTCATGACCACGGAGCCGGAGGCGACCGCGACACGCTCGGTCACGTCCTTGCCCGAGACGTCGACCATGACGGCGTTGCCCTGGCGGTCGAAATGGGTGAGCCGTTTACCGGCCATGGTCACACCGGTGCCGGTGCGTGTGCGGGAGCGAGCAGGGCGCGGGTCGCGGCGGTCACGTCGGCTTGTGCCATCAGCGATTCACCGACCAGGAATGCACCGGCCCCGGCCCTGCCCAGCCGCGCGACATCGGCGGCCGTCTTGAGACCGCTCTCGGCGATCAGCAGCCGGTCGCGCGGCACTCGCGGCGCCAGAAGCTCGAAGACGGCCAGATCCACGGCCAGTGTCTTGAGATTGCGGTTGTTGATGCCGAGCAGCGCGCCGTCGACGGCCAGGCCGCGATCAAGCTCGGCGTCGTCGTGAATCTCGACCAACACGTCGAGGCCGAGGTCGCGCGCCAAGCGGGCAAGGCCTTGCAGGAGTCTGTCGTCCAGCGCCGCCACGATCAGCAGGATGCAGTCCGCGCCGATCGTCCGCGCCTCGTAGACCTGGTAGGGATCGACGGTGAAATCCTTGCGCAGCACGGGCATGTCGACGGCCTGGCGCGCCTGGATCAAGTGTTCATCACCGCCCTGGAAATACGGCGCGTCGGTGAGGACTGACAGGCAGGTGGCACCGCCGTCTTTGTAGGCGCGGGCTAGGGTGGCTGGATCGAAATCGGCGCGGATCAGGCCCTTCGACGGTGACGCCTTCTTGATTTCGGCGATTAGCGCAGTGCGGCCGTTCGCCGCAGCCCGGCGCAGGTGCTCCGCAAAGCCGCGCACCGGTATGGCCGTTCTGACCTGACGTTCGAGCGCGGCAAGGGGTGTACGTTCCTTACGTATCGCTACGTCGCGGCGTTTGGCATCGCAAATCTCGGCGAGGACGTCACGCCCGCTCATCGCCGCTTACTCCGCCGGCGCGGCCAGCGACGGCGGCGTGTTGGTGATGGCGACGAGCTGCTGCAGTGCCGTCTTGGCCTTGCCGCCGTCGATGCTGCTGGCGGCCTGGCCTGCACCATCCCGGATGTCCTTTGCCTTGCCCGCGACAATGAGTGCCGCACCCGCATTGAGGCAGACGATGTCGCGGAAGGCGGACTTCTTGCCGTCGAGCAGGTCGCGCACTGCCTGGGCGTTCTCCTGCGGCGTGCCGCCCTTGAGCTCCTCGAGCCGCGCCGGCTTGAGCCCGGCATCTTCGGGCTTGATCTCGAAGGTTCGGACGTTGCCGTCCTTGAACTCCGCCACGGCGGTGGGACCGGTCGTGGTGATCTCGTCGAGCCCTTCCGAGCCGTGCACCACCCAGGCATGCTCGGCGCCGAGATTGCCCAACGTGCGGGCCATCGGCTCGATCCACTTTCGCGCGAAGACGCCGACCAGCAGGCGCCTGACCCCGGCCGGGTTGGATAGCGGCCCGAGGATGTTGAAGATCGTGCGCGTCCCGAGCTCGACGCGGGTGCCGCCGACATGGCGCATGGCGCTGTGGTGGCGCGGCGCCATCATGAAGCCGACGCGCGCCTCGGCGATCGCCTTCTCTACCAGCTTGAGATCGCAGTCCAGGTTCACGCCCAGCGCCAGCAGCACGTCGGCCGACCCGGCTTTCGAGGAGAAGGCGCGGTTGCCGTGCTTGGCCACCGGGACGCCAGCGCCGGCTACGACAAGGGCCGAGGCGGTCGAAACGTTCCAGGTGCCGACACCATCGCCGCCGGTGCCGACGACGTCTATGGCCTCTGGCGGAGCCTTGATGCCGGTCACCTTGGCGCGCATGGTGCGGGCGGCACCGGTGATCTCGTCGACGGTCTCGCCACGTACACGTAGGGCCATCAAGAAGGCGCCCATCTGGGCCGGAGTGGCGTTGCCGCTCATCATGATGTCGAAACCGAGCCGCGCCTCGTCCTGGGAGAGGGAGCGTCCATCGGCAACAGTGGCGATCAGCGCCTTGAGCTGGTTCATATCCGCGGTCATGGAAATCGTCTCGTTCGCGCGATTATCGGAAAGGTGAAACTGCCGCGCGGGCTGCGCCGCCGGCTAGAAGCCGGCCCGCCATCGACCCAAAATGCTGAAAACGCTGTATTTACTGTTCATGCTGGAGCCCGCCCGCCTCCCGATGGAAGCCTACACCTATAGGACCGGATGGCCACGATCAAGAACTAGCGGCACGCCGCAGGCGGAGACGGTAGCTGCAGGCCTTGCTCTTCGCTTCGCCGACGAAGCTGTCGCGCTGAAAGGCGCCGCGGACCAGCGTGTCACGGCCCCCGGGGCGGGCGGTCGCCGCGATACTGCCGTCGTAGTCGAGGAAGGTGGTGAATTTCGTGTGTGGGGCGTTGGGTGTCGCCCGGTCGACGACGTCTCCCTCGACGTTGCCGTTGGCCACACGAAACGTCCAGACATAGAACTGCGGGCAGTCCTTGTCGTCCGACCACGCAATCCCGGACTGGCCCTCCCAGCGGCCCGCCAGGCTCTGGATCTCGCGGGCCGACAGGTTTGACTCGTAGGTGAAGCGCGGGTCGCAGGCGCTGAGCGAAAGGATGGCCAAGAGACCGATGAGAAACGAACGGGTCATGAAATGCTTTTTAGCACGGCTCGTGGGGCGAGCCGTAGCCTGCCGATCGGCCAGTCAAAGGACATAGCGCCCGCGGCGGGTTAGACTTACGTCTCACCTGGGCAGCGCGCCAGATCAGTTGATGGAGCATCAGGACAACATGCAAGGGCCGCGTGACGCGGAAATCACCGGCGACGTCGCACGGCGCATACTCGACGAGCAGGTGCGCCTGCTGTACCGGCCGGCTATCCCGCTCGTGGTGAACGCGGTCAACACGCTGATCGTCGCGGGCGTCCTGTGGCAGCAGTTCCCGGTTCTGGCCCCGATCTGGGCCGGTCTGATGGCAGCGCTGCTCGCCGGGCGGGTGCTGTTGCGCCGCGCTTACATGGCATCGCCGACCGTGCCAGACACTGCGGTTTGGGCGCGGCGACATGCTATCGGTGCGGGGTTGACCGGCCTGTTGTGGGGGGCGACAGCAACCGTACTGGCCTTCCCGGTCCTGCCTGTCTACCAGCTGTTTGTCTGCCTGGTGATCGTCGGTATGAGCGCTGGCGCGGTTGCCGCGCTCTCGTTTCACCTGCCGTCGCTCCTCGCCTTCATCATTCCCTGCGTCCTGCCGGCGGTTGCGGCCCTTGCCACGCATGGCGAGCTGGCGGTGGCCGGGCTGGCGGCGATGGGTCTCGTCTTCCTGCTGGCGCTGATCGGCCTTGCCCGGACCTTGAACACGGCTCAGCGTTTTCAGCATTTTGGGCTGCGCGTCAGCGCGGCTGTGGTAAAATTCCCCACACAGCCTGCGGCCACTAAGCAGTTAAGACCATTAAATGATGCGGAGGTTGTCATGAAGCGGTCCGTGCCTGTCTTTGCGGTCGTGTTGATCCTTGCTGGCTGCCAGCCGGACAACAAGCCGGCGGTATCTCTGGAGCAGGCGAAGCAGATTACCGCCCAGTTTCAGGGCCAGGGCTTCACTCCGCCGCCGCGCACTATCGCCGACATCACGGCGATCCTTGACCAGCAGAAACCGGACCCCGCGAAGGCCGAAGCCGCACGCAAGGCGGCGGACACAGAGCTACCGGCGGGCCTCCAGGGCCTCCAACTCGCTCAAGCCTACTACGACCGGGGCATTGCCGCTGGCGACATCGGGCGTATCAACCAACGTGTCGACGATCTGCGTAAGGCGGTCGAGATCGCGCGCCCGACGCGCAACATAGCGCTCGGCACATATCTCGCTAATCTGTCGCTGGCGTACTTGCGCGCCGGGGAGACCAGGTCAGCGCTGGCCACGCGCCAGGAGCACATCCAGTTCATCCAGGCGGCCTCACAGGCCCCGGGGCAGTTGTTCGCCTCTTACGGAATGATGGCGAACATCTCGTCGGCGCTCGGAGACATCGAGAGTGCCAACGCCTGGGTGACGCGCGGGGACCGGCTGCTTTCCGACGCTCAAGGTTGGGGACGGGGTACGGTCTTCCCTATATGGGGCAGCAGCTGGGAGGCGTTTCTTCTACAATCCAAAGGTTTCGTGGCCGAGAACACCGGTAAGTTCGCCGATGCCGAACGCTTCTTCCGCGCCACGCTGACACGGGTGGCGGATGCGAAGTCGAAATATCAGCAGCAGATCAACAGCGGCGGCAATCCGGGCCCGGCCAGCAGCTACGACACTTGGCAGCACACTACAGAAGCTGCCCTGTCGCGGGCCATCTTGCGCCAGGGCCGGATGGTCGAGGCCGAGGTCGAGGCACGCAAGTCCCTGCTGGGCATGCTGAAACTCCGAGGCCGCTATGCCTCGGAGACAGCGGAGGTCATGGGCACGATGACCAACGTGCTGCTGGAGCAGGGGCGCCATGCCGAGGCCGAGAAGCTCGCAGCCGCCGGCGTCGACATCTACGAGAAGATCGGCCATGGGCCGGGATCGACCCGTCTTGCCGTGACGCGACGCGACCTTGCGCGCGCCCAGAGCAGCTTGGGCATTCACGACGCGGCGCTGGCCACCTTCGAGCGCCTGGAACGCGATCTGGCGAACAGTCCCGAGCTGCAGCGGACTATCCTCGGGCGCAACATCGCCTATGCGATGACGCTGCTCCAGGCGGGCCGCGCCGATGCCGCGATCGCAGTCCTGCGCGCCGCCGAGGAGTACAATGTCCGCGTACTCGGCGAACGCCACTACAACACGGCAGAGACACGGGGATTCCTCGGGGCGGGATTGGCGCGCAAGGGCGATCTCGCGGCGGCCAGTGACGCATTTAAGGCCGCGGCCCCGATTCTTCTGGCGCCATCGCGCGCCGTCGACGAGGAAGAAGGCGGCTCGGGCGGGCGCGACGCCCGCCTGCAGCGCATTCTCGAATCCTATATCGGCGTCCTCGCGGCGCAGCGTACTCCCGAAGCGGCGATAGAATCGTTCCGCTTGGCCGACGCGATCCGTGGCCAGTCCGTCCAGCGGGCCTTGGCGGCCTCGTCAGCTCGCGCCGCGGCGAGCGATCCCGCACTGGCCGAGCTCGTGCGTCAGGAGCAGGATGCCCAGAAGCAGGTATCCTCGCTGCAAGGCGTACTGACCAATGCGCTGGCTTCGCCGCCCGATCAGCAGGACCAGAACGCCCTTCGCACGCTGCGCACGCAGATCGACACGCTACGCGCGGCGCGCGCCAAGGTGCGCGAGGAGATCGAGAGGCGTTTTCCGGACTATGTAAACCTGATCGATCCGCGCCCAGCGACCGTCGAGCAGGCGCGCAAGGATCTACGGCCGGGCGAGGCGCTGATCGCCACCTATGTCGGGCGCGAACAGACATTCGTCTGGGCGGTGCCGCAGTCAGGCGCCGTTGCCTTCGCCGCGGTGCCCACAAGTCGTAGCGAGATGGCCCGCATGGTCGCCGAGTTGCGCAGGGCACTCGATCCTAACGCCGCGACGCTGGGCGACATCCCGGCCTTCGACGTGGCGCTGGCCAATAAGCTCTACGCCGCCCTGCTCCAACCGGTGGAAGCAGGGTGGAAGGAGGCCAAGAGCCTGTTGGTGGTGCCTCACGGCGCGCTGGGGCAATTGCCGTTCTCCGTGCTGGTGACGGCGCCGACACCGGCGCCCGCAGACCGCGAAGGACAGGCCCTGTTCGCCGGCTACAAGAGCGTTCCGTTTCTGGCCAGGACGGCAGCGATCACCCAGCTGCCGTCGGTGGCCTCGCTGGGCAGCTTGCGCGCCTTGCCGCCGCCGCGCGGCGAGCGGCAGGCCTTCATCGGCTTCGGCGATCCCTGGTTCAGCCCGCAGCAGGCGGCGGAGGCGGCGCGCGAGACGCAGATGGCGCAGCTGCAGACACGCGGGGCCCGAACCTTGATGCAGACGCGCGGTGTGCCGCTGGTCCGGCGTAATGCACCGGCGACGCAGAACGTCGATAGCGCCGAGCTGGCTCAGCTGCCGCGCCTGCCCGACACGGCCGACGAAGTGCGCAGCATCGCGCTCGCGCTCAACGCTGACCTCACCAGGGACGTGTTCACTGGCCGCGAGGCCAACGAGCGGCGGGTGCGCTCGATGGACATCTCCAACCGCAAGGTGGTGATGTTCGCCACCCACGGTCTGATCCCGGGCGACCTCAACGGCCTGACCCAGCCGGCGCTCGCACTGTCCGCGCCGAACGTCGCCGATATCGACGGTGACGGGTTGCTGACTCTGGACGAGGTGCTGGCGCTCAAGCTCAACGCCGACTGGGTGGTGCTCTCTGCCTGCAACACGGCGACTGGCGACGGAGCCGGGGCGGAAGCCGTATCGGGTCTGGGCCGGGCGTTCTTCTATGCCGGGACGCGAGCGCTGCTAGTCTCGAACTGGCCGGTGGAGACCACCTCGGCGCGTGAGCTGACCACGGACCTATTCAAACGACAGGCGCAGAACCCAATGCTGGCGCGGGCGGAGGCGATGCGTCAGGCCATGGTCGGGCTGATCGACGGGCCGGGTTATGTCGATCCCGACAGCCGGCAGGCGGTCTTCTCCTACGCCCATCCGATATTCTGGGCACCGTTCTCGCTGGTCGGCGACGGCGGTGGTGCTCAGCCGGGCGGCTGACGAGCTTGCTCAGCCCTGGCGGCCGGCCAGGATGGCAAATGGAAACGGGGCGGGACCGCGGTCGGGATTGACCACCTGATACGCGGTCCCGTTGCCGAAAAAGCTCAGGCAATATTCGTTCGGCCGCTTCGACCACTTGATGCACAGCGCGTCATCGCCCATCCGCCAGCGCCCGACATCGTTGTAGGTGCCGTACTTAGCGGTAGCCGATCCATCGGCGGCAAAATGGTCGAAAAAGGTGCAGTTGCCGGCACGCCCGGCGCCGGTGATGGTGTTCTGAAGGATCCGGGATTGAATCTCGGCAGAAGTGAGGCGCTTCATCTCTTGCGCCGCGGACGGCCACGCTAAGACCGTAAGACAGGCGACGCTTAACCCGATTTTGATGCCGCGCATGAGTCCTCCTGCTGAAGGAGGCGCCATTATCGGAGGGGCCACGGCATTTGACAATCTTGAACCTTGACCTTCTTAGAAGGGGAAGGTCTATCTAGTCGGGTATGGAACACTCGACTATCGGACGGCCGGAGGTTGCATCTTCGGCAGCCGCGCTCACGCTGCCCATTGAAGGCATGACCTGTGCCTCCTGCGTCGGCCGGGTCGACAAGGCGCTGCGAGCGGTGCCGGGCGTCGTCGACGTGTCGGTCAATCTGGCGAACGAACGGGCCCTGGTGCAGGCGGCACCGCGGGCGACGCTGGCCGCCGAGCTGGCCGAGGCCGTGCGGCGGGCCGGCTACGAGACGCCCGGTGTCAGCCAGGCCAACGACTTGGCAAAGGCCGAGAAGCGTCATGGAGATACCGTGCGTCTGGTCGCGGCGGCGCTGCTCACCGCACCGCTACTGCTCGAGATGGCGGCGCACTGGGGCCTGCTGGACCTCCACCTGCCGCCGCTGCTGGCGCTGGCTCTCGCCACGCCGGTGCAGTTCTGGGCCGGCGCCCCGTTCTACGCCGCTTCCTGGCGTGCGCTACGTGCGCGCAGCGCCAACATGGATCTCCTGGTGGCGTTGGGCACCAGTGCGGCCTACGCCGACAGCGCCGTCCGGGCACTGCTCGATCCTACGGGCATGCCGGCGCTTTACTTCGAGGCGTCGGCGGTGGTCATCACGCTCGTCCTGCTCGGCCGCTGGCTCGAGGCGCGGGCGAAGGCCAGTGCCGCCGCAGCGCTGCACGCCCTGGCGCGGCTCCTGCCGGCTACGGCGCGGGTGGAGCGGGGCGGGCGGATCGACGAGGTGCCGCTGGAAGCCGTGGTGATCGGCGATATCGTCGTCGTGCGGCCCGGCGAATGTGTGCCGGTCGACGGGACGGTGGTCGAGGGCGACAGCGAGGTCGATGAGTCGCTGATCACCGGCGAGAGCCGGCCGGTCGCCAAGTCGGCCGAGGCTCGCCTCGTCGGCGGCTCGCTCAACGGCAGCGGCCTGCTGCGCCTGCGGGCGACGGCGGTCGGTGCCGGAAGCACCGTCGCCCGCATCGTCGAGCTGGTCGAGCGGGCGCAGGCCTCGAAGGCGCCGGTGGAGAAGCTGGTCGACCGGGTCAGCGGCCTGTTCGTGCCGATCGTGCTGGGGCTTGCGGCGCTGACCTTCCTGGGCTGGTGGCTGATCGACGGGGACGCCAGCGCGGGCCTCGCTGCCGCCGTTGCCGTGCTGGTCATTGCCTGTCCGTGCGCCCTCGGCCTGGCCACGCCGACGGCCATCATCGTCGGCACCGGTGTCGCGGCCCGGCACGGCATCCTGATTCGCGATGCCGATGCGCTCGAGCAGGCGGGCCGGGTGAACGCCGTCGTCTTCGACAAGACCGGTACCTTGACCGAGGGCAAGCCGGCAGTGACTGAGATCGTCGCCACCCGGAACATGCCGCTCAACGACATGCTGGCGCTTGCCGCCGCCGCCCAGTCCGGCAGCGAGCATCCGCTGGCCCGGGCAGTACTCGCCGAGGCCCGGAACCGCTGGCTGTCGATGCCACCGCCGTCCGAGTTCCAGGCCCTGTCGGGCCGGGGGCTCGCGGCGACGGTCAATGGCCGCGCGGTGCTGGTCGGCAGCCGGCGTCTGATGGACGAGCAGAAGGTCGCCATCGCCGAGGCGACGGCAGCACAGGAAGCGGCCATGGAGGCGCGCGGCGAGACCGTGATGCATGTGGCGGCCGACCGCCGGCTGATCGGGTTGATCGCCGTAGGCGATACGCTGAAGCCCACCGCCGCGGCGGCCATCGCCAGGCTGCACGCCCGCGGTATCCGCACCACGATCCTTTCCGGCGACAATCCCGGCGCGGTGGCCCGGGTGGCGCGGGAACTGGGCGTCGACCAGGCGGTAGGCGGCGTGCTGCCAGAGAACAAGCTGCAGGAGATCGCCCGGCTGCGCCGGGAAGGGCAGGTCGTGGCGATGGTGGGCGACGGGATCAACGACGCGCCGGCTCTGGCCGCGGCGGATATCGGCATCGCCATGGGTACCGGAACCGATGTCGCCATCAATTCCGCCGGGCTCACGCTGATGCGCGGCGACCCGGGGTTGGTGCCGGAAGCCATCGACCTGTCGCGGGCGATCTTGCGGCGCATCCGGCAGAACCTGTTCTGGGCCTTCATCTACAACCTGGCCGGCATCCCGGTCGCGGCCCTGGGCCTGCTCGATCCGGTATTCGCCGGGGCGGCCATGGCCTTCTCGTCCGTCAGCGTGGTCACCAATTCGCTGCGCCTGAGGCGCTGGAAAGGAGAGACAGCATGAACATCGGACGTGCGGCGGAGGAATCGGGCGTTACACCCAAGACCATCCGCTACTACGAGAGCATCGGCCTGATCCGGCCGGCCGAGCGGCGGGCCAACAACTACCGCGACTACTCCACGGTCGATGTCGAGACCCTGCGCTTCATCCAGCGCGGGCGGAGCCTGGGCTTCGCCATGAAGGAGATCGCCGATCTGCTGGCGCTGTGGCGCGACAAGCGGCGCGCCAGCCATCGGGTGAAGGCGGTGGCCGAGCGGCATATCGCCGGCATAGACCGGCGCATGGAGGAGCTCGCCGCCATGCGCCGCACGTTGTCTCAGCTGATGCGGCTGTGCCACGGTGACGCCAGACCGGAGTGCCCGATTCTCGATGACCTCGCGGGAAAAAGCAGCACGCAAGCCAGGCGGCGGTCCGGCGCGCAGACGGACGCGGCGTAACGCGCTCATTGCGCTCGCCCTGGTCGCGGCGGCGGCGGCCGTTGCCGTGGGCCTGGCGCCGCGGCCGCCGGAAGCCCCGCCTTCGTCGGTGCGCATTGCGCTGCCGGCGCCGCCCAGCCCACGGCCGCCCAGCGAGACGCCGAGCCTGGCGAATCCCCTGCCGGCCGCCGCACCCGCCCCGCCACC
>Ga0194132_10004172_pt1 | contig 24888 bp, 20 predicted proteins | sample TA2KigOf80mmetaG_FD_148612 | JGI IMG/M metagenome (GOLD analysis project Ga0194132, IMG submission 148612) | Freshwater microbial communities from Lake Tanganyika, Tanzania - TA2015054 Kigoma Offshore 80m | ecosystem: Environmental > Aquatic > Freshwater > Lake | place: Tanzania: Lake... | reverse complement strand
CGGCCGGGGGCACCAGCGGAGAGCAGGCCGCCGCGGGCGGGGTGACCGAGGACCCGCGCGGCACCACCCCCACCCCGCCCCCGCCCGATCCGCCCCGGTTCGTCGCGACGGAGGAGCGCGGAACTTCCGGGGCGCCAGCCCCAATTGGTGGTGTCCCGACCATTGCCGGCGTGGGAGCGCTGTTCGACTCCCTGGGATTCCCGGGTGAAACCGGATCCGGCGGCGGGTTCTTCGCACCTGCCCAGCTCACGTTATCGGGTTCCGGGGCCTCGACGGTCCTGCTCGACTTCACCGTGCTGCCCGGCTTCAGCGCCGAGTCCGGCGGTGGCACATTCGCGGCGACGGGAACTTCTTCCGGGAGCGTAATTAACGACACCACGACCAACGCGATCAATGCCAACTGGGGACGTTGGACGGGCGGGTCGGTCACCGAGCTCGATTCGACTCCTACGCCCATTCCAATTTCTGCCAACAACCAGTTTCATTACTTGCTGGGTCCTCTGACGCCGCCCGACGTGGTTGCCGCGAAGAACGGTACATTTCCCCTGAGCATCGTCGGCGGAACCATGCCGACCAACAATCTCGGCGAACTTGGATCGTTTTCGATCGGGGGTCCCACCGTGAACTTTACCGCCCGGACGGTATCTGCGACTTCCTTCGGCTTCACGTTCTATTCCCAGAGCTGGGCGTTCCCGGGCGCGTCAATGCCGATTCAGTTTGCGACCGGCAAAGGCGCTTTCATCGATGGCGTGGTGACCGGTGGCTCCTTAAACAGCAGCGTGCCGGCGAACCTCGGCGTGACCGGCATCTTCATGGGTCCTGCCGGGAACCATCTCGGCGTGGGATTCAACGCCGTGACCACGGGCAGCTCGGCGCACGCGTCGACAGCGCAGCTTTTCAAATGCGCGCCGAGCTGCTAGGTGCTTGTCGGACTTTGGCCCGACAAGCTCCTCATGCAAGGCTGCCAGGCGCTCGCCCGACCGGGGCCGACGGACCGTCCCGGGCAGGGAGCGCATCCGAAAGGGGGCCGGCGCGCCGCCCGGCTCACACTTCGCGCCGCTCGAGCACGGCCTGCGCGAGCGTGCCGCTGTCCACGTGCTCGAGCTCGCCGCCGACGGGCAGCCCGCGCGCGATGCGCGTGACCTTCAGTCCCCGCGCGCGCAACAGCTCGCCGATATAGTGCGCCGTGGCTTCCCCTTCGACGGTGAAATTGGTGGCGAGGATGGCTTCGCGCACGTTGCCGTCCGTGGCGCGCTTCACGAGCCGGTCGAGGTGGATTTCCTTCGGCCCGACCCCGTCGAGGGGTGACAACGCGCCCATCAGCACGAAATAAAGCCCCTGGTAGCACTGGGCCTGCTCCATCATGAGGAGGTCCGCCGGGGTCTCCACCACGCACAGCAGCGTCGCGTCGCGGCGCGGCGAGCGGCACAGCGCGCACACCGCCTCCTCGGCGTAGCTGTTGCACCGCTCGCAGTGGCGGATTTTCTCGAGCGCCTGCGTGAGCGCCTCGGAAAGTTGCGCCGCCCCTTCCTGGTCGCGCTGCATAAGGTGGTAGGCCATCCGCTGCGCGGATTTCGGCCCGACGCCGGGCAGGCAGCGCAAAGCGGCGATCAGCGCCTCGAGCGATGAAGGAGTCTTCATCGCTTAACGATGAACGATGAATGATGAACGATGAACAACAATCTCGACACGCTTTACCTTCCGCGTTTCGCGTTCATCGTTCCGCGTTAGGACTAGAACGGCAGTTTCAGGCCTGGCGGCAGCCCCGCCGTCATACCCGCCATCTTCTCCTGTATGGTCGCTTCGGCCCGGCGCACGGCGTCGTTGACCGCCGCGGCGAGCAGATCCTCCAGCATTTCCTTGTCCTCTTTCAGCAGGCTCGGGTCGAGCGTCACCCGCTTGACATCGTGACGGCAGGTCATCACCACCTTCACCATGCCGGCGCCGGACTGGCCCTCGACTTCGATCGAGGAGAGCTGCTCCTGCAGCTTCTTCATGCCCTCCTGCATCATCTGGGCCTGCTTCATCAGATCGCCGAGGTTGCCCTTCATGCCGCGCTCCTTGCCTTACCGCCGTTCACCGTTCGCCGTTCACCGTTCCCGGCTTCACTGCACCGGCTTGATCGAGGACTCCACGACGCGCGCGTCGAAGTTCTCCACGAGCTCGCGCACGAAGGGATCCTGCTCGACGGCGGCGATGGCCTGCGCCTGCCGCCGGCGCTTTTCCCGGTCGGCGGCCGCCGCCGGGGTATCCCCGGCACTGTCTCCGAGACGGATCACGAGCCGCAGGCTGCCGCCGAAGTACTGCTCGAGCGCGGCCTTGAGCCTGTCCTGGTACGGCTTGTCCAGCAGGTGCTGGTGTGCCTGCGCGATCACGAGCTCGACGTGGGACGAATCCCTCGCCACGAGCTCGCAATGCTGGGCGAGCATCCGCGCCATGCCCGTGAGTCCGAGCTCTTCCACCAGCTCGAGCCAGGCGGGCTCAGCGCGGTTTTTTTTTGATTCCGGTACGGCAGGGGCGCGCACCGGCGCCGGTTCGCGCTCTGCGCGCGCGCCCGCGGGAGCGGCCGTTGCGTGCTCCGCCGGAGCGAACGCGAGCAGCCGCATGAGCGTCATCGTGAAGCCCGCATATTCGTCGGGCGCAAGCCCGAGATCACCGCGGCCCTGCAACGCGATCTGGTAATAGAGCTGCAGCTCGTCCGCGTCGAACTGCCGTGCAAGCTCCTCGAGCGCGGCGCGGTCGGGATCGTCCTCCGCGATCGCCTCGGGCACCGTCTGCAGCAACGCAAGCCGATGCAGCAGCGAGCCGAGATCTTGCAGCGCCCCGTCGAAGGAGAGGCTGCGGGCTGCCATGCGCTCGGCTTCCGCGATCAAGGCCGGCGCGTCGCGCGCAGCGAGCGCGCGCAGTATCGAGTACAGGTAATCCTGGCTGACCACGCCGAGCATCTCGTGCACCGACGCCTGCGTGACCTCTCCTCCGCCGTGGGCAATCGCCTGGTCGAGCAGCGAGAGGGCATCGCGCAGGCTCCCCTGGGCCGCGCGCGCGAGCAGTACCAGCCCCGGTACCTCGTAACGGACGTTCTCGGCCTCGAGGATCACCTGGAGGCGGTCGCGGATCTGCTGCTGGGGGATCTGCTTGAGATTGAACTGCATGCAGCGCGAAAGCACCGTCACCGGGATTTTCTGCGGCTCGGTCGTCGCGAGGATGAACTGGATGTGCGCGGGCGGCTCCTCGAGCGTCTTCAGCATTGCGTTGAAGGCCGAGCGCGAGAGCATGTGCACTTCGTCGATGATGTAGACTTTGTAGCGCCCCGCCGTCGGCGCGTAGAGCGCGTTCTCGAGAAGCTCGCGCATGTTGTCCACCTGCGTATTGGAGGCCGCGTCGAGCTCCATCAGGTCGACGAAGCGGCCCGCGTCGATTTCGACGCACGCGCCGCACTGCCCGCACGGTTTTTCGCTAACCCCGGTCTCGCAGTTGAGCGCCTTGGCAACGATGCGCGCGAGCGTCGTTTTGCCCACCCCCCGCGTGCCGGTAAGGAGATAGGCGTGGTGCAGCCGCTGCTGGCGCAGCGCGTTCTCCAGCGCGCGCACCACGTGCTCCTGGCCAGCCAGCTCGGAGAATGTCTTGGGGCGCCACTTGCGCGCGAGGACCTGGGTCACAACGAAGCCGTGAGTGGTGAGTCGTGAATGGTGAGTGGCATTGTACTGCAACCGCCCCGCCACCCGTCACGAGTCACGAGTCACGAGTCACTCAGAAATGATACTGCAGCCGGATCAGCTGGAAGTCGATGCCCGGATTGGGCCGCTTGATGCCCGCGTTGGAGAAATGCAGGATGCGATAGCTCAAGTCGTACCGCCCCTTGGCCCCGAAGCGAAACCCGACACCGATGTGGCTGCCGAACTGATACAGGCTGCCCATGTCTTTCTCCACGTGGACTCGCCGTCCCGACTGCAGGTGCACCCCGAGGCCGCCTTCAAAGTACGGCGCGCCCGTCACGCTCCTGTGCTCGAAACGCAGCACCGGTGCGATGCCGGCATCGACGATATCGCGATTGCCGCCGCGCGGGCTATCTCCCTGCCACACGCCCAGGGAGGCTTCCCAGTATCCGCCGAGGTGCCAGTCGCCCCCGGTGAGCCATTTCTTCTGCCAGTTCCACGTGAGTCCCAGCCGCACCGTGTTGGCATCGTTGGTCCGGACGACATTGGCGTTGCCGATGGATACCGCGACGCCATCCACGGCGTAGCTATCCGCGCTGGCTGCGCCGAAGACCAGCACGCACGACATCGTTACCGCTTTATTCTTCATTCTTCTCCCCTTTCCCGCCGTCAAACGGGAGGCGAGCCTTACCCCCGGCACTTGCAGAGCATAGCTATGGCTGCTTCCTTCCGGACCTGACCAGGTTCGCTACCATGCAATGCGGGGAGGCCCGCCGTAAGCCATTTGCAAGTATTATGCACGGGCGGCGCGTTTCGCGCCAGAATCCCGGCCCCGCGCTTTACAAAAGGGGTTTTTAATGCTTTTATTTTGGCAAAAGCAACTGCGTTTGTCTGTCGCGCCTCCCCCGGGCGCGGCATTCATCACTCATCCCAGGCAAGATTGATACCGTCAGCGGAGGCGTGCATGGCGAACAAGACGATCGAATCGGTTCTCCACGAAAACCGCGTATTCTCCCCGAGCGAGGCGTTCGTGAAACAGGCCAACGTCTCCGGCATGGACGCCTACAAGAAATTATGCGCGGAGGCGGAAAAGGACTTCCAGGGCTTCTGGGGACGCCTCGCGCGCGAGCACGTGCTGTGGCACAAGCCCTTCCAGCAGGTCCTCGACGAGAGCAAGGCGCCGTTCTTCAAGTGGTTCGCCGACGGGGAGCTCAACGCTTCCTACAACTGCCTCGACCGCCATCTCAAGACTCAGCCGGACAAGGTGGCCATCATCTTCGAAGCCGACGACGGCAAGGTCACCAAGATCACCTACAAGGAGCTCTACCGCCGCGTCTGCATGATGGCGAACGGCCTCAAATCGCTCAAGATCAAGCGTGGCGACCGCCTGATCATCTACATGCCGATGTCGATCGAGGTCGTCGTTGCCATGCAAGCATGCGCGCGCATCGGGGCGATCCACTCGGTGGTGTTCGGCGGGTTCTCGGCGAAAAGCCTGCAGGAGCGCATTATCGATGCTGGCGCCGTCGCCGTGCTCACCGCGGACGAGCAGATGCGCGGAGGCCGGGTAATTCCGCTCAAGAACGCAGTGGACGAGGCGCTCGGCATGGGAGGATGCGACTCGTTGAAGTCCGTCGTCGTCTACAAGCGCACTGGCGGCAAGGTCAACTGGGACCCCAAGCGCGACATCTGGCTGCACGAGCTGGTGAACGGGCAGTCGGACACCTGCGAGCCCGAATGGGTGGACGCCGAGCACCCGTTGTTCATCCTCTACACCTCCGGTTCGACGGGCAAGCCCAAGGGCGTGCAGCACTCGACCGGCGGATTCCTGCTGCACGCGATACTCACCATGAAGTGGGTGTTCGATTACAAGCCGAACGACATCTTCTGGTGCACGGCCGACGTCGGCTGGGTCACCGGCCACACCTACGTGTGCTACGGGCCGCTCGCCTGCGGCGCGACCGAGATCATGTTCGAGGGGGTGCCCTCGCACCCGGACGCGGGGCGGTTCTGGAAGATGATCCAGGAGCACAAGGTAACGGTGTTCTACACGGCGCCCACCGCCATCCGCTCGCTGATCAAGCTCGGCGCGGACCTCCCGAAAAAATACGATCTGTCCTCGCTGCGCATCCTCGGCACGGTGGGCGAGCCGATCAACCCCGAAGCCTGGATGTGGTATCACGAGACCGTGGGCAACGGGCGCTGCCCCATCGTCGATACCTGGTGGCAGACCGAGACCGGCGGGCACCTGATCACCCCGCTCCCCGGCGCGACGCCGACCAAGCCGGGATCGGCCACCTTCCCGCTGCCCGGCATCGTCGCCGACATCGTGGACGAGGCCGGCCAATCCGTGGGCCGCGGCAAGGGCGGCGTCCTGGTGATCAAGCGTCCGTGGCCGTCCATGCTGCGCACGATCTGGGGCGACCCCGAACGCTACAAGAAGACCTACTACCCCGACGACTACAAGGGCAAGTACTACCTCGCCGGCGACGGCGCGTCGTTCGACGAGGACGGCTACATCCGCATCATGGGCCGGATCGACGACGTGCTCAACGTGTCGGGGCATCGCCTGGGCACAATGGAGATCGAGTCGGCGCTGGTGGCGAACTCCAAAGTGGCGGAAGCGGCAGTGGTCGGGCGCCCGGATGACGTCACCGGGGAGGCGGTCGTTGCCTTCGTGGTGCTCAAGCAGGCGCGTCCCGGCGGCGACGACGCAAAGAAGATCGTGAAGGAGCTGCAGGCGTGGGTGAGCAAGGAAATCGGCCCGATCGCGCGCCCCAAGGACATCCGCTTCGGCGATAACCTGCCCAAGACGCGCTCGGGCAAGATCATGCGCCGGCTCCTGCGCTCGATCGCCAAGGGCGAGGAAATCACGCAGGACACGACCACGCTCGAGAACCCTGCGATCCTCGAGCAGCTGCGGGAAACCGCCAAGTAGGGCGTTCCAGCGCGCGCCAGGCGGGTGATCCGGGATCCCGCCAGGCGCTGGTTTGTACTGCCCGAGCCGGACCGTTTCCCGCCTGTCCCTCGGCGCGTTCCGGTGTAGACTTGGTCCACGGCGCCAGTCGGTTGGGCCGGGCGAACGCGGCACGATCCGCGCCCGGGCGTGCTTCCTTTACACGGGGGTCAACATGGGCAAGCATGACGTAAACCACCAGCATCTCATCGCGCTGTTCGTTCTCGGGCTCGTTCTCTTCAACTATCCCCTGCTCTCGCTGTTCAACGTCCCGGGCACGGTGCTCGGGATCCCGGTGCTGTACCTGTACGTGTTCGCAGCCTGGGGGGCGGTCATCGGCCTGCTCGCCTGGATCATAGAATGAAGCCGGCAACGGCAGTCTGACCGGGAGACTTGCGATCGTTCCCGCGTCCGCGAAGCCGGGAGCGCAATAAAAATGCTGCAGGGTTGGGTCGTCGTCCTCGTCTCGTTCACCTACCTCGGGTTGCTGTTCGCCATCGCGTACTTCGGCGACCGGCGCGCCGACCAGGGCCGCTCGATCATCGCCAACCCGTACATCTACGCGCTCTCCCTCGCCGTCTACGCGACCGCCTGGACGTTCTACGGCAGCGTGGGGCGCGCGGCGAGCGACGGCATCGGGTTCCTGCCCATCTACCTCGGCCCCACGCTGGTGATCATTCTGTGGTGGATGATCCTGCGCAAGATCGTCCGCATCAGCAAGACCAACCGCATCACCTCGCTCGCCGACTTCATCGCGTCGCGCTACGGGAAGAGCGCGGCGCTCGCCGGGCTGGTCACCGTGATCCTGGTCCTCGGCATCGTGCCCTACATCTCGCTGCAGCTGAAGGCTGTCTCCACGAGCTTCACGATCCTGCTGCAATACCCGGAGGTCGCCATGCCCGCGCAGCGCGCGCCGGAGACCATGCTGCAGGACACGGCGTTCTACGTCGCTCTGACGCTGGCCGCCTTTACCATCGCATTCGGTACGCGGCACCTCGACGCATCCGAGCGGCACGAGGGCCTCGTCGCTGCGATCGCCTTCGAGTCGGTGGTCAAGCTCCTCGCGTTCCTGGCGGTCGGCTTGTTCGTCACCTTCGGCATGTACCACGGGTTCGGCGACCTGTTCTCGCGCGGGTTCGATGAGCCCGCCGTTGCCCCTTTGTTGAGTCCCCTCGAAGGCCCGGCGGGCGGTTACGCGAGCTGGGTCTGGCTCACCATCCTGTCGATGCTGGCGGTGATGTTCCTGCCGCGGCAGTTCCAGGTCGCGGTGATCGAAAACGTCGACGAGAAGCACCTTCGCACCGCGGTATGGCTGTTTCCCCTCTACATGCTGGCGATCAATATTTTCGTGCTGCCGATCGCGGTGGGCGGGCTCATGCGGTTCCCCGACGCGGCCGTGGATGGGGACACTTTCGTGCTCACGCTGCCGATGGCGGAAAAGCAGCAGGCGCTGGCGTTGTTCGCCTTCATCGGCGGGCTCTCCGCCGCCACCGGCATGGTGATCGTCGAGACGATCGCACTCTCCACCATGGTCTGCAACGACCTGGTGATGCCGGCACTGTTGCGCATGAAGCGGTTCAGGCTCGCCGAGCATGAGAATCTTTCCCATCTTCTGCTGAGCATCCGCCGCTACGCGATCGTGATCATCATCCTGCTCGGATACGGTTATTTCCGTCTCGCGGGCGAGGCCTACGCGCTGGTCTCGATCGGCCTCATCTCGTTCGCGGCGGTCGCGCAGTTCGCTCCCGCGATACTCGGCGGCATCTACTGGAAGGGCGCCACCCGCGCGGGCGCGCTGTCCGGCCTGAGCGCCGGGTTTGTCGTGTGGGCCTACACGCTGCTGCTCCCCGCGTTCGCGCGCTCGGGCTGGCTGCCCGAGCCCTTCCTCACCGAGGGGCCGTTCGGGATCACGCTGCTCAAGCCGCTCGAATTGTTCGGCCTCACCGGCCTGGACCAGATCACGCACGCGATGATCTGGAGCATGCTCGCAAACGTCGGCATCTACGTCGGCGTGTCCCTGCGGGGCCACCAGAGCGTGATCGAGCAGACCCAGGCGAGCCTGTTCGTGGACATCTTCAAGCAAACGAGCGAGCTCGCGAGCCCATGGCGCGGCACCGCGTCCGTGGGCGAGTTGCAGGGGCTCGTCGCGCGCTTTCTCGGCCCCGCTCGCGCAGCCGATGCGTTCCGGCAATATGCGCGCGACCGCGGTCTCAAATCGGCCGAAGACCTCAACGCCGATCCCGGCCTGGTGCGCTTCGCGGAGATCCAGCTCGCGGGCGCCATCGGCGCGTCCTCCGCCCGGGTGGTGGTCTCATCGGTGGTGCAGGAGGAGCCGCTCGGCATCGCCGAAGTGATGAACATCCTGGACGAGGCTTCGCAGGTCATCGCCTACAGCCGCCAGCTGGAGAGCAAATCCCGCGAGCTGGAAGCGGCGACCGCCGAGCTGCGCGCGGCCAACGAGCGCCTCAAGGAACTGGACCGGATGAAGAATGACTTCATCTCGACGGTGAGCCACGAGCTGCGCACCCCTCTCACCTCGATCCGCGCCTTCTCCGAGATCCTCCACGCCAACCCCGGTCTCGACCGCGAGCAACGGTCGAGGTTCCTTTCCATCATCATCAAGGAATCCGAGCGGCTCACGCGGCTCATCGCCCAGGTCCTCGACCTCGCCAAGATCGAGTCCGGGCAGGTCGAGTGGCATAATTCCGAGCTGGGCATGCAGGAAGTCATCGAGGATGCGCTCACCGCCACGAGCCAGCTATTCAAGGAGAAAGCCGTTCGCGTTGCCACCCGGATCGAGCCGGGCGTGCCGCGCATCAACGCCGATCGCGATCGCCTCATGCAGGTGATGATCAACCTGCTCTCGAACGCCGTGAAGTTCTCCGACAAGGAACAAGGGTTGGTGCAGGTCACGCTGCGCACGCTCGGCGACACCCTGAGGGTGGACGTGCACGACAACGGCATCGGCATCAGTCCGGAGAACCACGAAGTCATCTTCGAGAAGTTCCGGCAGGTCGGCGACACGATGACCGACCGGCCGCAGGGAACGGGGCTCGGGCTGCCCATCTGCCGCCAGATCATCAATCATTACGGCGGCGCCCTGTGGGTCGAGAGCCGGCTCGGTGAAGGCGCGACCTTCTCGTTCACCCTGCCGCTGGAGCGCGCGAGCGCGCGCGTTTCTAAGGTGGCGTCCTGAGCAGAGCATGAACAAGCGCATCCTGATCGCCGACGACGAGCCCAACATCGTCACGCTGCTCGAATTCCTGATGCAGCAGAGCGGGTACGACATCCGCTCCGCCAGCAACGGCGAGGACGCGCTCAGGGCCGTTTCGGAGTACCACCCCCATCTGGTGCTGCTCGACGTGATGATGCCGTTGCGCAACGGCTACGAAGTGTGCCAGACGATGCGCGAGAGCCCGGAGTTCGACGACGTCAAGATCATCATGTTGACGGCCAAGGGGCGCGAGGCGGAAATGGCCAAAGGGCTCGCCTCGGGCGCGGACGCGTACGTGACGAAGCCGTTCGCCACCAAGGAGCTGGTCGAGACCGTAAAACGCCTGCTGGAACCGTAGATGAAAGCGCGGTTTTTGGCCACATGGCTCGCGTGCTACGCGCTGTGCCTCGGCTCGGTGGCGGGCGTGCTGCTCGCGCTGCACGAGGCGCTTCCTTCACCGCAGCAGCAGGATTTGATCGAGGCGCTGTCTTCCGGGACAAATTTCCTGTTCTGGATCGCCCTCATCATCCTCGCGACCACCGGCTTTCTCGCGAGCTGGATCGTTGACCGCTACTTCAGGTCCGTCCGGGCACTGTCCGATTCCACCCGCCTCATCGCCGCCGGAAACCCGAGCTACCGTGCGGCGACCGAAGGCCCGGCTGAGCTGCGAAAGCTCGCCGAAAGCATCAATCTTCTCGCCGCACGGCACGAGGCTTCGCTGCGCGACGATGCGGAGCGCGTCGCGATCGCGCGCGCGGACCTCGAGGCGGAGAAGATCCGTCTCGCCACGCTGATGGCCGAGCTGGCAGAGAGCGTCGTCGTCTGCAACATGGACGGGCGCATCCTGCTATACAATGAGCGCGCACGTGCGCTCCTCACGGGCGCGAACGGGGGCGACCGGTCCGCGGCGGCGGTCCAGGCGCCGCTCGGCCTGGGCCGGTCGCTCTTCGCCCTGATCGACCGCGACATCATCAGTCACGCGCTCGACCAGTTGCAGTTCAGGCGCTCGCGTGGCGAGCATCAGCCGGTATCCGTGCTCCTCACCACGATACGCGGAGGCCAGCTGCTGCGCGGGCGCGCGGCGCTCGTCACGGGAGTCGACGGCAGCGCGCCGCATGCACCGGCGGGCTTCGTGCTGGTACTGGAGGATGTCGGACAGGAGGCGGAGATGGAGGATCGGCGCGAGCGCCTGCAGCAACGGGTGATCGAGGGCTCGCGCTCCGCGCTTGCGAACATCCGCGCGGCCGCTGAAAACCTCGTCAACTATCCCGAACTGGACGCGGCGCGCCGGCACGAATTCACCTCGATCATCACCGAGGAGGCGGAAAAGCTCACCCGCGAACTGGACGATGCCTCGCGCCAGCACGCGGGCGGTGAAGTCAGCCAATGGTCGCCCGAGCAGATGAGGGCCGTCGATCTGATCAGTCTGCTCCGGCGCCGCATCGAATCGCTCGTCGGCGTTCCCGCCGGCGCCGAAAACACGGATGCGACCTTGTGGGTTAGCGTGGACAGCTATTCCATGGCGCAGGTGGTGTCGCACCTCGCGCGCCGGCTCAAGGACGAGCTCTCCGTGGCCGAGCTGAGGTTTCGCGTTGCGGCGGCGGGAGGAAACGCGCACCTGGACCTGGTCTGGACGGGGGCCCGCATTCCCAGCGCCACCGCGCTCGCGTGGGAAAATGAGCCCGTGCGTGCCGGCGCGGATTCCGCACCGCTCACGCTGCGCAATGTCCTGCGGCGCCACCGCGCAGTGGCCTGGCACGAAAACGACCGCAACTCCGCCTGCTCGTGGTTCCGCATCGCGCTGCCCCTGGCTGCACCCGCCAAAGCGCACCCTGCCGGGCCCCATCGTGAAAGCCGGCCCGTATACTACGATTTCGATCTCTTCAGCCAGACGGGGCCGGGCACCCGGCTTGCCGAGCGGAATCTGAAGGACATCGCCTACACGGTCTTCGACACCGAAACGACCGGACTCGAGCCCTCTGCCGGGGACGAGATCGTTTCGATCGGCGCGGTGCGCATCGTCAACGGCAGATTGCTCGCCTCCGAGCTGTTCGAGCAGCTGGTGGACCCCCGCCGCGCGGTTCCCGCATCCTCCGTTCGGATCCACGGGATACGCCCCGAAATGCTGGAGGGCCAGCCGACGATCGCGACGGCGCTTCCCGCGTTTCACAAGTTCTGCGAAGACACCGTGCTCGTCGGCCATAACGTGGCATTCGACATGCGTTTCCTGGAGCTGAAGCAGGCCGAGACCGGCGTGTCCTTTTCGGGACCGGTGCTCGACACGATGCTGCTGTCCGCCGTTCTGCACCGGGATACGGAGAACCACAGCCTGGAAGCGCTGGCGGAGCGCTACGGGGTCGACGTGGTGGGCCGGCACACGGCGGTGGGTGACGCCATCGTGACCGCTGAAATCTTCCTCAAGATGATCCCCCTGCTCGCCGAGCGCGGAATTGTGACCCTGCTGCAGGCGCGCGCCGCATCCCAGGAAACCGTCCATGCCCGAGTCCGTTACTGATGCTTTGACGGTTGCATTGACGCGCGTAATGAAACGCGCGCCCGTGTCCTGCCCTCCCGGCGAGCACGTCCGCGACGCGATCGAGCGCATGCGCAGCCTCGGGATCGGCTCGGTGATCGTCGTGAACGAGGAAGGAGTCCCGCTCGGCATCCTCACCCGCAGGGACGTGATCGCGCGCGTGGTGCTCGAGCCCGGCGCTCTCGACGCCCCGATTGAGCGCGTGATGACGCGCGATCCAATCACGCTCCCTGCGAACGCGACTGCGTACCAGGCCGCGCTCACCATGATACGGCACGGCATACAGCATCTCGTCCTCGTGGACGGGGACCGGCTCGCCGGCGTGATATCGGAGCGCGACGTCTTCGGGCTGCAGAGCACGGATGTGCGCCGGCTGAGCGCGGCGATCCAGGGCGCCCAGGATCTGGAGGCGATCGAGCAGTTCGGGCGCGGCATCAGCGATCTCGCACGCAGGATGCTCGCGCAGGGCGTGGCGGTGGGAGCCCTCACGGCGTTCATCGCATCGCTGAACGATCTGCTCACCGAGCGCATCGTGCAGCTGGAGTTCCGCAACGCCGGGCTCGGCGCAACGCGCTGGTGCTGGATCCTGATGGGCAGCGAGGGGCGATCCGAGCAGACTCTGCTCACCGACCAGGACAACGGGATCATCTTCAGCCCGGCGGCCGGACAGAGCGTGGAGTCGGCGCGCGAGGCGGTCCTGCCGGCGGCCCGTCGCATCAACCAGGCGCTGGATCGCGCCGGATATCGCCTGTGCCCCGGCGACATCATGGCGGGCAATCCGCAATGGGCACTGAGCCTGGACGAATGGCGCGAGAAATTCGCCCGCTGGATCGACAGCGGCAGTCCCGAGGCCCTGCTGCACGGAGCGATCTTCTTCGACCTGCGCCCGTTGACGGGTGATGTGTCCCTCGGCGGGGAGCTGCGCCACTGGATGCTGCAGCACACGCCGCGCAACCAGCGTTTTCTGCGCCAGATGGCGGAAAACGCACTGAAGAACCGCCCGCCGCTGCGCATGTTCGGGCGCATCGCGGTCGGCGAGGACGGCCGCATTGACAGCAAGCTCAACGGCGCAATGCCATTCGTGGACGCCGCGCGCATCTTCACGCTTGCCCACGGTCTCGACGAGGTGAACACGGAACGCCGCCTGCGCGCCGCCGCTCCCGCGCTGCAGGTCCCCTCCCGCGAGATGGAATCGTGGATCGCGGCGTTCTACTACATCCAGCGCCTCAGGCTGCAGCGACAGGCAGAATGCCTGGACCGTGGCGTCGAGGTGGACAACAGGATCGCCCCGGGCGTGCTGGATCATTTCGGCCACCAGATGCTGCGGGCGGCATTCAGGCAGGCGCGCTCGATCCGCAAGCGCCTTGCCCTCGACTATCAGCTCTGAGTCGCGCGACGCCATCGCGCGGGGGTGCGACCGCCCTTCCCTACCGGATGCTCAAAGTCCCGCCTTGTTCGCCGGCCTTTCGAGGTCCTTCAGTCTCAAGTCCTCGTTGGGAGCCGCGGCGTATTCGAGTACGTATCCGCGCCCGTAGAGCGTGCGCACGGCGAGCCCGCTGCCTTCCAGCTTCCGCCGCAGGCGGTGCACGTAGACTTCGATCGCGTTGTAGCCGACGTCCTTGTCGTAGCTGTAGAGCCGCTCCATGATCTGGTCCTTGCTCACGACGCGGTCAAAGCGATGGATCAGCACCTCGAGGACGCCGATTTCATGCGGGGAGAGCGGAAGCACACGGCCGTTGATGCTCGGCGTGCGCGTCACGGTATCGAATTTGAGCCTCGCGTACGAAATCACGGGCTGCGCGGCGTGTTCCTGATTGCGCCGCAACAGCGCGCGTACCCTGGCCTGCAACTCGTTGATGCTGAACGGCTTGACGAGATAGTCGTCGGCGCCCAGGTCGAGCCCGAGCACTTTCTCGTCCGCTTTTTCGCGTCCCGAAAGGATGAGCACCGGGAGCCTGTGGTTGCGGCGCCGCAACCGCCGCAGCACCTCGAGCCCGTCCAGCATGGGCAGCCCGAGGTCGAGGATCAGGAGTCCGAATACGTTGTCCTTCAGCGCCTCAAGCACGGCGGGCCCGTGCGAGACCCGATCCACCGCGTAGCCCGACTGGGTGAGCGAATATTGCAGCGCCTCGGCCACCGCCGCGTCGTCCTCGCCGATCAGTATCCGCACACCCCCCCCGGGACCCTCAGCCGCAACAGCCTGAACGGATGATGCTTTTCCGGATGCCTTCGCTGGCAACGAAGCGCCGTGCCGCCGCATGGCAACCGGATCCTATCTTAAACCACCGATTCAGGATTTTGTAAGAATTTTTCACTAGCATTAGCGCGGGGGAAACAACAAAAAGCCCCCGCTACGTTTTGGGGGTTCCCATCATTTCGCAGTACCTCGGAAAAGGGGGAAATTCATGGAGTTGACGGAAAAACATCGCGAATACTGGCGCAAGAACGTGGTTCTCACCACGGTACTGTTGGTGATCTGGTTCGTCGTCACCTACATCCAGGGGTGGTACGCGAGGGAGCTCAACGAGATCACCTTCTTCGGCTGGCCGCTCAGCTTCTACATGTCGGCGCAGGGCTCGCTGATCATCTACGTGTTGATCATTTGGTTCTATGCACGTTACATGAACAAGCTCGATTACGAATACAACGTGCATGAGGAGGAAGAATCATGAGCCAGGCCGCCGGATTCAGTCAGAGAACCTTCAACCAGGCTCTCAAGAAATACTATTCCATCTATACCGGCGGATTCATCGCCTTCATCATCCTGCTCGCGATCGCCGAGCAGCTCGGCCTGCCGCGTAAGGCGATCGGGCTCACCTTCCTGTTCGCGACCATCGGCCTCTACGCCCTGATCGGCATCATGAGCCGCACGGCGGAGGTCGCCGAGTACTACGTCGCGGGCCGCCGCGTGCCGGCGTTTTTCAACGGCATGGCGACCGCGGCCGACTGGATGAGCGCGGCCTCCTTCATCGCGATGGCAGGAACGCTCTACTTGGCGGGCTACGACGGGCTCTCGTTCATCATGGGTTGGACGGGCGGCTACGTGCTGGTGGCGGTGTTCCTCGCGCCCTACCTGCGCAAGTTCGGCCAGTTTACCGTGCCCGACTTCCTCGGCGCGCGCTACGGTGGAAACATCGTGCGCACGATCGGCGTCATCTCCGCGATCACGGCGTCGTTCGTGTACGTGGTTGCGCAGATCTACGGCGTCGGCCTCATCACCAGCCGGTTTACGGGGCTGGAGTTCGGTGTCGGCGTGTTCGTCGGCCTCGCGGGGATCCTGGTCTGCTCGTTCCTCGGGGGCATGCGGGCGGTAACGTGGACGCAGGTCGCGCAGTACGTGATTCTGATCATCGCCTACCTGATCCCGATCATCTGGCTCGGCATGAAGCATCTGAGCAACCCCGTGCCGCATTTCGGCTACGGCCTGGTGATGCAGAGGCTGGCGGACGTGGAAAAGAAGATCATCGCCGACCCCAAGGAAGCGGAGGTTCGCAAGATCGCCAAGTCCCGTTCCGACGCGGCTGCCGCGGCGCTGAAATCGCCTGAGAAATCATTTGCGGACGGCAAGGCCGCGCTGGAGAAGCAGCTCTCCGACCTCAAGGCGGCAAACGCTCCCGCCGACCAGGTTGCCGGGGCGGAAAAGGCGCTCGCCGCCTACCCGAAGGACATCGAGGAAGCGACGAAGCGCTGGACTGCCGACCGGGGCCTCGCCCCGCACGTGGCGCCCTTGCGCAAGCACGCCGAGGCTTATCCTGGCAAGGATGAGGAGGCCCGCGACGTCGCACGGCGCAACTTCCTCGGGATCGTGATCTGCATGATGTTCGGTACCGCGGCGCTCCCGCACATCCTGATGCGCTACTACACGACGCCCAGCGTGCGTGAAGCGAGAAATTCCGTGTTCTGGACGCTGTTCTTCATCTGCCTGCTCTACACCTCCGCACCGGTGCTCGCGGTACTCGCCAAGTTCGACGTGTACACGAACATCGTCGGCATCAAGCACGCCGACATACCGGGATGGCTCGCGGCGTGGCGGGCGGTGGATCCGGATCTGATTCGGTTCACCGACATCAACGGCGACGGTATCCTGCAGGCCGCCGAGATGCGAATCGGCGGCGATCTGATCGTCTTGATGACACCGGAGCTGGCGGGCCTGCCCTATGTGATATCGGGGCTGGTCGCGGCGGGCGGGCTCGCGGCGGCGCTCTCCACGGCAGACGGACTGCTGCTGACGATCGCCAACGCGCTCTCGCACGACGTCTACTACAAGATGATCGACCCGAGTGCTTCGACCAAGCGGCGCGTGACCGTTGCCAAGGCACTGCTGCTGGTGGTGGCCCTCGTCGCCGCATGGGTGACGTCCTACAAGCCGGGCCACATCCTGTTCCTGGTCGGTGCTGCGTTCTCGCTCGCCATGTCCGCGTTCTTCCCGGCGCTGGTGCTGGGGATCTTCTGGAAGCGGGCCAACAAGTGGGGCGCGATCACCGGGATGGTCGTGGGGCTCGGCGTGTGCATCTACTACATGCTGGTAACCTACCCGTTCCTGCGCGACGTCTTCGGCATCACGAGGCCGATCGCGGAGTACATGTGGTTCAAGATGAACCCGATCTCGGCGGGCGTGTTCGGAATGCCGGCGGGGTTCATCACCATCGTGATCGTGAGCCTGCTCACGCCCGCGCCTGACAAGGAGACGCAGGACTTCATCGAGCACGTCCGCTACCCGAGACTGGCAGGGGACATCGACACCCGAGCGACCTGATCGCCAGGCTCCATCTAGTGCAAAAAGGCCCGCTCCCGCGGGCCTTTTTGTTGGCGGACGCCGCCGGCGCGCGCTACTCGACCAGGTCCTTCACCAGGTACGCGAGGTCGCTGCGATCCGCGTCGCGGATGAGCTGTCGTGTCATCCTCGGGTTGAAGCGGTACATGTGCTCGACCACTTCCTTGACCTTGTCCGGCTGGCGCAGCACGTGGTACGCCATGCCGAGCTGGTACCAGGCGAACGCGTTCATGGGCTGCAGGGCGCCTGCCTCCTCCAGCGCCTTGGCGGCCTCCTCGTGGCGTCCCAGGGTGGCATGGCACAGCCCCATCCCGTACCAGGCCCGGTCGAGCTTGGGATCGAGCCGGACCGCTTCCTTGAAAGTCTCGATCGCGCGCTCCGTCTGTCCCATCCTGTCGCGCACGTAGCCGAGATTGAACAAGATCTTCGCGTTCCGCGTATCGAGCCGGGATCCCTCGATCAGCCAGCGCTCGGCCTCGGCGTATTGCTGCCGTCCGGCGTACAGGTGCCCCAGCGCGCTCGCCGCGCGGGCGAACCGCGGGTTGGACCGCAGCGCCCGCCGGTACGCCTGCACCGCGCCTTCCTCCTGCTTCAAACGCTCGAGGATCCGCCCGCGGTAGAAATGCGTCCAGTGACTGAGGTACATGTGCCCGAAACTCCGTGTAATCGGGAATTGTCCCGCGGCTGCGCGGGCTCTGCAACTTGGGCCCGTGCCCGAACCTCGCGCCGGCACCGCGTCGGAGTAGAGCGCGCGCAACGCCGTGTTATCCTTGGACAACGACCGCCTGGTTCCGGCCTTTGCTCGAACTCGTCATCGCATTGAAGGCGCTCACCGAGGTCGCGGGGTTCGCCCTGCTCGGCCAGGGTATCGTTTATATCTTCGCCGGCGCCAACCCCGACAGGAACATTCCGTACACGATCCTGAAGATCGTGACCACTCCGATCTTCGCAATGGCGCGGTTCCTGGCGCCGCGGTTCGTGCTCGACCGGTTCATCTGGATGCTGACACCCGCGCTGGTCTTCCTGCTGTGGCTGCTCTTCACCTACCTCAAGATCAGGCTCGTGCTCACAGGCGGCGGATGATGGCTTCCTCTACGCGCGCCGACGACGGGAAAACGGCGTCATCGATTTGGTACAATGTGCGCCACCGGAGAGGTGGATGAGTGGTTTAAGTCGCACGCCTGGAAAGCGTGTGTACGGCGAAAGCCGTACCGCGGGTTCGAATCCCGCCCTCTCCGCCACCTGGCGAAATGTGAACCCGACTCCGTTTCTCCGATTTTTCCGACCGCTGACAACGTGCGATACTTTTTCTTATAATTGAGTATCCAGAGTTCGACCCGGCAGGCCAGCACCGGAGCGTCCGGTTCGGCCGCCCGCATCGTGGCCGCATCCAATCTTTGAAAAGGCCCGTTTCGTCATGGCTCAGGAACAATCTTTCAGGGATATACAGGTCAGACTGAGCGAGATCCGAATCCGCAAGATCGACGTGAAAGATCTCCGGCAGGCGCTGAAGGAAGGCTTCGACGACTTTAATGCAAAACCAAGCATTATCGCGTTCTTGATTGTAATTTATCCGCTGTTCGCCCTGCTCCTGACTCTGGTCCTGGTCGGCGAGAATCTGCTGCATCTCGCCTTTCCGATGGTCGCGGGCCTCACGTTTCTCGGTCCCGTAGTCTCGGTTGGTCTTTTTGGAATGAGCCGACGTCGCGAGCGCGGGCTCGACCCGACCTGGGGTTCAGCGTTCGATTTTGTCCATTCTTCCTCATTCGCTCCTATCCTTGCGCTTTCGGTAGCGATGATGCTGCTCTATGTCGCCTGGCTGTTTATGGCGGAATTCCTCTACTTTGGGCTGTTCGGCGAAGTTCCACCGAACTCGATCCCGGACTTTGTGACCCAGGTATTCACAACACGACGGGGCGGTGCGCTGATAGTCTATGGTTGTGGTCTCGGGTTCTTGTTCGCCGTCGCGGCGCTGGCGATTTCGGTGGTCTCCTTTCCTTTGGCCCTGGACAGACCGGTAACTGCCGTAACGGCAGCCTGCGCATCGATCAAAGCCGTAACCTCCAATCCTTTAACGATGGCTCTCTGGGGACTCATAGTTGTGGTGCTGCTGGCTGCCGGGGCGATCCTGTTCTTGATCGGCCTCGCCGTGGTCCTGCCGGTATTGGGCCACGCGACGTGGCATCTTTACCGCAAAGTTGTTGAGCCGTAAGGCGATCGCGGGTTCGGAGGCCGGCGGGTTCGTTCCAGCGCTGCCTCGGCTTCGTTCTTGAAGCGTTCGCTGCCCAGCGCCCGGGCGTTGCCGAGATGCGAAGGCTTCCCCCTTTGCTCTTTAGAGCCCGCACCACAAGGATCCGAAGAGCATGAAACCCCCGGTGAACGCAGATGGACGCAGATAAAAAAGCCGGTAAGCGGCAAGCCGTGAGGAGAATGTCAATTTCAGGTTTCTTCCGCCCGCTGCTTGCCGCTCACGCCTTACTCGATTTTGATCGGCGTTTACCTGCGGCTGATATTTCCTGATTTTGTGACCGGCTCTTAGCCTCGAATCACGGTTCACGCTCTGATGGATCTTCAGCTTGCAGGCAAGACCGCCCTCGTCACCGGCGCTTCGCGTGGAATCGGCCGCGCGGTCACTCTCGGGCTCGCGCGCGAGGGAGTAAGAGTAGCGGTCGCCGCGCGCCGCGTGAACCTGCTCGAAGAGCTGGCGCAGGAGATCGTGTCGCAGCGCGGCGCGGAGCCGCCGATACTCGAGTGCGACCTGACTGCGGACGGCGCGGCCGAGCGGCTTGCACGCTCTGCGCTCGACGCCCTGGGGCGGGTGGATATCCTCGTGAACGCCGCCGGCGGCAGCCGGCCCTTCCCTTTCGAAGCCACGAACGAGCAATGGACGGAAGGGATGCTCGTCAATTTCATCCGGCTGCGCGAGCTCTCCCACGCGCTGGTTCCCGGCATGGTCAAGGCCGGATGGGGCCGCATCATCAACATCACCGGCACCTCCGAGCCCCGCGGCATCAACGCAGCCAACTCCGCCAAGGCCGCGGTGCACGCATGGGCGAAGGGTCTCTCGCGCGAGATGGCGAAGCACGGCATCACGATCAACTCGATCCAGCCCGGCCGCATCGTGACCGAGCAGATCCTGCGCATGCATCCCACGGAAGAGGACCGCGCGCGCTTCTCCCGGGAGAACATACCGATGGGCCGGTTCGGCGAGCCGGACGAGCTTGCCGGCCTTGTCGTCTTCCTGGCCTCTCCGCGAGGCAGCTACATCACGGGCACCGTGATCCCCGTGGATGGGGGCATGAGCCGCTTTGCATTCTAGAAATTCATCGCCTGGACGCTAGGCACGTCAAGATCTCAAATCGGCGTCCATCGGCGGTTACAACTTGCTCCTTCGATAACGTCTAAGCAGGAGCCCGCTGCTGCACGTGCGCGGGCATCAGGGAGGCCGCGACGAACATGATGCCCGCCATCGCGCCAAGGACCAGGAACAGGTGCTGGAATCCTCCCGTCGTCGCGTGCGCCCAAGCGACCAGCGGTACCGCAGCCGCGCTGGCGCCAAAGGAAACCACGTAGCGCAGCGCGTACACCCGGGAGCGCCAGTGCTCGTCAGTGTACGCCGCTATCATCGCATCGTTGATCGGAATCTGCCCGAAGACGAAGAACATCATCCCGAGCGCCACCGCAAGCATCAGGTAGTTCTCGGTCGACCCGGCGGCCAGCAACAGCGGTACCTGCAATGCCACCACCGGCACGAACACCTGCTTAATGGACCCGCGGTCCAGGAAGTGGCCCACCACGAGCTGGGCGCCTGCGGCAAACGTGTACACCAGCGACACCAGCACGCCGATGCCCAGCGTCGTTTGCGTGAGCGCCGTGAGCCGCTCGTCGAACACTTTGGGCATGGCGATCGTGGTCGCGTTGAAGATGACGCCGCCGCAAACCGTTGCGATGATGAGGATACCGAACACCCGCGCGAGCACATGGCGCGCATGCCCGCCGCCGGACGGACGTGCAGGCGCCCTGGAGAGGGGCGGCTCCGCGGGTACCAGGCGCGCAAATGCGATCCCCGCGCCGATGGCGATCAGCCCGGGGATGATGAATGCCGCGCGCCAGTTGATCCAGTGCGCAAGCGCGCCCGCGATCAGCGCCGCAAACGCAACACCGAGATTGCCGAAGACGCCGTTCACCCCGAGCACGCGCCCGACCTTTTCCCGCCCCGCGACCAGCATCGCGATGCCCACGGGATGGTAGATCGCGCCGAACGTGCCCACCAGGGTCAGCCCCAGCGCGACGTGCCACGACGCCTGCGAGAGCCCTGTGACGACCGAAGCCGCGCCGATACCCGTGAAGAACACCACCATCATCCCGCGCCGGCTCCAGCGGTCGGCAAGCCAGCCCGCGGGCAGCGAGCCAGCCCCGAAAGCGATGAAGCCCCCGAGCGCGAGTTGCAGCATCTCTCCGTACGGGCGCCCGAATTCGGGCGCCATCACCAGCACGACGGTGGGAAAGATGAGCAGGAACAAGTGGTCCAGCGTGTGGCCCACATTGAGAAACATTTGCGCGGTCCGGGTCTGCTGCAAGCCGCCTCCCGAGCGAAATTCGTTGCCAGTCAACTGCATGATACCTGTCGCACGCCTGTCAGGCTTGCTTTAAACTGACAATAAATGTCTCGAACAGGACATCCGCTGAAACCCTACATCAGCCCGGATATCTTCGCGAACGCTCCGCGCCCGGTGGTGGTGATCGCGAACGACTACCCCGACGGATTCCTCATCCCCAGCCACCGCCACCGGCGCGCGCAACTGCTCTACCCCTCCACCGGCGTCATCACGGTCACGACGCGTGACGGGAGCTGGATCGTGCCTCCACTGCGCGCGGTCTGGATCCCCGCCGGCATCCATCACGAGGTGCGCGCGGTCGGGCGGGTCAGCATGCGCAGCGTGAACATCACCGCGCGCGCCGCCCGTTCACTGCCGCGTAAATGCTGCGCGGTGGGTGTCTCGCCCCTGCTGCGTGAGCTCATCCTGCGCGCCGCCGGATTGCCGCTGCTCTACGAAGAGCATTCCGGAGCGGGCCGGATGATGCGCCTGGTCCTCGACGAAATCCACGCGCTGCCGGTGTTGCCGTTGCACCTGCCCGCGCCCGAGCACCCGCGGTTGAAAATAATCTGCGACGCGATCGTCGCCCGGCCCGACCTCGAGCACACGATCGAAGACTGGGCAAGGCGCATCGGGGCGAGCCCGCGCACCGTTGCGCGGCTGTTTCGCAGCCACACGGGGATGTCCTTCTCGGCATGGCGCCAGCAAGCGCGGCTGCTGGAAGCGCTCAAGCGGCTCGCCGCCGGCGAGCCCGTCACGAGCGTGGCGCTCGACCTGGGCTACGCGAGCCCGAGCGCCTTCATCAGCATGTTCCGGCGCGCCTTCGGCAACACGCCGGGGCGCTATTTCGGCGCGGCGGCTTGAGCCGCCGCCGGGGCTCATTCGGCCTTGATGTTGGCCGTCTTGGCCACCGCCCGCCACTGGCTGATTTCCGCCGCGACGAAACGGGTCACCGCCTGCCCGTCAGCGAACCGCCGGCTGCATTGCGGCGCGAATCTGGTCGAGGGCGCTGGCGTCCTCGATCGTGGTGAGGTCGCCGGGGTCGCGCCCCTCGGCAAGCGCCTGGATCGAGCGGCGCAGCAATTTTCCGGACCGCGTCTTGGGCAGCAGCGTCACGAAATGCACGCGCGACGGGCGTCCGACGGCACCGAGCTGCCGGTCCACCGTGTCCATGACTTCCTTCTCCTGGCTCGCGCGCAACTCCTGTGTCGCGACCTTCGCGACATCCTTCACCACCGCGAATGCCAGCGGCAACTGCCCCTTCAGCGGGTCCGCCACCCCCACGACCGCAACCTCGGCGATGTTGGGGTGGGCCTGCACCGCCTCTTCGATCTCGCGCGTGCCCAGGCGGTGCCCGGCGACGTTGATCACGTCGTCCGTGCGCCCGAGGATGAAGTGGTATCCGTCCTCGTCGCGGATACCCCAGTCGAACGTCGAATACACGAGCTTGCCGGGGAAGCTCGTGAAGTAGGTCTCGACAAAACGCTCGTCGTCGCCCCAGACGGTGCTCATGCACCCGGGGGGAAGCGGCGGCACGACGGCGACCACCGCTTTCTCGTTCGGCTTCGCCTCCCCCGCGTCCGACTCGCGCAAGAGCCTCAGATCGTAGCCATAGGCGGGAAAGCCCGGGCTGCCGAGCTTGACGGGCGTCCTCTCCACTGCCGGCGCGCTCGTGAGCAGCGGCCAGCCAGTCTCGGTCTGCCAGTAGTGGTCTATGACCGGCTTGCCGAGCGCTTCGGTGAACCAGCGGTGGGTCGGCTCATCGAGCGGCTCGCCGGCGAGGAACAGATGCTTGAGCGAACTGATGTCGTGTTGCTTGATAAAGGCCGGGTCCTGCTTCTTCAGCACGCGCGCCGCGGTCGGCGAGGAAAACATCACCGTCACCTTGTTGTCCGCGACGATCTTCCACCAGATGCCCGCATCCGGGCGGATCGGCAGCCCCTCGTACATCACGCTCGTCATGCCGTAGATCAGCGGTCCGTACACGATATACGAGTGCCCCACGACCCAGCCGATGTCGGAGGTGGTGAACATGGTCTCGCCGGGGCTGCCGCAGTAGATGTGCTTCATCGACGCGGCGAGCGCCACGGCGTAGCCCCCGGTATCGCGCTGCACGCCCTTGGGCTGCCCGGTGGTGCCGGAGGTGTAGAGGATGTAGGACGGCTCGTTTGACTCGACCCACGTCACGGGCACCTCGTCGTCCATGTGCCGCGAGCGCAGCTCCTCGTAATCGCAGTCGCGCCCCGCGACGGACCCGAGCTCCTTGTCGAGACCACGGTTAAAGACGACGACCTTGGCCGGCGGTGATTTCGACACGCGAATCGCTTCATTGAACATGGACTGATAAAGGATTGCGCGTCCACCGCGCAATCCGCCGTCGGCGGTGATCATGAGCTTCGGGCGGGCGTCGTCTATGCGGGCGGCGAGGCTGCGCGCGGCGAAACCCCCGAACACGACGGAATGGATCGCTCCCAGCCGCGCGCACGCCAGCATGGCGAACACCGCCTCCGGGATCATCGGCATATAGATCAGCACGCGGTCGCCCTTGCCGACCCCTAGCGAGCGAATCATGCCCGCGCAGCGGTTGACCTCCTTGTGAAGGTCGCGGAACGTGTAGGTCCGCTCCTGCCCGGTCTCCGTGGAAATGTAGATCAGCGCCTTTTGCCCGCCGCGTGCGGCAAGATGGCGGTCCACTGCGTTGTGGCACAGGTTCGTTTGTCCGCCGACGAACCACTTCGCGAACGGCGGCCGGCTGTAATCGAGGACCTGCCTGCACGGGCGTTGCCAATCGACGAGCTTGGCCTGCTCGGCCCAGAACTCTTCCCGCTGCTCGATCGAGCGCCTGTGGAATTCCTTGTAGGTTCCCATTTCTGCACTCCCTAATTGTACTGTGTTAGCGCTTGTGGTACCGTCGCTAGGTTTTCATCGTAACCGTGGAGGTGGGCGATGGGTAGGGGCGTGGAATCGCGATTCGAACGCTATGCCGGGAAGATGGTCGAGGCGCTGGGGCACGCGGATCGAGCTACTCCAGCGCGTTGGTATTTGCGGGGGCTGATGCTCCCCGGAGAGCGCAAGAGCGTGGAGCCGATGGCCGCGCGCGTGCACCCGCAGGATGTGGGCTCGGCGCACCAGTCGATGCACCACCTGGTGGCCGATT
>Ga0194132_10004171_pt1 | contig 24889 bp, 20 predicted proteins | sample TA2KigOf80mmetaG_FD_148612 | JGI IMG/M metagenome (GOLD analysis project Ga0194132, IMG submission 148612) | Freshwater microbial communities from Lake Tanganyika, Tanzania - TA2015054 Kigoma Offshore 80m | ecosystem: Environmental > Aquatic > Freshwater > Lake | place: Tanzania: Lake... | reverse complement strand
TGAGTCGCACCGGCTATCCCTTGGCGGGTTGCTCTCCAGCAGAGCCCGCCTCCGTTTCACCGGGTGTCTCCAGTTTGCTATCAATGAGATTTGCCGGTCAATGATTTTGCAGCGAACGGCGAGTAGTGTCTTAACCCTTTGTCTCAGCCCAGGGGACAAGCGCAGGTTGTAGTCCAGAACCTGCCCGGCCAGGACTTGGTTGCCATGGTACAACTCGCGTCCTTGGCGCGCGAAGGATTCTGTTGCGGAGCCCTGCACTCCGTCGAAAGATGCCAGTTCCACCCTCGCGTGAAGGACCTCCAACTTTCCGGCAATCTCAGCCGCAACCTTTTCTGCCCAATGTTGTCCGGTGTTCGCCTGAGGGTACTTGAACAACCAGTCGGCGTGGCTGTTGATCTGCCGGAACCAGAACTTTCGCTTGCTGCCCATGGCCTCCTCTTCCAGGACCCATTCGGGCTTGATGGTGACGATGGGGTAGTGATCGCTGGCGGGCTGCATGTCAAGAAGTACTGTGGAGCCGCCCGCTAGCCCGGAACTTGGGGCACTCTGATCTCAAATCAAAATACATTCGTAGTTTTCGCGCCAAAGGCCAGCCTGATTGCATCAGAAAAACAGAGGACAAAGCATGCCACTGCCATTGTGGCACCGATAAGGCCTGATAGGGGTGTCATGACAGCCGAACAGCAACGCCTGATCGAAGCCGGCCGGCGCGAAAAGCACTGGCGCCGGTGGGGTCCTTATCTTTCCGAACGTGCCTGGGGCACCGTCCGGGAGGACTACAGCCCGGACGGCACCGCCTGGGACTTCTTCCCCTTCGAACACGCCCATACCCGGGCCTACCGCTGGGGTGAAGACGGATTGCTGGGAATCTGCGACAACCACCAGCGCCTCTGCTTCGCCCTGGCCCTGTGGAATGGCCAGGACCCGATTCTCAAGGAACGGCTCTTCGGGCTCTCCGGCACCGAAGGCAGTCACGGCGAGGATGTCAAGGAACTGTACTACTACCAGGATTCCACGCCCACCCATTCCTATATGAAGGCGCTGTACAAGTACCCCCAGCGCGCCTTCCCCTACCAGGAACTCGTTGCCGGCGGCCGGCTCCCCCGCAGCGAACCCGAACTGGAACTGGAAGCCACCGGCGCCTTCGAACAGAACCGCTACTTCGATGTGTCCATCGAGTACGCGAAGAACGATCCCGAAGACCTCGCCATCCGCGTCACGGTGACGAATCGCGGTCCCCAGACGGCTCCCCTGCACCTGCTACCCACCGTCTGGTTCCGCAACAGCTGGAGTTGGGGGCACGCCGTGGACCACCCCAGACTCCGCCAGCACGCCCCCGGCCGAATCCTCATTCTGGAACCGACGCTCGGCCGCTATGAACTTCAATTCGAAGGCGATCCGCGGCTGGTGTTCACGGAAAACGAAACCAACGTCGAACACCTTTGGGGCGCTTATCACGGGCCGCGTTTTTATAAGGATGCCTTCCACCGCCTGGTCATTGAGGGCCGGGAATCCGCTGTCAACCCCGATCTTTTCGGCACCAAGGCCGCCGGATGGTACCGGTTTCAACTGAACCCCGGTGAATCGCGCACCGTGCACCTCAGGCTCTGCGCTCTGCGCGAATCGGACCCAACGCCAGGCCCCGCCGCCGTGCTGGATGCCCGCCGCGTCGAAGCCGACAGGTTCTACGATGCGTTCGTCAACCCGGCCCTGGGTCCCGATGCCCGCGCCGTGCAGCGCCAGGCTTTCGCCGGGCTGTTGTGGACCAAGCAGTTCTATCACTACGAAGTGGAGCAGTGGCTGCAAGGCGACCCCGCGGGCCCCGCGCCTCCCGCGGTACGCACCCACGGCCGCAACGCCGAATGGCGCCACCTGTTCAACGACGACATCATCTCCGTGCCCGACAAGTGGGAGTATCCCTGGTACGCCGCCTGGGACCTGGCCTTCCACATGATCCCCTTCGCGCTCGTTGACCCGGAGTTCGCCAAGAATCAACTCGCTCTTTTCCTGCGCGAATGGTACATGCACCCGAACGGCCAGTTGCCGGCCTATGAGTGGGCCCTGGGCGACGTCAATCCTCCCGTGCATGCCTGGGCCTGCTGGCGCGTCTACAAGATCGATGGCAAGATTCAGGGCCGGCCCGACCGCCGGTTCCTGGAACGCGTCTTCCACAAGCTGCTCATGAATTTCACCTGGTGGGTCAACCGCAAGGACTCATCCGGCAACAATATCTTCGAAGGCGGCTTCCTGGGTCTGGACAACATCGGCGTCTTTGACCGCAGCAAACCCCTGCCCACCGGCGGCATCATCGAGCAGTCCGATGGCACAAGCTGGATGGCCATGTACTGCCTGAACATGCTCAAGATCGCCCTCGAACTGGCCATCGAAAATCCGGTGTATGAAGACATCGCCAGCAAGTTCTTCGAGCATTTCCTCTATATCGCCAGCGCCATGAACCGGGGCGGCGGCGACGGCCTCTGGGATGAAGAGGACGGCTTCTACTATGACCGCCTGCGCCTGCCCCACGGCAATTCAGTCTCGATGAAAGTCCGCTCCATGGTGGGCCTCATCCCCCTGTTTGCCTGCGAAACGCTCGACCACCGCACCATCGATCGCCTTCCTGGCTTCAAACGCCGCATGGAGTGGTTCATCCAAAACCGCCCCGATCTCTGCGCCAACCTCGCCTCAATGACCCGCGAAGGCGTTGAGGAACGCCGCCTGCTCTCGCTGGTGGGCCGCGATCGTCTCCGGAGGCTTCTTGCCCGCATGCTGGATGAAACGGAGTTCCTGTCGCCCTACGGCATCCGCAGCCTCTCACGCATCCATAAACACCGGCCTTACGCTCTGCGCACAAACGGTGACACCTACAGCATCGCCTATGACCCCGCCGAGTCCACCACCGGCATGTTCGGTGGCAATTCGAACTGGCGCGGCCCCGTGTGGTTCCCGGTGAACTACCTGATCGTCGAATCGCTCCAGAAATTGCACCACTATCACGGCGACGCCATTCAGACGGAGTTTCCCACTGGCTCAGGCCAGCGGCTCCATCTCGGCGCCATCGCCGCGGAACTCTCCCGCCGGCTCTCACACCTCTTCCTTGACGATGGGCACGGACGCCGCCCCGTTTTCCACGGCCAGGATGCCCTGCACGGCGGCAATGTCCTCTTCTACGAGTACTTCGACGGCGACACCGGCCGGGGCTTGGGCGCCAGCCACCAGACCGGCTGGACGGCCCTGGTCGCCAAGATGCTCCAGCAGAGCGGAGAGTAGCCGCTACATCTCCGGACGGCCCCGGTACACAAGCGTCTTCGTCTCGAACTCCGCCGTCCGGTAAGGGCCCGCCACGCCCGGCAGGTACAGCTCAAAACTCAAGCTCTTGTCGCCTGCCCGAACGTCCCGGGGGAACAGCAGCCGCAGGTGCGGATCCGCCTGCGTCGGCGGGAAGTGCCCCGCCAGCCGGTATGTCCTGCGGCCCACACGCAGCCGGCACTCCTCCTCCATCCGCGCCGATTCCTTGGGGTCCGAAAGCGCCGCGGGTAGCGCGGCCACGGCCAGAACAACGTAAGCCCCGGGCTTCTCCCGCAGATGGTCTCGGTATTCGTCGAATAGCAAGCGATCCGGGTTCTTCACGCGCCGCCGCATCCATTCATCCTCCGCGTCCTGCATCGGTTTGGCCGAAGCCAGATAGACCACCACCGCCGGTTCAAGCCCCTGCCGCGAGACCAGCGCCGGACGTGCCCAGGGCGAATCCTCGAACAATCCCGCCAGTTGCGCTTCGGTCCAGGCGGACGGCGCCGCCGACTCCCAAAAAGGAGCCGCCGAAGCGGCCAGCGCGCAAAGCAGTTTCCACATGACTGTTACACTAGTATTTTCGGGCTTTTCCCGTCTCTCCGCATGGAAGATTCCTCCCACCACGGCCTCAAGGTCGGTTTTGTCAGCCTGGGCTGCCCCAAGAACCTCGTCGATTCCGAGGTGATGATGGGTCAACTGGTCGCCCGCGGCCATCAGCTCACCAGCACGCCCGCCGAAGCGGATGTCATCGTCGTCAATACCTGCAGCTTCATCGATCCGGCCAAGCAGGAATCCGTCGACACCATCCTCGAAATGGCCGAATACAAGCGCACCGGGCGTGCCCGCAAGCTGATCGTTGCCGGCTGCCTGGTGGAGCGCTACCGCGGCGACATCCGGAAGGACCTCCCCGAAGTGGATGCTCTCATCGGTACGAACGAAGTGGAGAGCATCGCCGATCTTTGCGAAGGCCTCTCACCGGCCGCCGGCGCTGCCCCCTACCTCTATCACGACCTCACGCCGCGCGTTCTCGCCACGGCCCGGCACACCGCCTACATCAAGATCGCCGAAGGCTGCGACCATCCCTGCACGTTCTGCGTCATCCCCCAGTACCGCGGCCAGTTCCGCAGCCGGCGTTTCGAATCGGTGGTGCTTGAAGCGCGCCGGCTCTTCGATCAGGGCGTGCGCGAAATCAACCTCATCGGCCAGGACACCACCAGCTATGGTGAAGACTTGGGCTTGAAGGATGGCCTGGCCCTTCTGCTTGCCCGCCTGGCGGCCATCGAAACCAGTCACGAAAAGTGGGTCCGGTTTCTGTACTGCTATCCCAATCGCATCACCCAGAGGCTGCTGGATACCATCGCCGAACATCAGGCCCTGGTGAAGTACATCGACATGCCGCTGCAGCACGCCAGCGCCGCTGTACTCAAGCGGATGAAGCGTGGTTCGCATGGCGGCTTCTTCCTCAAGCTGCTCGAACGCATCCGCGCCACCATTCCCGGTGTCGCCATCCGCACCAGCATGATCGTTGGCTTTCCGGGCGAAACCGCGGCCGATTTCGAGGAGCTTTGCCAGTTCGTCGAGGCTGCTCAGTTTGACCGGCTGGGCGTCTTCACATACTCCGATGAGGACACCAGCGGCAGCTACGCTCTCGACGCAAAGGTGGATGGCCGCACCATCCACAATCGCAAGCAGCGGCTCATGGCCATCCAGCGCCGGGTCTCGCGCCGCCGGAACCGGTCCCTCATAGGCCAGGAGTTCCCGGTGCTGGTGGAAGGGCCGTCGCCCGAAACCGAACTCCTCTGGCAGGCCCGCATGCCTTCCCAGGCACCCGAAATCGATGGGGTCTGCCTCATCAATGACTTTGGTTCCGTCCAGCCGTTCCCCGGCCAGTTCCGGCGCCTGCGTGTGACCGAAGCGCACGATTACGATCTGGTGGGCGAACTGATCGACGCTCCCGCGGAGCTGGCTCCACCGCGGCCTTCCAACCCGTTCCCCATCCTCAACATCGGCACGCGCCGGCCCACCGCCCAGCACATATGACCGTTCGCTGCCCCCGCTGCCGTGGCCAGGTGACGCACCCGGCGCCCGAATTTCCTTTCTGTGGCGAACGCTGCCGCTTGCTCGACCTTGGCGCATGGGCCTCCGAAGAGTATCGCGTTCCGGATCACGCTCCGGCCATCGAATTTCAACCCCAAGCCAACCACGATGAATAGAATCGCCTGGCTGATCGCCACCTGGTTCGGCTGCGGCCTGTGGCCCAAGGGCCCCGGTACGGCCGGCTCTGTCGCCGCCCTCCTGCTGGGCGCGGGCGCGGTCTACCTCTGGCCCGCCATAAAGGCCGCGCACTTCGCCGTTTTTGCCTGGGCACTGTTCTTTCCCGCGGTGTGGGCCTGCACGCGTCTGGTCCGGATCACGGGGCGGAAGGATCCCCAGATTGCCGTGGTGGATGAGGTGGCCGGCCAGTGGTTGACGCTCGCCGGCGCCGTGAATCTGGAGTGGCCTACGTGGCTGGCGGCATTGGCTTTGTTCCGTCTCTTCGATATCGCCAAGCCCTGGCCGGTGCGCCAAGTGGAGGCGCTGCCGGCTGGCTGGGGCATCATGGCCGACGACATGATGGCGGGTCTCTATGGTGCGCTCGGCCTGCGCCTGCTCACCTTCGCTGTCCCCGCGCTTGGCACTCAGGGATAATGGAACAATGACGTTTCGTAGAGGAACCGAATCGAAGCCCGAAATCTATTCCGTCACGCCAGGCGCCGCCATCCCCGGCGGCCAATTCGAAATCCGCGGCCGCAGCCTGTCTGGTTCTCTCCGCCCGGAGGTGCGCCTGGGCGATGTGGAGGCGCCGGTCATCATCGGTTCCGACAGCTTGGTGATTGCGCGCGTGCCGGAGGCTGCCTCCGTGGGTGAGCTCACCGTGGCCCAGCAGGATCGCGGCAGCGCCCCGTGGACCTGTGAGATTGGCATCCAGATCGCCGACAGCCTGCATCCCGTCGCCAACCCCGCCGTCGATCCTTTCGGCACCATCTACGCCACCTTCAGCGGACCTCGGGGCCAGAAGGCGCCCGTTTCCGTCTATCAGATCGATCCGAATTACGCCGTACGTCCCTTTGTCACCGAAGTCACCAATGCCACCGGTCTCGCGTTGGATGCATCCGGGCAGCTCTACATCTCATCCCGCCACGATGGCATCGTTTACCAGGCCACACCCAGCGGGAACACCTCCGTTTATGTCGAGGGCATGGGCACAGCCACAGGCCTGGCGTTCAACCATGAAGGCAACCTCTTTGTCGGCGATCGCAGCGGCACCATCTTCAAGGTAAGCCCCACGCGCCAGATCTACGTCTTCGCCACCCTCGAAGCGTCCATCTCCGCCTATCATCTTGCCTTTGGCCCCGATGACTATCTCTACGTCACCGGACCCACGACATCAAGTTTCGATTGCGTCCATCGCATTTCGCCGCAGGGCGAGGTGGAGACCTTCTACCGGGGCCTCGGCCGCCCGCAGGGCATGGCTTTCGATTCCGCCGGCAACCTCTATGTGGCCGCCTCGCTCCACGGCCGCCGCGGCGTGGTGCGCATTGATGGCGCGGGCCAAGCGCAGTTCTTCCTGTCCGGTCCGGCCATCGTCGGGCTGGCCTTCCTGCCGTCCCGTTCCATGCTAGTTGCCACCGCAAACTCGCTCTACCGTGTCGATGCCGGCATCCAGGGCCGGCCGCTGCCCTAAGCCACGCGCCACCGTGAACGCCGAAATCATAGCCGTCGGGTCCGAACTGCTCACGCCGCAGCGTGTCGATACCAACTCGCTCTATCTGACGGGCGAACTGAACACTCTGGGCATCGAGGTGGTCTATAAGTGCGTTATCGGAGATGACCGCACCCGCCTGGCCGAAACAGTGCGTGCCGCCGTGGAGCGTAGCGGCGTCGTCATCCTCACCGGCGGCCTTGGGCCTACCGAAGACGATGTCACGCGCGATGCGGTGGCGGAAGCGTTGGGCCGGGGGCTGACTTTCCGCCAGGAGATCCTCGACGGCATCCATGATCTCTTCACCCGCATGGGCCGCAGGATGGCGGCCAACAATCTCCGCCAGGCCTATGCGATCGACGGCGCCGAAGTGCTGGACAATCCTCGCGGCACTGCCCCGGGCCTCTGGCTTCGCACGGATCATCCGTCGGCCGTCATGCTGCTGCCCGGCCCGCCCAAGGAACTGATGCCGATGTTCCGCAATCACTGCCTGCCCAGGCTTCAGCAACTGGTGCCGCCGCTGGTGATCAGCAGCCGGTGGTTCCGTTGCGCGGGCATCGGCGAGAGCGACCTCGATCAGTTGATCGCGCCCGTTTACACCCGGTACACGAACCCCGTCACCACCATACTGGCCAAACCCGGTGACGTCGAAATCCATCTGCGGGCCCGCTGCGAAACCCTCGAAGAGGGTGAGCGCCTGTGCGATGAAGTGGCCGGCCCCATCCTCGAACTGCTGGGTGAGCGCGTCTATTCGCGCAACGGCGATCCGCTCGAAACCGCGGTGGGCAAGCTGCTGCTGGATGCCGGCGCCAACGTTGCCGTGGCGGAAAGCTGCACCGGCGGCCATCTTGGCGAACGCATTACCAGCGTTGCCGGCAGTTCCGCCTGGTTCGCCGGCGGCTTCCTTACTTACTCGGAAGCCATGAAAACGGCGCTTCTCGGTGTTGAGCCGGCGGTCATCGCCACCCACGGTGTGGTCAGTGAGGCCGTCGCCTCCGCCATGGCCGCCGGGGCGCGGGACCGCACCGGGGCCACCTACGCACTCGCCACCACCGGTATCGCCGGCCCCAGCGGCGGCACGGAAGCAGTTCCCACCGGCACAGTTGTCATCGGTCTTGCCTCGGCCGAAGGCGTTGAAGCCAGGCGCTTCCGCTTTCTTGGTGACCGCGAACGCATCCGTGGTCTCGCCGCCCAGACCGCTCTCAATCTCCTTCGTCTTCGTCTTTCATGCCCATCCTGATTACCGACCAAGAAGCCCGCGGCCTTCTCCAACCCGCCGCCCTCATCGACACCATGGCCGAGGCACTCCGTGACTTCTCCTCCGGCGCAGTCACCCAGCCGTTGCGCCCCTCGTTTTCGCTCGGCACGCCTGGCGACTTTGCCGCGTTCATGCCCGCCTTGTGGCCCTCGGCGCCGGCTCTGGGCCTAAAAGCGGTCACCGTGTGCCATGGCAACACGAACCTCGGCCTTGAGACCCATCAGGCGGCCATTCTGCTTCTGGACCCCGCCACCGGGCAGCTCCAGGCCTTGATCAACGGCGCGGCCGTCACTGCCTTGCGCACAGCGGCTGTTTCCGCGCTTTCGGCGCGCCTGCTGGCCCGCGAAGACGCCTCCTCGCTCGCCATCCTGGGCGCAGGCGTCCAGGCGCGGAGCCATCTGGCTCTGCTGCCGCTGGGGCGGCCTTTCACCGATATCCGAGTCTGGAGCCCGCGTCTGGAGCCCGGCGATTTCCACGGTGCCCGCGCCGTCGCCAGCAAGGAAGAGGCCGTGGACGGAGCAAGCGTGGTGGTTCTTGCCACCTCCGCCCGGGAGCCCGTCATTGAAGACAGCGACATCACACCCGGCACCCACGTGATCTCCGTCGGCGCCTGCCGCCCCGATCAGCGCGAAATGCACCCCGTGCTTCTCAGCCATGCCCGCGTCATCGTCGATTCACGGGCCGCCGCCCTGGCGGAATCCGGCGACATCATTCAGAGTATCGAGGAAGGCTGGATGACCGAAAACCAGATCGCGGGCGAACTCGGAGATATTGTGGCCGGCCGTCTCCCGGGCCGCCTTGATGCCCACGAGATCACCATCTTCAAATCGCTCGGCCTTGCGATTGAAGATATTGCCGCCGCCCGCCTCATCTACCAGCGGGCGCTGGAATCGGGCGTGGGTACACAATTCGCCTGGTAAACCGAGACTAGGCTCAGCCTTCCACTTTCCCCACCAGGATGATGCCGAACTGCAGGTCGCCGATCTTGACCTGAAGGGCCCAATCCGTCTCGCCAGCCTGGGCGAACCCCGGTTTGAAATCGCTCTCCACCTTCCAAACGCTCAGCACCGCCGGGTGCGGTGTTCCTGAAGCCTTGGCGCTCATCTCCGTCACATGCTTGAAGTCCGGCGTTGACTGCGCGTCCTTGTCCAGCGCGGCCGGCAACATCAGCAGAAAGTCGCGCTGTGGAGCCGCGCCCTGATGATCGCCGTTCACCGGGAAATTCGAATACCGCAGCGTGTAGACGCCCGGTTTGATGGTCTGGCCCCGGCGGTCATAGCCGTTCGCCGGCCACCGGATGGCACCCATGATCACCCCGTGCGGCACCGTGGTGAACGACACGTTCTCCTCGGTGGAGTTCGCCGCTGGCGGAGCCGATGCGCGCACCCACACTTCGCACCATGCCTTGCCGCCCGCATCCACAATGCGTACGCCGTCCTTCACCAGCAGTGCCGTCACCGCGGGGTCCAACTCCGCCGGCGGCGCACCGGCAGGCTGCACCGTGTACTGTCCAAACAGCGCCGAGGCGCACAACGATAGCGTAATGAGGCTTCGTGACATCGTCCTTGAATTCGATCCTTCGATTGGGTTTGGGTCTATCCTCATGGTACCGTGGCCGGCCTGTCCGCCGGTGCAGTGAAAAATGCCCAGTGAAAAATGCTCGGTGGAAAATGCCCGGCCCATCCCTCGTTTCTGGATACAATCGGGTAGCTTCAGGATGCAGACAATACTGGTCATCGATGACGACGCCGAGCTGCGTGACACCATAGCCGCCATGCTGGAACAGGAGGGCTTTCGCGTGCTCCAGTCCGACGACGGGCGCACCGGTCTCGACCGCGCTCTCACCACCAAGCCCGATCTCATCCTCGTCGACCTCCGTCTTCCCGGCATGAGCGGCGTCGAGATCTGCAAGCAACTCCGCGCCGCCAACGTCCGCACGCCCATCATCGTCCAAAGCGCCGTCGGCGACGAAGTGGACAAAGTGCTGCTGCTTGAAATCGGCGCCGACGACTACGTGGTGAAACCCTTCGGCACGCGCGAACTGCTGGCCCGCATTCGCGCCGTGCTTCGCCGCACCGCACCCGGCTCTCATAAAGTGCTCCGTTTCGGCGACGTCGAAGTGGATATCGAACGCCGCGTTGTCACCCGCAAGAAAGAAGACGTGCGGATGACTCCCGCCGAGTACAACCTGCTCATCTACTTCCTGCAGAATTCAGACCGGGCACTCACGCGCGACATGATCCTCAACTCCGTGTGGGGCTATGAATCCTTTCCCAACACGCGAACGGTGGATGCCCACGTCGTGAAACTCCGCCAGAAGCTGGAACCTGAACCGAACGTTCCGCGCCACTTCATCACCGTTCATGGCGTGGGTTACCGGTTCCTGCCCTAGCTAGGAGCAACGTGATCCTCGTTGTGGAAGACTCCGGAGACCTTGCCGACACCCTCACGGTGGCGTTCGACGGCCTGGGGACGGTTGTACCGGCGCGCAATGGCCTGGAGGCGTTGCGCGTCCTGTCCGGCGAGTGTGGCGCCCGGGTCCGCGCCATCGTCACCGATCTTCAGATGCCGCGCATGGACGGCTTTGAACTGCTCGAAAAGCTGCAAACAGAGGGGGCGTTCCATCCACGCCCCGTCATTGTCATTAGTGGAGACACCGATCCGGCGGTTCCCGGCCGCGTGCGGGGGCTGGGAGCCTCGGCTTTCTTCCCCAAGCCGTTCTCTCCGGGTGAGGTGAAAGCGAAACTGGAGGCCCTGCTCAATGCTCAAGGAGGTTAGTCTGCTCGCGGCGCTGGCGCTCACTCCGCCGTCCGCCGCGGCGCAAAGCCCCGATCTCGCGGCCATCCTGTCCCGCCTGGAGCGGCTGGAACAGGAGAACCGGTCCCTGCGCCAGGAATTGGACGCGCTGCGCGAACGCATCGGGCCCGCGCCCGGCGCCGCCGCCGCCGCACCGCCTGGCGCCAGCGTGGCATCTCCCGCCGGCGGGCCAATCGACGAGCGCCTCGACATCGCCGAAAAACGCATTGAGGAACAGGCCGCCACCAAAGTGGAAGCCGGCCAGCGCTACCCGCTCCGCATCACCGGCATGGCTCTCTTCAACGCCTTCCACGGTACCCGCCAGGCTGCCGGTAACGACATCTTTGTCACTGCCGCCGCGCCCCGCGCCATCGGCAGCGGTGGCGGCTCCATGCGCCAATCGATCATCGGCTTCGAATTCATGGGACCCCAGGTTCTGGGCGGCGCCACCGTCCACGGCTTCGCGAACTTTGATTTCTACAACGGCGGCCTGGAAGACACCCTCAACGCCTTCGCCCGGTTGCGCACCGGCGCCATCGAACTGCGTTGGAAACGCCGCAGCCTCCTCGCCGGCCAGGAGAAACCCATCTTCGCTCCGCGCGACCCCACTTCTCTCGCCTACGTCGGCATCTCGCCCATGACCGCCGCCGGCAATCTCTGGCGATGGCAGCCGCAGGTCCGCTACGAGGAACGCATCACTCTCGGCGAGCGTCAACTTCTCACCGCTCAGATCGGGATCCTTCAGACCGCGGACAACATCACCAGCGTGCCGCCCGCCTTCGCCGCCTCACTCGAGCGCCGCCGCCCCGGACTCGAAGGACGCTTTCAGTGGTCCTTCGATTTCGACGAAGAGCGCCGCATCGAAATCGCCCCGGGCTTCCACCGCAGCCAGACCCATGCCGCCGCGGCCACCACCCCATCCAGCGTCGTCTCCATCGACTGGTTTGCCAACCCCTGGCGCCGTCTCGAGTTCTCCGGAACAGCCTGGACCGGCCAGAACATCGCCCACTTCGGCGGTCTCCGTCAGGGTGTCATTGTCCGCGGCCCCGGCGCGCTCTTCTCCGTCGGCTCCAAAGGCGGCTGGAGCCAGACGTCCTGGCTCCTCACCAACCGCCTTCGCCTCAATCTGGCCGCCGGCATCCACGACGACCGTGATGCCGACCTTCCCGCCGGTGGCATCGGCCGCAACCGCCATGGCATGGCCAACCTCATCTATCAGTTCCACTCCAACGTCCGGGTGGGCTTTGAAGCCCTTCAGATCCGGACCAACTATCTCGCACCCGGCCTGCGCCGCGTGAATCGCTATGACCTTGGCATTGCGTATCTGTTCTAGCGCGGCCTTGGCCGCCTCGCTTCTCCACGCCGGCCACGTGTCGGGCTCCGTGGAACTGGCCGAGTCGCGCGATCCCCGCGTCCAGAAAAAAGACTTCTCCGGCGTCGCCGTGTGGCTGGAGCCAGTCCCCGCCACCGCGCCACCGGCGCCTCGCGATGCTACCATCGTTCAGCGCGGCAAGCGATTCACTCCCCACATCACCATCGTTCCGGCTGGCTCCACGGTCGATTTCCCCAACTTCGATCCCATCTTCCACAACGCCTTCTCCAATTTCGCCGGCCAGCGCTTCGATACCGGGCTCTACCGCCCCGGGTCCACCCAAAAAGTCACCTTCCGCCGCGAGGGAGCCGTGCGCGTCTTCTGCAATATTCACGCCACCATGAGCGCCGTCATCGTTGTGGTGCCCACCGCCCTGTACGCTCTCACCACCCGGGATGGCCGCTTCGAGATACCCAACGTTCCGCCGGGTGAATACTCTCTGCGGCTGTTCCACGAACGTGCCCCCGAAGCCACGCTCAAAGCGCTCGAACGCCGCCTCACAGCCGGACCCGACGGCGCCTCCGTCCCCGCCATCCGGATCTCCGAAAGCGGACACATCGAGGCCCCGCATAAGAACAAGTTCGGCCAGGAGTATCAGGGTCCGCCCGCCGACAACGCCGCTTATCCGGGAACACGCCGATGAACTTCCGCCGCCTGCCGCTCCTTGCACGCATCTGGATGCCGGCCGGCCTGGTGATCACCTTCTTGTTCCTTGCCACCGGCTTCTTCATTGAACGCAACGTGGTGGCTTCCACCACGGCAACCCTCGAAGGTGAGGTGCGAGCCAGCTTTGATGCCTACGAATCACTTTGGAATGCCCGCGCCCAAACCCTCCAGTCTGTCGCCGGCGTCATGAGCAGCCTGCCCAACGTCCGCGCCGCCTTCGGTGTGCGCGATGCCGCCACCATTCGCGACGCCGCTTCTGAGGTGCTGGGCAAAATCTCCGAACAGGTGCTCGGCAGCTCTTTCTTCACCGTCACCGATCCCACCGGCCGCTTCGTTGCCTCACTCACCCCAACCGAAGAAATGGACTGGCCCGTCGTCGCAGGCCTGCACGCCCGGTTCCCCAACCAGGTCTCGGGTTTCGTTCGCGCCCATGGTGGTCTTTTTCAACTCATCGTCACGCCCGTCTACGTTGATTCGGGGCAGGGCACCGCGCTCATCAGCGTTCTGCTGGCCGGCTTCAAGGTGGACGATGCCGTCGCCCAGCGCCTCAAGGCCTCCACCGGAGGCAGCGAGTTCCTTTTCGTTTCCGGAGGCCGGGTGGATGCTTCGTCCATGCCGCCGGACGTGTCGCGAGCGCTCGCCGGTGAACTGCCTCAAGGGCTCGCCCGCGCCGGTGCCGTGGAGTACGTCCCTCTCGTCCAGGACCTCGTCGATCTTGAAGGCAAACCCATCGGCGCCCTTCGCGTGTTCCGTTCCCTCGAACATTCCAAACTGCGCGTCTCCGCCATGCTCCAGGACCTGGCGTGGATCTGGGCCGTCGCCATGCTGGCGGGTCTCGTACTGACCTACTTCTTCGCGCGCATCATCATCCGTCCCGTCCGCCGGCTCGAACAGGCTGCCACTGAGGTGGCCCGCCAGAACTACCACTCTACCGTTCCCGTCGAGTCCGAGGACGAACTCGGCCGCCTCGCCGCCGCCTTCAATCGCATGTGCGATTCGCTCCAGTTGGCGCGCCGAGAGCTCATTCGCCAGGAACGTATCACCACCATCGGCCGCATGGCCAGTTCCATCGTGCACGATCTGCGCAACCCCCTGGCCGCCGTCTACGGTGGCGCTGAAATGATGGTCGATTCCGATCTGGCGCCCAATCAGGTGAAACGCCTGGCCGGCAACATCTACCGTGCCTCGCGCCGCATTCAGGAACTGCTTCAGGATTTGGTCAATGTCGCAGGCGGCAAGAGCGCCGGCCGCGAACTCTGCTGCCTCGATGAAATCGTGCGCGCCGCCACCGAAGCCGTCGCCGCCGAAGCCGAAGCCGGCCAGGTGCGCATTGAAGCCGATGTGCCGCCGCAACTGGAAGTCTCCGTCGAACGCGCCCGCGTGGAGCGCGTCTTCGAGAACCTGCTTCACAACGCCATCGAAGCCATGCCCAACGGAGGCCGGACGGTCATCACCGCCCGCCTGGAAGGCGATCAGGTGGTCGCCGAAGTCCGCGACAACGGCCCAGGCATCAGCCCCGCCATCCGCGACCAGCTCTTTCAACCCTTCGCCACAACCGGCAAGAAAAACGGCCTCGGCCTCGGCCTCGGCCTCGCGCTCTCACGCCAGACCCTCCTCGATCACGGCGGAGAGCTCTGGGCGGAGCCCCTCCAATCCCCTGGAGCCTGCTTCCGCCTCCGGCTGCCTCTTCAACTCCAGCCGGACCACCAGTCCAGGGAACCCCGCACTCAGCAGGCCTGAACGGCTTGCGGCAGGCGCTTCAATCGCAGCGCAGGGCCCTGGAAAAACGCTTTCTGAAACAGCGCGGCCAAATTGCTTCTCGGGCCGTGGAACGGGACACACCAATCGCGCGAGAGCCGTGCGCCGAAAGTGACCACAAAGCTCGACTGTGCAACAAACTGCGCGAGGGGCCCGGTCGATGGGCGGAAGGATCGTCTGTTGGCCTCGGGGCGTCAGACCCGGGCCGCGACCTGGCGCAGGACATAGGGCAGGATTCCGCCGTTCCGGTAGTAATCCGCTTCCACCGGAGTATCGATCCGCACGCGTACCTTGAACACCTTCTCGCTCCCATCGCTCGCCACCGCTCGCGCCGTCGCGATGCCGTCGCCGGCCACCGCGGCCGCCACTCCTTCGATGGAGAACACCTCATTCCCCGTCAGGCCCAGTGAATCACGCGTTGCGCCGCCGGTGAACTCAAACGGCAGCACGCCCATGCCCACCAGATTCGACCGGTGAATTCTCTCGAAGCTTTCGGCGATCACGGCGCGCACGCCCAGCAGCGCCACGCCTTTCGCCGCCCAGTCGCGTGAGGAGCCGCTGCCGTACTCCTTGCCCGCCAGGATCAGCAACGGCGTCCCGTCCTTCTGGTACTTCACCGACGCATCGTAGATGGACATCCGCTCGCCGGTGGGCACATGCGTGGTCCAGCCGCCTTCGGTGCCGGGCGCCATTTCGTTTCTCAGCCGGATGTTGGCTAGGGTTCCGCGCACCATCACCTCGTCGTTCCCGCGCCGGGCGCCGTAGGAGTTGAAGTCCTTGGGTGTCACTGCGAGTCCCTGCAGGAAGCGCCCCGCGGGTCCGTCCTTGGCGATGGAGCCGGCCGGCGAGATGTGATCCGTCGTGATCGAGTCCCCCAGGCGGGCCAGAACGCGCAGACCGGCCAGGTCGCCAATGGACGCGGCCGGTTCGCCCATGTTGTCGAAGTACGGCGGTTTCTTGATGTAGGTGGAACCGGCGTCCCACTGGAACCGGTCACCGGTGGCGGTCTTGACACCGCGCCAGGCGGCGTCGCCCTCAAACACCGCGCCGTATTCGCGCGCGAACTGATCTCGGGTGACGTACTGGCTGACGGCGGCCTGCACGTCTTCGTTCGACGGCCAGATGTCGGCTAAAAACACCGGGCGCCCGTCGCCGTCGGTTCCCAGTGGCTCCGTGGTGAGGTCCACGTCGACGCGGCCCGCCAGCGCATAGGCCACCACCAGCGGCGGCGAGGCAAGATAGTTTGCCCGGACCAGCGGATTGACGCGGCCTTCGAAGTTGCGGTTGCCGCTCAACACGGCGGCCACCACCAGCTTGCTTCCCGTGACGGCATCGGCCACCGGATCAGGCAGCGGACCACTGTTGCCGATGCAGGTGGTGCAGCCATAACCCACCACATGGAACTTCAACTGTTCGAGCGAAGTGAGCAGGCCGCTCTCGGTAAGGTAATCGGTCACTACCTTCGAGCCCGGGGCCAAAGACGTCTTCACCCACGGTTTCACCGTAAGGCCGCGCGCCACCGCATTGCGCGCCAGAAGGCCGGCTGCCATCAGCACGGAAGGATTCGAGGTGTTGGTGCAACTGGTGATGGCTGCGATCACCACGGCGCCTTCGGGCACATCCACCTCCGCGCCATCGATGGAGGTTCGTCCGGTGCGAGGTTCGGCCCCCAGGGTGTCGAGAAAGTTCTTCTTCACCTGGGGTAGTTCCAGGCGGTCCTGCGGACGCTTCGGTCCAGCCATGGAGGCAACCACCTTCCCCAAATCCAGCTCCAGAGTGGCCGTGTAGACCGGATCGGGTGCGCCGGCGGTCAGGAACAGGCCCTGTTCTTTCGCATAGGCCTCCACCAGGTCCACCAACTCGGCGGGCCGGTTCGACAGGCGCTGGTAAGCCAGCGACTGTTCGTCCACCGGGAAGAAACCGATAGTCGCGCCGTACTCGGGCGCCATGTTGGCGATGGTGGCGCGATCCGCCAGGCTCAGGGCGCGGACGCCATCGCCGTAGAACTCCACGAACTTACCCACCACGCCCTTCTTGCGGAGCATCTGGGTCACCATCAGCACCAGGTCCGTGGCGTTGGCGCCGGGGGGCAACTGGCCGGTGAGCTTGAAGCCCACCACTTCGGGAAGCAGCATCGAAATCGGCTGGCCCAGCATGCAGGCTTCGGCCTCAATGCCACCCACACCCCAGCCCACCACGCCCAGACCGTTGATCATGGTGGTGTGGGAGTCCGTGCCCACCAGCGAATCCGGGTAGGCCATGCCGTTCTCGTCCGTGAACACTACGCTGGCCAGGTATTCCAGATTCACCTGATGAACGATGCCGGTGCCGGGCGGAACCGCGCGGAAATTGCGGAAGGCGGTCTGGGCCCAGCGGAGCAGGGAATAGCGCTCGTGGTTGCGCTGATACTCCAGCGCCACGTTCAGGTTGAAGGCATCCGGAGTGCCGAAGTTGTCCACCTGCACGGAGTGGTCGATGACAAGATCCACCGGGATCAGCGGGTTCACGTGGCGCGGATCCTTGCCCAGCGCGGCGAACGCATCACGCATCGCAGCCAGATCCACCACGCAGGGAACGCCGGTGAAATCCTGCAGAAGCACCCGCGCGGGGCGGAAGTTGATCTCGCGCGCCTCGCCGCCGGCCCACTGGGCCACGTATTCAATATCCGATCGGCGGACGGTGAGCCCGTCCTCGTTTCTCAGCAGATTCTCGAGCAGAACGCGGATGGAATAGGGGAGACGGGAGAGTTGAAAACCGGCCTGCTCCAGCGCCGAAAGACGGAAAATGCGGTAGTGGCGGCCGCCGGCGCGCAACTCACCGGCCGCTCCAAAAGAGTTCAGACTTGCCATGGGCTACTTTCATCGTACCGTAGACCCCGGCGCCTGGCGGTTGAAAATCGCCGCCCCAAACCGCGACAGACAAACGGCGCGCAATCTGTCAAAATTGATATGAAGGCGAGAACCGGCCAGCGTCCGGCCTCGTAGTGAGAAGAGAGGAGAACTCTTGCCATGCGTTTACAGTTCGTTGTTCTTGCCGGCTGTCTGAGCTTGCCCGGCGCGGCCAAGGTCACTTACCACAAAGATGTGCTTCCGGTGTTGCAGAAGAGTTGCCAGGGGTGTCACCGCCCGGGCGAACCGGCGCCGATGACCTTCATGAGCTACAAGGAAACGCGCCCGTGGGCCAAGGCCATCAAGCAGGCTGTGCAGACGCGCAAGATGCCGCCCTGGTTTGCCGACCGCGCCGTGGGACATTTCTCGAATGACCGCTCCCTGTCCGATGCCGAAATCGCCACGCTCACCGCGTGGGCAGACACCGGTGCCACGGAAGGCAACGCGAAGGACGCCCCGGCGCCGGTGGCTTTCATCAACGGCTGGAACATCGGCAAGCCCGACGTGGAGATCGAAATGCCCGCCGAGTTCGCGGTGCCGGCTTCCGGGACCATCGACTACCAGTACTTTGTCATCCCCACCGGTTTTACGGAAGACAAATGGGTGCGCGCGGCGGAAGTGCGCCCGGGCAATCGCGCCGTGGTCCACCATGTGATCGCGTTCGTGCGTGAGCCGGGTTCCCGGTGGCTGCAAGGGGCAAGGCCCGGCGTGCCCTTTGTCCCGTCCAGGCGAAAAGACAACTCTGGTGGTGAGCGGCGGTCCGAAGGCGGCCAGGGCGAATTCCTGGTGGGTTACGCCCCGGGTTCGATGCCGGAGATGCTGGCCCCGGGACGGGCGAAGCTGATCAAGGCGGGCAGCGACATTGTGTTCCAGATGCACTATACGGCGAACGGCAAGGAACACACGGACCGTTCGAAGATCGGCCTGACCTTCGCAAAGGAGCCGCCGCGCGAACGGGTGATGACGCTGGCGGTGGGCACCGACAAGTTCGTCATACCGCCGGGGGCGGGGAACCATCGCGTGGACGCCACGCTGGCCATTCACGGCAGCGGTGAAATGTTCGGACTGCTTCCGCACATGCACCTGCGCGGCAAGTCGTTCGAGTACCGGCTGGTGCACCCGGACGGCCGGCGCGAGACGCTGCTCAATGTTCCGCGCTACGACTTCAACTGGCAGCTGAGCTATTACCCCGCTAGGCCCATCATGCTGGGTCCCGGCATGGTCCTGGAGGCGACGGCGCATTTCGATAACTCGGCCAACAACCCGGCCAACCCGGATGCGAAGGCCGAGGTGCGGTTCGGCGATCAGAGTTGGGAAGAGATGATGCTTGGCTTCTTCAATATTGCCTTCGACGCCAAGCTGAATCCCATGGAGATTCTGCGGCCCCGGCAGGCAGGTCCGTCGAGCGGCGAATAGACAGGAGGGACCGGGTACAATGCGGAAATTCATGATGGCGCTGGCGGCTGCCGGCGCAATGCTGGGCGCGGACGCCAAGCCGGACTTCTACCGGGATGTTCAGCCAGTGCTGGCGAACCGTTGCCAGAGTTGCCACCGGACCGGTGAGATTGGGCCCATGCCGCTCTTCACCTATCAGGAAGCGCGGCCCTGGGCGAAGGCAATCAAGCAGGCGGTGGCCACGCGGAAGATGCCGCCGTGGTTCGCCGATCCGGCGCACGGGAAGTTCTCGAATGACAGGTCGATGACCCAGGCCGAAATCGACACCGTGGTTCGCTGGGTGGACGCGGGTGCTCCGGAAGGCGACAGAAAGCTGGCGATGGCGCCGCGGACATTCGTCGAAGGCTGGAACATCCCGCAGCCCGACATGGTCGTCTCGATGCCCCGCCCGTTCCAGGTGCCGGCGTCGGGCAAGGTGGATTATCAATACGTCGTTGTGCCGCTCGATCTCGCCGAAGACAAGTGGATTCAGATGGTGGAGGCCAGGCCCACGGCCCGGCAGGTGGTGCATCACGTGGTGGTGTTTCTGCGTCCGCCCGAATCGAACTGGCTGCGTGGAGAAGCCGAGCCGGGCGTGCCATTCGTTCCGCCTCGCACCACCCCCGAAGGCCGCCCGCGCCAGGATATCGGCGGCGCGAACAATGAGATCCTCACCATCTACACGCCCGGCAACGTTCCGGATATCTGGCGCCCCGGCTTGGCCAAGCTGGTCAAGAAGGGCACCGATCTGGTGTTTCAGATGCACTATACGGTGAACGGCAAAGCGGTGGAAGACCGCACGCAGGTGGGGCTGGTGTTCGCCAAGGAGCCGCCCACCGAGCGGGTGTTGACGTTGATGCCGAGCAATCCCCGTTTTGCGATTCCCCCCGGCGACCCCAACTACCGCATCCATGCCGCGATGGTGTTTCCCAACAGCGCCAAGGTGTTGAGCTTTTTCCCGCACATGCATGTGCGCGGCAAGGCGTTCGAGTACAAGCTGACGCCCGAAGGCGGCCAGGAGCAGACGCTGCTCAAGGTGAACAAGTACGACTTCAACTGGCAGTTGACGTACCGCGCCGAAACGCCGCTGGCGGTGGAGCGAGGAACCCGGCTTGAAGTGGCGGGCTACTTCGACAACTCGGCCAACAACCCCAACAATCCGGATCCCACGGCAACGGTTCGATTCGGCGAGCAGAGCTGGGAGGAGATGATGATCGGTTTTATCGATATCGCGATCGATGCCCGGCATGACAGAATGTCCTGGTTCACACGCAAGCCGATTCCGGCGTCGGGTGGAGGCCAGTAGCTTTCCATGCGCCTGAGGGCGGCCCCCGCGCTAGCGCGTGTCTTGGCTCTAGCGCCTGCCGTAGCTTTGGCGCCTGCCGTGGCGTTGGCGCCCCCGGCAGTCTTTGCCCACGAAGCCATCACGACAAAACTCACCTGGACTCGTGAAATCTCGCGCGTCGTCTTCAAGCATTGCGCGGGCTGCCACCATGAGGGCGGCCGCGCGTTCTCGCTGCTGACGTATGAGGAAGCCCGGCCCTGGGCCAAGGCGATTCAGGAGGAGGTTCTTGAGCGCCGCATGCCGCCCTGGGGCGCGGTGAAGGGGTATGGCGAGTTCCGCAATGACCGCGGCTTGCCGGGCGAAGAGATCGCGCTGCTTTCGGACTGGGTGGAGGGCGGCGCGCCCGACGGCGAGCCTCAATATCTGCCTCCCAAGCCGAAGTTCAAAGACGAACCGCGGCGTGGGCGGCGTCAGGCGGCGATGGTGCTCACGGACTCAGTGAGGCTCGCGGCGCCGGTGGTGGTGGACGGCCTTCGAGCGGACCGGCTGGCCAAGGGAGATTCCATGCGAATCTACGCCGAACTGCCCACAGGCGCGGTTGAGCCGTTGGTATGGTTGCGCGGCTACGACGCGAGGTTTCCAACAGAGTATCTGTTGCGCGAGCCGTTGCGGCTTCCCGGCGGGTCGCGTCTGGTGCTTGAGCGGCTGAGCGGAGGCCCGGTGAGGATCGCCGTGCTGCCACGCCTGGCCAGGGCCGCGCGATCGCGGTGAGTTCGTCTGGCCGGATGTCGATGGTGTGTTGATCGCTCATGATGGCACCCCTCAGCAGGCACTGTGAATCACGGCGGTGCCCACCTGCCGCCGCTCAAACCATCCAGGATGAGCCACGTTCTCAGGCAATGCCAGTTTTAGGGGTACTGTAAGTGTGTCTGAGAAAAAAGAAGACAGTGTTCGGAAATTTGCAATAACATTCGTCTGGCGCGCTGCCGTACGTCTCTATAAAATTGAATAATAGGGAGTTCGTGTGCTTCCGGCGACCCCTGCCCGCTCTTGCCACCGGGGCACCTCTGGAGGGGGGTAGCCCAAAATATAGGGTAGTCCATTGGGGTATTGATAACGCCAGTCCTGGTCCAGGGCGCCGCCTGTCGTAAGGCTGTCAGTCCACCACCCGCCGAAATTCGGCGCGGAAACGCCGGACCGGGGGATCCCGGTGGTCGAGAAAGTCCTCAAAGCGGTGTGCGCGCAACCCTGCGTTCTCAAAACCGGCCAGTTCCACCGGTGTAAGCGGCCAGGGGATGTCTCCCGTCTGTTGCTCGGGTCCGTCGCAGCCCCGCGCGATCACCAGCAGCCGGTCCCGCACCAGGGACGCGATGGCCGCCACGGCCTGTGGCCGCACCGGCACCGGAAGCGCCTGCAAAGTGTACGCTTCGAGCACGAAATCAAACGGCCCGGCAGGCGGGTTTACGAACAGGTCCGCCACCAGGTAGCGCACGGGCGAGTTTGGCCACAACTCGCCGCACCAGCCAATGGCTCGCGGCGAGATATCGAAAGCGGTCACCTTAAAGCCGCGCCGGGCAAGCTCTTCGGCGTCATCGCCCAGGCCGCAGCCCACCACCAGCGCCTGCTGGCCGCGGCCCCGCACGCCTTCGCGGTCAAGCCATTCGATCAGATTGGGGTTGACGCCCTTCTCCGCCCACGGGACGTTGGTCTTGTCGCCCTCCGCGGCCCGGTAGAAGGGCTCCCACCAGCCGCTCGGGCTGCCGGTGGCCCAGGCTTCGCGGGAAAGGCGCCGGGCCAGTTCGCGTGCCGGATGTTCTTCGGGCATCGCCAATGCTACTCGGAGATCACCGGAAGGACGATGCGCGACGGCCTGTCCGGCGTGTGGAAGATGGTCTGGCGTGCCGTCCGGACCCGGGCCGAGCCACCCAGCGGTTCTCCGGTGTTGGGATTGCGGTCGAACTGCGGGAAATGGCTGCTCGTGACGTCGACGCGCAGACGATGGCCGGGCAGAAACGTGATCCCGGTGCCCACCATGTCGATGTCGAACTCGTAGGCTTGGTTGGGAGAGAGCGGCTGGGGCCGGTCCAGTCCGTTGCGGAAACGCGCTCGCAGAATGCCCTCGGCGGCAGGCATGGCAAAGCCGTTCGGATGGACGTCGATGAGCTTCACCACCCAATCGGTGTCGGGGCCGTCGGTGGCCGCCCACAGCTTCATACGCACAGGCCCGGCGATGGTTAGCGGCTTTGTGAGGATGTCGCCGGTGTAGACCAGCACGTCGTGGCGTTCTTCCAGGGGGCGCTGGTCGTAGGGACCGGCCTTGGTGGGCGTTCCGCAGCAGTTGTTGCCGCCCAGCGTGGGTACCGGGTGATTCGGGTCGTAGCTGTATTGGTCCTGCGGGGCACCCGGCGGTTTGGCTGTTCCCAGGCGCCCATCACCCCGCTGGGTGTTGGCGCTGCCGCCGCTTGAGAGATAGAAATCGGTGAATCGGGTGTTGGGAAGCGGCCAATCCGGTGCTGAAATCCAGCGATTTTCACCCATGATGAAGAGAAAGACGGGGTTTTCCCGGTCCAGACCGTTGTCGATACCCTTGAGATGGCGGTCGTAGAAGCGCAGTTCGGCCTGGTGCAGGTCGCGAAAAGCGGCCGGCGTAAAGTCCATTTCGCCGAATTTCTGGCTCGCTCCGTGGCCCCAGGGGCCGATGATCAGCCGGCTTCCCTTGCGCGCTTCCGGCGTGCCCCCGTGGCGCCGCATGCCCGTGAACCCGTTGATGGTGCCCGCGGCGAAGATGTCGAAATAGCCTCCGAAAGTGTGGACCGGCACGCGAATCTTGTCGAATCGCTCCTCAACGCTGATCGCCCGCCAGTAGCTGTCGTAGGAGGAGTGCGCGATCCAGTCGCGGTAGTGCCGGACCATGCTGTTTGACGACGCCAGGTCGGAGGTGCCGAGCGGCAGGGTCCAAAGGATGTTCTCGTAGCGCATCTCCTGCGGCGTGAATGCGGCTGAGTGCCAGTGCTGCGGCTGCATGATCCGGAACGGCATCCGGACCACGCCCCAGCCGAAGTTGAACGACAGCCGGAAAGCACCGCCAAAATAGACCCAGTTATGGTACAGGCTGGTCGAGGCCACGGCGGGGAAAGCGGCCGCCAGGCTCGGCGGGGCTTCGGCGGCGGCCAGCCATTGCACGTTGCCCAGGTATGAGCCACCCTGCGTGGCCACCTTGCCATTGGACCAGGGCTGCCGTGCCGCCCATTCGATGGTGTCGGCTCCGTCGGGACCCTCGGCGCGGAACGGGTCCCAGGCGCCTTCGGACTCATAGCGGCCGCGAACGTCCTGAAAAACCACGGCATAACCGTGCTCGGCAAAGAAGATGGGAGCCTGATGCGCGCCTTCGCGCTGCGTTCCATAGGGAGTGCGGACCACCAGCACCGGGAATCGGCCCTCGCGGCGGGGGCGGTAGACGTCCGCGAACAGCTTGACGCCATCGCGCATGGGAACGGCGACGTGGCTGTCGACACGAATGATCTCGGTGACGGGCTGCTGTGCCGCCGTGGGCATTACCGGCAGCAGGGCTAGGAGGCAGAGGCGCATGGGATTATCATATCCCAAGGCGGGTCGCGCGGGGCTACTGTATGCGGCGGCGTGCAGCCAGGCCGGCCAGGCCGAGTGCGATCAGCGCCCAGGTGCCCGGCTCCGGGGCCGCCCAGAGCTGGAACGCCAGGTCGTGCGCCCGGCTGGCAAGCAGTTCGTCGTCGAAGAAAGAGATCGGGTGGGGCGTCCAGGCCGGGCCGGCCGCCGGGTCGGCGCCGTAGAAGACGGGCGTCGAGTGCCATTGCCAGGATGCATGTCCGGTGTGGACAATGGAGAGGAAGTAGTCGCTACCCGCCAGTTCGGCGAACAGGCCGATCAGGCCGGCTCCGTAGAAGTAGACATTCTGGCCGGCTTGGTTCACGCCTGCCCCGATACGGGCGGCTTGGCCGGTGTAGGAGGTGATCAGGGTATCCGGGAGGCCCGCGTTCGCCGAGTAGAAGGAGACCGTGAACGTGTCTATGTCACTGAAATCAGGCTCGTTCTGGCCGTAGGCGCCCCACCATGTGGCGGCGCAGGCCGACACGCCGTCTGACCGGTAGTCCCCGGCGAGCGTCTGGCCGGAGACCGTTGAAACGAACCCGGCGCCCTTGAATGTGGCGTCGAGGGCGCTCTCCACGGGCTGGTTCCACTTGACCGTGACCGGAAGGCAGGTGCTGAAGGTAGGATCGAGCGTCCCGGCAAGAAGGTGTCGGAGCCAAGTAGAAAGTTCCTATTCCCGGCCAAGTAGAAAGTTCCGGTTTTGGGAATCCGTTTCGGGACCCCATGGTATGTTCGCATAGCCACGCCGGGGTCGCGCCTGGCGTGGTTGCCC
>Ga0194132_10004170_pt1 | contig 24894 bp, 30 predicted proteins | sample TA2KigOf80mmetaG_FD_148612 | JGI IMG/M metagenome (GOLD analysis project Ga0194132, IMG submission 148612) | Freshwater microbial communities from Lake Tanganyika, Tanzania - TA2015054 Kigoma Offshore 80m | ecosystem: Environmental > Aquatic > Freshwater > Lake | place: Tanzania: Lake... | reverse complement strand
GAAGAAAATCTCATGCCTTACATACTAGCATCTGTAAAGGCGTTTGCAACAACTGGTGAAATTAGCAACACATTCAGAGAAGTCTTTGGGGAATATAGGCCAAAGGAGATATTTTAAAATGAAAATTGATCATATTGCAATTGCAGTAAATGATGTGGAATCTGCTGCAAAAGAGTATCAACAAGCACTAGGTATTGACAGTGTAGAATTTGAAACAGTTGAATCTGAAGGAGTGAAAATAGCAATAATTCATCTTGATAATGGACGAATTGAGTTGATGGAACCAACGAATGACGCAAGCCCAATTAAAAAATTTCTTGAAAAAAAGGGAGAGGGATTACACCATATGGCACTTGAAACAAATAACATTGAAGGCGAAGTAGAACGTATGCAAGGCTGTGGAATTCAGTTTCTTGGTAAGATAAGATCTGGTTCTGCTGGAACAAAAGTTACATTTATTCATCCAAAATCATTACATGGTGTTCTAGCAGAACTTTGCTCACATCCTTAATAACTAAACTTATTCCATCATCTTCAAAGTATCTGAGGCAGTTATAATGCCATAAATTTTTGAATTTTTAGATACCAGTATACATTTTGAAAATCTAATCAAAGGCACAAGTGCATTGGCTGGTGTTTTGTAATCTACAATAGGTGGAGGTGCCTCCATAACTTCTGATAATTTTATTTTTTTCCAATGGTCTTCATTTTCATCTAAATGTTTTACGATACCGTCTTCTGTTACAACCCCTATTGGCTCTTTACCATTAAAGATTGGAATCTGACTTATAGAGAGTTTTCGCATTAGTTTTATTGCATCATGTAACGAGTTAGTTGATTTTAATTTTATAATCTCTTTACTGCAAATATCGACTGCTTTGTTTGGTGAAAGTTTTCCTTCCAATGTTGCAAGACTGTCAAATATTTTTCTAGCTGTATCATAACTTGGATGTGTTCGCCCCGATTCAATTTGATTGATCATTGAGGTACTAACATCAACCATATTTGCTAATTGTTTTTGTGTTAAACCTAGCTTTATTCTTGCTTGTTTTATGGAATCTAGTCTTGGAAGCATTTATCTAATTAAATCTTAATTTGAATATCTGGTTATCGCTTTCTTTGCTTTTTTTCTAATAATGCTGCTTGAGCTGCAGATACTATAGCAATAGGAATTCTATGTGGTGATGCACTAACATAACTGAGATTAGAGTTATGGCAAAACACTATTGAATTAGGATCTCCTCCATGTTCACCGCATATGCCTATCTCGAGCTCTTGCTTGATTTTTCTTCCCTCCCTAATACCAATTTTCATTAGGTTGCCTACCCCATTAACATCAATTGATTGAAATGGACTTCGTTCAAACATCTCTTTTTCAAGATATTCAGGGAGAAATTTTGCCTCTACATCTTCTCTACTAAAACTAAATACTGCTTGAGTAAGATCATTTGTTCCAAAACTAAAGAATTCGGCAGTTTTCACAAGTTCATCTGCGGTAAGACATGCTCTTACTACTTCAAGCATTGTTCCAAAGTTTACTTTAAGTTTCATTTTGTGTTTTTTTTCTGTCTCTGATTTTATGCGATCATAAATTTTTTTGATGTGCTTGAGCTCAGAAATACTGCCTACTTGGGGAACCATAATCTGTGGGCGTGCATTAATCTTTTGTTTGACAAGCTCAGCAGCTGCTTCAAACACAGCATTTATTTGCATTTCATAAATCTCTGGATATGTTATTCCAACTCTTACTCCACGATGTCCCATCATTGGATTGATTTCTGAAAGCTCTTTGGCCCTCTCCAACACTTGTTTAGCTTCTTCGATTTCACCTGTAGAATTAGTTTTTTCCAATCTGTGAATTTTATTCATTAACTCTTCTGGATTTGGGAGAAACTCATGTAGTGGTGGATCTAGTAATCGTATGGTGACGGGATATCCTTCCATCTCTTTTAAAATTTTGATAAAATCACTTTTTTGCAATTCGCCTAATTTTTCAAGTATTGATTTGCGCTCTTCTAGGGTTTTTGCCATAATCATATCTACAAATAACCCAATTCTATCTCGTGCATTGAACATTCTCTCTGTTCTGCAAAGACCTATTCCTTTTGCACCATATTTTCTTGCTAATGATGCAGCCTCTGGCGTATCTGCATTGGCTCTAACTCCAATTTTTTTTATTTTTTCTGACCAAGAAAGTATAGTTTTAAAATCCTCTGTAATTCTTGGTTCTACTGTAGGAACCTCGCCCACAAAAATCTCGCCACTACTACCATCAATTGTAACCGCATCTCCTTCAAAAATTGTTTTACTATTTGCAACGCATTTTTTATTTTCATAGTCAATTTTTAACTCAGAACATCCCACGATGCATGGTTTTCCCATTCCTCTTGCCACAACAGCTGCATGAGATGTTTTTCCTCCTCGACTTGTCAAGATTCCTACAGATGCAAAAAAGGCAGGGACATCTTCAGGCTTTGTTTCTTCTCTTACCAGAATAACTTTCGCACCATTTTCGCCCATTGCCACAGCTCTTTTTACATCAAACACTACAATGCCACTTGCAGCACCAGGGGAGGCAGCTATTCCTTTTGCAACTTTATCGTAATTTTTTACACTGTTTTGATCAATTGTTTTGTGTAATAGTTGCTCTAGCTGTTCTGCTTGTAATCTTAGAACAGCTCTATCTTTTGTTATTAGTTTTTCTTTGACCATGTCAACTGATGTTTTTACCATGCTTACAGCATTCATTTTCGCAGAACGTGTTTGTAAAAGATAGAATCTTCCCTGCTCTACAGTAAATTCAATATCCTGTGGCTCTTTGTAATGTTTTTCCAGTTTACTGCAAGTTTTTAGTAATTGTTTATAGGTTTCAGGAAGTTCATTTTTCATTTCATCTACTTGTTTTGGAGTTCTAGTCCCCGCTACCACATCTTCTCCTTGAGCATTTATGAGATATTCGCCAAAAATCTTGTTTGTGCCGTTTCCTGGATTTCGTGTAAATATGACTCCTGTCGAGCTATCATTTCCCATATTTCCAAATGCCATTGCAACAACATTTACGGCAGTTCCATCAGCAATGTCTTTTGTAATGTTGTTTTTTTCACGATAAACTAGTGCTCTTTCGCCCATCCAGCTGTTAAAAACTGCCTTTATTGCCAATTCAAGCTGTTCATCTGGATTTGATGGAAATGACCTTCCTGTATATTCTTCACAGATTTTCATATACTGCATTACTATGCTTCTTAACGAGGTTTCATTTAACTCGCTATCTAATTCGACAGCTTGATTTTTTTTGGTATTTTCTAAAACTACATCGAACTTTTTATCCTCTACGCCAAATACCACCTTACCAAATAACTGAATAAATCTTCGATGCGAATCCCACGCAAATCTTGGATTGTTGCTCTTTTTTGCAAGGCCTTCTACTGTTTCATCATTTAGACCCAAATTCAAAATAGTATCCATCATGCCTGGCATTGATATTGCGGCGCCAGATCGTACCGAAACAAGCAGTGGATTTTCCTTAGAATTCCATTTTTTCCCAGTTTGTTTTTCTATTTTCACAATATTTTTTTTGACTTCAGAAAAAAGCCCAGATGGTAATTTTTTATTATTTTTGTAATAATTTTTACAAACTTCGGTTGTAATAACAAAGCCTGGGGGCACTGGTAACTTTAGTCGAGTCATTTCGCACAGGCCTGCTCCTTTACCACCTAGGAGTTTTTTGTTTTTACCGTCCCCTTCGTTAAAAAAATACACATGCTTCATGATTTATCCTTTGATTATCAAATTCAGGGTGTTTTATATCATTGCCTTGGTAAACTCTACAATTATTTTTTCCCAATTTTTTGCTTTGATGATTCCACTTGCAACAAGTATGCCTTTTGCACCAAGCTGGATAGCTTTTTCCACATCCTCCCCTGCAACAATCCCTGCACCACATAATAGTTTTGTAGAGTTATTTGCGTTTTTTACTGCGACAACAGCTTTTGTGACAAGCTCAGGTCTTTCTTTTGATACAGCTTTTCCAGATCCAATTAGCTCTGATGGTTCAATAGCTATATAGTTTGGATTTAGTTTTGCATATTTTTGTGCTTCAACAATATTTTTTACACAAACCACTGACACCATTTTCAGTTTGCGTAATCTTAAGACAAGTTGTTTAATGTCTGTACTTGGTATTCTGTGCTCGCTGTGATTGATAAGTGACCCTGCAATCTTTGATGCTTTTAGTAATTCTGGGATCATAAAGCCAGTCGTACTTCCCATATTGGTATTATCTACATGTTGAGCCAAGACTGGAACTGAAAGATTAGTTATTTTTGCCAAAAGATGATTAGGTGGTGCTAAAGCAATCTTTACTTTATATTTTTTGGAAATCTTTCCAGTTATTTTGGCTAATTTTACTATGTTATCTCCAGATATTTCTTGGTAGTTTTTACAATTGATAATAAACAACAATGCTTCGTGTAATGGAAATTATGGTAATATTTGTTGTTCAAACATTATATCAAGTATGAATTCTACGTAAGGCTTTTTTTATTATGCTCGTATTTGTGTTAGCATTCATTGAATGCGTCTGCCATGCCAAAGTGTGAGGGCATTTTTTGTGCCCTCACTATTTTATTATTTAAAAATTGACACTATATTGATTTAGAGATGTTTTTTTTATATTTTATTTTTAGACCAAGTGTTATCATTGTAAGTATGATTATGCCTACATTTACTCCAATGATGTAAAGATCATTTATCTCAAATCCATACACAAGCCATAAAGCACCTCCAGATGCAATTAATATCATCAAATACGCAGAAACATCATCAAGTTTCTTTGTTCTGTAGCCTTTAACAATTTGAGGTAACCATGCAGCTAAAACTATAATGCTGGCAATTATCGCAAGAATTCCTAATGAGAATTCATCAAACAACATCGAATAATCCGTAATGTGACCCTATTTTAGTATAGTCAACAATTCTCTATCGACTAATTCCAAAAAAATTGGTCAAGACCCATTTGTTTTGGTTTGCCAATTATGGAATCAAAGTCAAGATCCATCGAAGAAGTAATTTGATCCAAAGTGCTTTCCATAAATTCCATATATTTTGACGAATCAATTTCATCAGGTCTTGCCATCTCAACTGGTTTAACACCTGGCTTGTTAATGATTTTCACATATGATATGATATCTCCTTTTTTTATTTCCCTCATTGATTCAAGAAGTTTTGCCGCACGTATATGCTGTGGAACAGTTTTAACATATTCAGATGGAGATTTACTTATCATTACATTAAAGGCAAGTTCTGACAGAGGGATTTCCCTTGCTTGCACTTTTTTTGCATATTCTGAAATTTTGTTGCTAATCTGTTTTTTAGCATTTTCAAAATTCTCTACAGTTTCAACTTTTGATAATATGTCTAGGATTTCATAAAACAAAGTTCTGATAAATGGAGGCGTATGTGATTTTTTTCCTGTTAGCCCTTTTACATCAACAGTTCCATTTTTTGTTACACCAAGATAGTTTTTCTTTCTTTTACTGAGTACCACATATCGATACTCTTTATCAACTTCCAAATCTACACCATGTTCTTTTTTTGCATTCTCAATAACTTTTTGAACTTGCTGCTCAATCGGGTTTTTTAAAAACAATGAATCTGTATCACCATATAAGACCTTAATCCCAGTTTCTTCACATTTTTTAATAGTCTGTAAAATTATGTGCCTGCCCGTTGCTGTGGTTGCGTCTGCTGCAGGAAGATAGTAAAGCGGAAAAATATCTGCACCCATGACTCCATAGCTTGCATTAAGAATAACCTTGAGCGCTTGGCTTACTACCGTATACTGTTGTCTTTGCTCTTCAGAAAATGATGGATTTTTTGACAAGCTTTTGTAATAATTCACCCTCAGATCTCTTAGAGAACCAATTAGCATTGCTGTCATACCGTTTCGTTTGGTGCAAACCCAATGTGTAGTATTAGGAATTTTGTTATTTCTGCATTCATCATGTGGACATCGTACAGTTTCGTATGATAGATTTCTAACTTTGATAATGCTTGGATATAGACTTGCAAAGTCCATTACTACAACATTAAAATGAATCCCTTCTTCAGGTTCGACAACTAGTCCACCTCGATATTTTTTGTCTTTGATTATCGCGTCAGTTGATACGCCGGCAGATTTTGTTTCAAGCTCTGCTCTTCTTGGAATCAAAGCATTGCGTTGTCTATGTTCATAATATAATAAACTACGAATCCATTGAGATACCCCCATTCTTGCAATATCGTCAATTGGCATTCTAGCTATTCTTGATATTACAACAAGAAGCATCATTAGCAAATCATTGTTAAAGCTTGTAAGTTTGTGCGTAAGACGTGCGTCATTAAAGCAATAATTTGCAAGCTGATGGAGGTTTAGGCTTTCAAGGTCTACCCCATAATCAATTTTTGATTCATTTAGTAATGCACTTGCTACACTATCAAGTGAAAAGTCAGTATATTGATGACTAAACGCGTATATCTGAAATGAACGATTAGAAAATGTTCGATACAAGTCAATATGTACACCATGTTTTAGTGTGGCTGAATCTCTCATCATGTACAATGGATTGTCATTATTTGAAATACCGAGTCTTTCTGCACGATTGTATAGATATGGCATATCAAACTCATCACCATTATAGGTAATTACAAAAGGATATTCTGAAATTATTCTAAATGCATCTAAAATCATATTTTTTTCTTTATCAGCATCATAAAAGATAATCTTTACATTCGAAGGCAATTCGTTTTTTCCTTCTTCAACATCTTTTTTTCTTAAAACAGATACTTGCTTAAAGCCATCAGAACCTTCAAATCCTATCGCAGTAACTTTGTTTTCTGCCAATTTTGCATCGGGAATTCTTCCAGCTTGTGCTTCTACTTCAATATCAAAACTCAGTCTTTTTATTTTAGGGATTGGTTGGTTTAGAAGATCTGCCCATTCTGAAGTATATTTTTGAAATTCATTTGCATTAACAACATGATTGCCAGTTAGCTTGTCCCATAACATGCTTTTTAGTGCAAGACGCACTTCGTCAGAGATTTCTTGATCTTGTGGAATTATCTTGCCATTTTCAATTTTATAATATTTGCCAACAATAAGCGACATATCGTATAGATAATTTTCATAATATTTGATGTCAGATTCCCATGTCTCAATTATGTTTCTAAGACTCTTATCTGTCTGTGTGCCGCCTATTGCTAAAGGATCAGCTACAATTATCTTTGATACTTTGATATTTGAATCCTTGAGTAAATCATGGCGTGTGATCTGTTCAATTTTTAAAACATCTTCTCTGTTTGATAAAAACCCAAGTTCAGTAGGATCTAATTTTGAAAAACAATATGGTTTGTGCCCAGTTTCATCGGCCCAGAGAATTATTTTTTGTGACTTTGGCTCATAAAATTTTAAAACTGCAGACTTTTTTTGGTTATCATAAGTTGCAGACACTAGTAATGATGTTGGTATTGACATCTCTTGTTTTTGTTCAGTTTGCATCATAATCTTATTTTCAATTTCATTTCATATCATAATCTTTGACAAGCTCACTTGCCCATCGTTGAATCTTTTTCTTATCTAGTTTTACTACTTCAACACCAGCTTCTTTAATGAGCTCAAAATCTGTTTCAGGATAAGAGTCAAGACATACTACTTTTTTAATTCCAATGGTGATTGCCATTTTTGTACATTCTAAACATGGAACAAATGTAGTGTATAGTATAGCATCACTTGATCCTGCCTCTATCCCTAGAATGGCACAATGCATTATTGCGTTTGCCTCCGCATGGTTGCACAAACACCTATCAAGTGCTGCACCAGATTCCAACTTTCCTTCCATCCTAAGTTGGCAGCGTTTACAGCCACCTTCATAGCAATTTTTTACTCCTGGCGGTGTACCATTATAGCCTGTTGCAATTTGGCGATTATTTCTAACAATAACTGCACCAACGTGCCTTGTAATGCAGTTTGATCGTAGCTTTGCAAGCTCAGCCTGAAGCATGAAATATTCATCCCAATCAGGCCTTTCAAATGACTTTGCCATTGTAAAAAATGGCGATTCCTATAATATAAGAAATGGGATTAAGTTTCGGGAAAACTCGATCATTTGATTTTAAGTAAAAGCTACTAAACTACTACACGAAACCATAAAATCAATTATCTGATAAATCCTAACAAAAGGAGATGCTTTGCCTTAGAGTATATAGAACATAGATATATCAAAAAAAACTCGATTGAAAAAAGAGACTATCAGGTCAATCTTGCAAACCAAGCAATATCTGAAAACTGCCTCATTGTTTTACCTACTGGACTTGGCAAGACGGCAGTTGCACTCCAAGTTATTGCTGAATATCTTACAAAATCAACAGGTGGAATTTTATTTCTTGCACCAACTCGTGTTTTAGCAAATCAACATTATGAATTCTTGAAAAATAATCTTACCATAGAAGATATCTCACTTGTTACAGGTGAAGATGTTATAACAAAACGCAGAAAAAATTGGGAAAATAGCATTATTTGTGCAACCCCTGAAATAACAAAAAATGACCTAGACAGGCAGCTTGTATCACCAAATCAATTTAATCTTATAATCTTTGATGAGGCTCATAGAACTATTGGGGATTACGCATATTCTGGAATAGCGCAACGATTTGCACATACAAATGCAAGAATAATGGCAATGACTGCTACATTGCCAAGCGAAAAAGAAAAAGCAAAAGAAATCATAAAAACACTTTACATTTCAAATATTGCACAAAGAAATGAATCTAGTTCTGATGTAATGCCATACATTCAGCAAACAACTACACAATGGATTAGTGTTGATCTTCCTCCCGCAATGAAAGAAATTCAAAACTATATAAAAAAAGCACTCGACCAAAGATATGCAGAATTAAAAAGAAACGGAATTCATGTTTCTGATAATAAATCTCTCTCGCAACTTTTACGAGTGAGAGATTATGTACTAAAACAAAATCGTAAATCCGCAAAGCCTCTCTTTACTGCAATTAGAATCCATTACGCATTAAACATTCTTGAATCTCATGGAATAACATCTTTTCTACGCTTTTGTGAGAGAACTAGAGAAAAAAAAGGAGTTGGAATACGTGATCTATTTGAAGCCGATGAAAACTTCACACACGCTATCTCTCTTGCAAAGAATGCACAAAAAATTGGAATTGAACATAGCAAAATAGTAAAACTAAAAGAAATTCTCCAATCTATAACAGGCAAGGCATTGGTTTTTACAAGCTATCGTGATTCAGTTGAAATACTACATCAAAAACTAACCGAAATGGGAATTTCTGCTGGATTTTTGATTGGTAAAGCAGGTGAAACTGGTCTCAAACAAAAAAAACAGATTGAAACTGTAAGAAAATTTCGGGACGGTGAGTACAAGGTCTTGATTGCAACACGAGTTGGCGAAGAAGGCCTTGATATTTCAGAGGTTAATCTAGTTGTGTTTTATGATAATGTACCAAGCTCAATAAGATATATCCAAAGAAAGGGAAGGACAGGAAGAAAAGATAGCGGGAAACTAATCGTACTAATAGCTAAAGATACGATTGATGAAACGTATTATTGGATTGGAAAAAGAAAGATTAGCGCAGCACAGAGTATGGGAGATAAAATATCTAAGGAATTACGTCTGCAAGAGTCTCCAGACGTTCTTGATGCCTATTTTTAAGCCAGTCGTTTGATTATGTGATATCCAAATTCTGTTTTAACTGGTTCTGAAATATTTCCGACCTGTAGTTTGAAGGCAGCTTCTTCAAATGGTTTTACCATTGCTCCTCGACCAAAATAGCCAAGATCACCATCTCGCTTTGCACTGCCTGAATCAATTGAAAGCTCACGTGCAAGCTTACCAAATTTTTCGCCTTTTTTTAATTGTTCAAGTATGGTAAGCGCTTCACTTTGTTTTTTGACAAGTATGTGAGAACATTTTATTTTATTCATAATTGGTGATGAATTTACTATATAATATAATAATTTTAAACTTTAGGAATTTTTCTTTTATTTCGATAAAAAACAAACGTACCTGCTATTATTGCAGCAGAAATTATTCCTCCAACATAATATAGATAATCATTATTGTTTTGTATTGTATTTACATCATCTTTTTGCTGCGTTTTAACAGATTCTCCAAACCCATTTATCAAAAGATTTCCTGATGTGTGAGGTGCCATTACAAAGGCAACATGCCAATTACCAAACTCATCAATACTCTGGATTGATTTAATCTGTTCATTATTCAAGTATACCTCAAACTTTTCAACATCGGATAATTTTGGGAATTCAAAATTTGCGTACATTTCAAGTGGCCAGCTATTTTGCATTTTCATTAAAAGTGATGTGCCATCCTCATTGAATTCTGGATACGCAAACCATATCCCCGAATCATATCTGTAGTTGTATTCTTTGCCATGTCGTATAGTATTTACGGGAATTATTGCCTCGTCTCCAATTACAAAGCAGCTATAGTACTGTGCTTGTGAGCCAAAAAGCGGATCTGGATACATTGAAAAATCAACAATTTGTCCAGGTTCAATTTTTTTAATCATTTCAATATTTTTCCCCATGTCAAGTAATTTCCAATTTGAATCATAAATGAGGGCGTAAATTTTTACATTCTCTACTGTTTTGTCTCCATTATTGATTATTCTCCCAGTTTTATGCCCGTCTTTATGTGTAACAAGCGTATCATCATAAATTACCTCAACATTTAGTGGCATTTTATTTTCTACGGCATTAAACAAAATTCGTGGTTCTTTTAATGTTGGATTTGTGCTAACAACTTGAGGAAACTTGAACTTGAATGGCTGATCTGATGTTGGATAAATTGTACTAAGTTGATATGATTCAGAAATTATGCTAGCGTTATCCTCAATCGTTATAGTAATAATAGGAATTACAGGATATTCTTGTGCATTGTTAATTTTACCGACCACAGTATAAATTCCATCAGAATCAAAATATCCAGCAAAATTTTTTTCAAGAACAATTTCATTTGCATTTGCTTGCTGAATTGTACAAAAAAATAAAAATACAATTATTGGTATTTTATAATCATTAAAAAACGAAATCAACAATGATCATCAACTCATTATAATATTATATGTTATTTTAAGCCCCAACTTGATTTACTTGTAAGAATTATTTTGATAAACGGTGCTTCACCTTCCTTCCATGGTTGGTTTCTTACCCATTCAAATTTTTTATAAAACACATTGTAGATTTCTAAAAATTCTTTGCCTTTTTCAAGTATTTTGGCATCACCTTGTATACAAATTGCTCTATGAGCACCTGGCACATACTCATCAATTGAAATTGCAATCTTTGGATTTTTTTTCAAGTTTTTGAACGCTCTTGTATCATAATCTGTTGCAATGTATATTGTATTATTGTATAATACAAAAGAAACGGGTTTTACATGAGGTATGTCCTCATGTGATGTAGCCATACGACACTCTTCAAGGCTCTCGAGAAACATGGTTTCTTTTTTGGTAAATGTGACATTCATTTGTAAATTTGTTCTCGAATAAGAGGTATTTTCTTGTAAATCATGTCTCTTACCTTGATCTGCTCTTCAATAGTCGGTATTTGGTTAGTAATTGTAGTCATGAGTGCACTTGCCATGCCTAATCCCATGCCCATAATCAGGCCATAAACAAATTCTTTTGGATCATTTACTTTGAGGGTTTCTTTATTTTGTTCAATTTCTTCAAGATGTGTTGGAATAGTTGTAACTACTCCTTGAATTGTTTGTTCAATAATCTGTTCTAGTTGTTCATCAATATTCATGAATTTAATGATATTATGCCATCTATAAAGATACATTCTAGTTGGCTAATACTTTTAATTAACCAAAATTTTCGTACTAACATATGTTTACATATTTTACAATTGCTAGTGCGAATAAAATACTGCCAACAGTAATTGAAAAATTTAAAAAAATTCTCACGCAAAAAGATGAAGTAATAAAAATTGAACAAGAACTTGAGGCATCACTTGTTACACCTAGAACATTTGAAAATTATGTACTACTAAAACAAAAGCTAAATTCTTCTGTGACAAAACTTTACCAAGACATTGAAGATCTTGAAAACACCGGCGTTGTCATTAAAAGCATAGATGATGGCCTTCTTGATTTTCCATCACAACGTTTTGATGAAGACGTATGGTTGTGTTGGAAATATGGTGAAACTGAAATAAAATTTTGGCATGAAAAAGATTCTGGATTCAATGGAAGAAAACCAATCAGAGTAAGTAACGAGTCACTAGTATAATGCTATCAGCGTGGCTTCGAGTAATTAGAATCAGATTTCTTTTATCATCAGTTATTGCAGTATCTGTTGGACTAGCAATTAGTTGGTGGCAGATAAACCAAATTGATTTCTTACATGCCATATTGACATTTGGAGGAGTACTTGCACTACATGCCAGTGTTGATCTACTCAATGATTATTGGGACTTTAAACGTGGAATTGATTTACAAACACAACGCACAAAGATAAGTGGAGGAACGGGAGTACTCCCTGAAGGATTACTGGAACCATCACAAGTATACAAAGCTGGCATTTTATCACTTGTAATTGGATCATTGATTGGAAGTTATTTTATCATTATAGATGGAGTAATAATTGCAATCCTTCTTGCATTTGCCGTGTTGTCAATCTACTTTTACTCTACTAAAATTGTTGATTCTGGGTTGGCTGAATTTTTTGTAGCAGTTAAAGGCACGGTGATTGTTCTTGGCACCTACTTTATCCAATCATCACAGATAACCTCAACTTCTATTATGGGAGGTATTGTGATTGGAGTATTATCGTCGCTTGTTCTTTTTATTACCTCATTTCCTGACCATGATGCAGATAAAGCGAAAGGAAGACGAACATTAGTGATACTTTTTGGCAAGAAAAAAGCAACTAATGTTTACTGGATATTTCCAACAATCTGCTACGCTGTGATTGGTATTGGGATTACACTTGGGATTTTTCCAACATTTTGTTTAATTGTATTTTTAACATTGCCAATTTTAGTTAAAAGTGGAAAAATCTTGAAACATAGTTTTGATGACATACAAAAATTACTGCCAATTATGAATTCTACTCTTTTGTATAGCAGGTTAACTGGATTACTTTTTGTGTTGGGTTTTATTTTTAGTGGCTTTTACAAATTACCACAATAAAATAACTTTAAAATTTGTTGTTCTAAGAAAAAAGAATTAAAGGAACGACTATCGTCGTCGCCTTTTAGCAGATTTTTTCTTGCCGCCACTTCGTTTTCGTCTTCTTGCGGCTTTCAGTGCAGCTGCACGACGTCTTCGTCTTGATGCAGCAGCTTTTCTCGCTGCTGCTTTTAATGCTGCATTTCTCTTTCGAGTACGTGCAGCCTTCTTAGCTGCTGCACTTCGTTTAGCTCTTGACGTTGCCATTATTTTTGAAACTGGGATTTCATACGCATTATATGGTACAAGTCACGACTTTTTACGCTATTAATGGAATTTTTTACAGTAATTTTTTCCAAAAACATAAATCAAATCAGCAAAAAACGCGATCATAAAAATGATCGATGTCAATTAATTTGATGATGTTCTAATTTTGTTGAGATGATGTTGTTTTGAAGATGTCTCTACAAATAAATCGCGTTATTTTCTACTCTTATTATGATTAAAGGACATGCTACACAGGAAGGAACAGTAAATTTTGCAAAAAAAAGTACTGCAAACCAAGAAAACTTTCGTAAAATACAGAACTTGACACTGTCAAACGTTGGAATTGGAACATATCTTGGCAATCCTGACTCAAATACCGATGTTCTGGTAGAAAATGCAGTAAAACAATCGGTTTTGGCTGGAATAAATGTGATTGACACTGCAATTAATTATCGCTTTCAAAAGGCAGAGAGATCAGTTGGAAAAGCCATTGCGGCATTAATTAATGAAGGACGGATTAAGAGAGACGATGTATTCATTAGCACAAAAAATGGTTATGTTACAAACGATGGTGACATCAATGAAGATTTTTGGTCATACGTTAATCGCGAATACGTAAAAACTGGCATAATAAAACCAAACGACATTTCGTCAGGTTATCATTGTATGACAGTCTCATATCTTGAAGACCAGCTTAATCGTAGTAGAAAAAATCTTGGTTTAGATTGCCTTGATTTGATTTACTTGCATAATGCAGTTGAAGGCCAAATTCAAGATATCACAAAAGCGCAATTTATGGAAAACCTAAAAAATGTTTTTGAGTTTTATGAATCACAAAGACAAAAAGGAACTATCAAATTCTATGGATTAGCTACGTGGCAATGTTTTAGAGTAAAAAAAGATGATCCGCAATTTCTTCTTTTATCTGATGTTTTAGAGTTAGCAAAACAAACAGGTGGGGACAATCATGGATTCAGATTTATACAATTGCCATTTAACATGTATCTTGATCAAGCATACATGATAAAAAATCAACAAGTAGATGGAAAAGATGTATCAATTTTGGAAGCAGCAAAGATTTACAACATTGGTGTCTTTACTAGCGTACCACTAATGCAGGGTAGATTACTAGGCCAAGGAGTAATTCCAGAGTTTGATAATTTAATGCCATCACAGCGATGTTTGCAATTTATACGCTCAACACCAGGTGTGTTGGCACCACTTGTTGGGCACAAATTAGAATCCCATGTTAGAGAAAATTTAGAAATTACAAAAATTCCCCAAATGTCAGAGATCCATTTTACCGAGTTAGTAAAAAAACTAACATCATAAACTGCTGTCAGTATGTATAAATATAAAAAATTAGGCTGAGAGTTGTGCCGGTTGATCCTGTATGTGGAATTGAGCTCGATGAAAGCTTGGCACTAGTCCATGAGCATGATGGAAAAAAATATTATTTTTGTTGTAATGGTTGCAGACGAATTTTTGTAAAAAAACCAGGAAAATGGAAAAAAAATGCTCATACAGGATAGCTTCCACACATTCGACAAAATTTTGAATTTTCATCTATAGAATACTGACAAAATGGACACTTTCGTGGTAAAGCATGAAGTGTGTATGGCGGCGCATAATATTTTCTATAGATAGTGTAATAGTGAAGTGATTCCTTTGTTCTTATCTTAACTTTGTCTGAACTTTGAATCTCTTTTGTTTTTATATTAAACATCTCATCTGAGATTAAAGAGTCAAACATAGTCACAAGCCCTGATGTGCCAGCGCCATCTTGCATTGGAGATTTATCTCTCCAGACAATTGATTTTGGAATTTTCTGCTCAAATGTTTTACGTAGTATCCATTTGCCGTATTTTTTGCCTCCTTCGTCTCTGATCTTCATACTTATTGGCAGCTTTTCTGCAAATTTTCTTACCTTATCGTCTAAAAAAGGGGATTCTACATTGACTCCAAGTGCGGATCCTATCTTTTCTGTTGGAAAATGCATCACCTTCCAAATGCGTTCAAGATCTTTTTGGGCGTCTTCATCTTTCTTTCTTAATAAAAAGTTATATCCTGCAAAGAGCTCATCCGCCCCATCTCCAGTAATTATGCCTGTAAGACCTTTTTCTTTAGCCACATTTAGTGCAATATACATAACAATTGCATTTCTAATCTCAATATCATTGAAAATTTTTAAAATCTTTATAGTCTCTTCAATTCCTTTTAGTAGTTCTTCAGTAGTTACAGTTTTCAGATATAATGTGAAATCAAAATTTTTTGCAATCATCTGGCAATAAGTTAGATCAGTTGCAACAAAGTCCTTTGCAATTACTGCAATTGATGTGATCTTTTTTCCTTTTAGATAATATGCAAGTATACTACTATCCAGACCGCCAGAAAGAGAAATACACTCTGATCTGCAGTTTATGGTAGCATTTTTAAGAAGATTATAGAGCTCAGAAGAAAAATTCTCCACCATTTCTAATTCAGTACAGTCAAATTAAGTTTTGATCTTGTTATTATGTTAGCTTCAGCTATGAATTTAGTCAAATCATGTCTAACTAGAATTTTCCACTAGTTCATTGTTTTGATTAGTAGCTTTAAATATTTTGGAAAATACATTGCATACATGTTACTTCCAGCAGAAATTGAATCAAAAACACTAATTCCTGCACTCCGAGCAATTTTGGCAAAAAAACTAGCAGATACTCATAAAATTCGAGAAGATGAAATCTCAAAGATGTTGGGAGTTACACAAGCTGCAGTTAGTAACTACATCAGGGGAACAAGAGGGGATCCAAAGCTAATTTCAAAACTATTATCAGAAGGACAAGTAGCAAAGATGATTGATGAGATTAGTGATAACCTTGCATCAAATATGGCATACACACCAGCAAGTCTCTCAAAATTTATTGGATTGTGTAATTATATCAAATCCAGTTTGTTAATTTGTGATATACATCACAATTTAGAATCACATATAGATGAAACTATATGCAAAGAATGTGAAAACATGCTTCTAAAGGGACCAGGAAGCGTATACTAGATTTTTATTTTGATAAAATAATCTCAATTGTTGATAGCATTTTTCCTATCCCATTTGGAATCTCACTATCAACTGTAATCTTCTGAATTCGTGAGTTTCCATTCAGCATTTTTTCTGTTATTATGTTTGCTACTGCAACAGCAGTTGGTATCGCAGTTCCTTTTGCTTTAATAATAATTTCACCTGTTCTCCCAAGCAATTCCATTACCTCAAGCACATTCTTCATGACATTTTCATTACGAATAAAAAAAACATTTTTGTGAAAATCTACCTTTTCATCTGTTATAATTGATGTAACTGCTAGATCCATATCTGCCATGAGCAATTTATCACAAGAATTTTTTCTTTTAAATTTTATCGATGATTCATCCATTAATCAAAATACTCGATCGGAATATTTTGATAATCACCATTTGGAAGTACCCTTCTCACAGTAATTGGGATTGCTTTGCGCTCAAGCTCTTCCATAGCTATATCAAGTGAGGTTCTTGCATCTTTTGGAATTGGTATAAAGGTTGGCGCCCCTAGTGAAAGTTGTAGTGCTCTTGCTCCCATAATTCTTGCCTTTTCAAATCTTGTCAGAGTCGGCGGTCCGATCTGCACCTTTCCTTTCCCTGTAGCAGGAATTTCTTTTGCTTCATGTATAGGGTCAATTTCAATAACTTCTCTATCTTGAATTATCTTGCATTCTTTGTCAATCTGATCTTTTTCTTTTTCTGAAAGCTCTTTTCCTGCTTCTCTGACTTTTCTATATGCTGTTATTGCATCAGTAACTTGTTGGGCTACAGCTGGCTCCTCTTCTACTTCTTGAATTATAACAGGAGCAGGTTCTTCTTCTACTTCTTCAGTTTCTTCTAACACTACCTCTTGATCATTTGCCTCAGACAAGTGTCAAAAACTTGCAAAGTCCGTTATATATTCCAAGCCAACTTTACGAATAAATAATGAGATTCAACACTTGGCAGAGTGGAGTCTTCTGTATCAAAAATAAAACTTATCCTTGAGATAAAAGAAAAGGCAAAGCTTGATTGTGAGCTAAAACGTCATCTTTCTCCGCGTACTGTTGGAATTATATCACGAAAATTACCTCTTGAAGGAAACGCACATCTTTTAACAAATGGAATTGTCTATGTTGAATCATCAATAGAGTCTGGAATCGAAAGACAGCGAAAAGAGTTCAAAAAAGGAGATATTGCATTTTTGCCAAACAATGGAAGCATCTGTTTTTTCTTTGAAGATACAATATCTACAAAAGCGATGAGTCCGCTTGGTAAAATCACCTCAAACATAGATGCGTTAAAGAACGTAAAATCAGGAGATATTTTTTCGCTTTATCCAGCTACTGGTTGATATATCTGGTGTCCACTATGGCCACCTATTCTTTTAACAGTACCTGATGCAAGCAATTTTTTCAAATATGAATTGGCAGCAGAAATTTTTACACCTGTTTGTCTTGCAAGTTCTTGGACAGTAAGCACTTTGGCGCCTTTAATGAACTTCATTGCTTGTTCTTCGTTTACCATAACCGAAATTTCAGACTTTGAACCTTCAGATTTTTCCTGCTTTTTGCCTTTCTTCTTTGCTCCAGATGCTTTTGAAGTCTCATCTGTTTGTGATTTTTCTTGCTGTGCTGGAGACTTTTTCTTTGCGCCACCCATTGAGTGATTTTGCATTTAACCCTATTTATAAACGATTTATGGCATTAGAAATTAGTAAAATTTGTTTTGAAATTGTTTTTTAGATTTAATGAAACCGTAATATATCAAAAGTATTCAACCGCATTTTTTCAAGTATAAATAATATCATGTAACAGAAGCAACATGGGAGTAATTGCCAAGGGTGCAAAATGCAGTGTTGAAGGATGCAACAATGACGGAGTTCGTTCTTTAAACACTACCAAGATTGAAAATGCTGGCTTGCGGGTTCCATCAGGCAACAAAAAATCGGTATTATGTAAAGAGCACTACAAACAATGGAAAAAAGAAACTAAAGATGATAGGGAACTAGAACGCGCAAGATATGAAAGATTCTAGCTATCGTTGATGTTGTTTTTGTAATTTTCTTGTAGTTTTAAAAAAATCACGCTGAAGCTTGTCATAGTAAGAATCTATTTTTGCGTACAGTCGTTTTGGTTTTCTTTTTTTGTGTTTGCTTAGAACATACCATGCAAGTATTGGAAACGCTATTGTAGAATCAGCATAAACCGTTACAGTATCTTCATGTGCATCCTGAACTTTGCCCCAACTCTTTCCTTCTTCAAGTGTAGCACCTGACAGTCCGCCAGTATCAGGACGGGCATCTGTAATTTGGATGATATAGTCTTGGCCACCATCATTTCTTCTTAAAATCTGGTCCAATAGAGGCCCTGTCTGCTGTGCAGTATTTTTTGGAACTCCGCCGCCAAGTTCTAAAATTCCTGCTTTTTTTGAGTTATACAGGATTGCAGCCTGTTCTAGTATCTCTTTTGTAAAATCATGGTGGTAAATCTGATTGTGCAATCTATGATATGCCATGTTTAGTGCTACTGAAGAGTCACTCAAAGTTCCAATATACACTGGAACATCATACTCATATGCACTTACAATAAAACTTCGTTCTGGATGTTTTGCTTTTTCTTTACTAATTTTTCCCATTATATTACAAAGCCTTGCGCTTGTAAATGACTCATTGACCAGGTTTGTTTTGAACATTTTTTGAACAATCTGATCTTCTGCCTCAAGCGTTTCATAATATTTGATGTAAACATCCCTTATTCGAACAATCTCTTTTTCATAAAGAATCATATCATCTACATCAAAGTGACCTTGTTTTACCGGAAGACCCCACGCAAAGTGATCTTCATGATATACATTTGCACCAGTTGTGATTATCCAATCAACGAAACCTAGCTCGATTAATGATTTGATTATCCCACCAAAACCAACAGGTGTCATTGCACCGGCAACTGTAAGGCATATCGTGGCGTCTTGTTGGATCATTTTTGAATATACTTTTGCAGCTTCGCCAAGTTTACGTCCATTGTATCCAGAGCTAGCATAAACCTCGATCAAATCTTCGATTTCCATCTTTGGATCAAGTTTTATGTGAGGAATGTTTTTTCCACGGAAATGATGATGATCCATTAATGAAAATTCTCTTGTCTAGGAGTAAATAATACTTGCGAATCGAACTAGATTATTATAAAAGAAATATTTTGGAAAAATTTTACAAAAGCTTATCATGAAAATAATCGATTTAACAAATCCACAACGAGTAAATCGTGAACCTGACAAAAAAATAACACTTTTTTCATCAGGAAATTATACAGAACAAGGCTTTAAGATCAAGACAGTTCAGCTAAGGCAATACATTGAAAAAATCGATGAAAAACTAGGTCCTTTTTCATTAATTACAACACTTGTAGAGACAGACAAGGACTCAATTGAGATGTTATATGATGAGGGATATGGAGAGAAAAGTACGCTTGAGCAAACTGCTGACTTTTTAAAATCACACCTTGGATTATCTAGTCTAATTCTGCGTTCTGTAATAGCGTTAAAAGAAGCAAGCAAAAAACAGAATACACAATAACATTTAATTCAATTACATATTCAGTGTCAAAATATGCGGATTTTACAACTACACTGCGACAATATCGAATATAGTCCAATAAAAAAAGAGATTTCATCAGCAGAAGATATCGATCCTAAATCAAAACGATTTGAAGAAATCGTAGTTGTATTTGTTGCAATTGAAGAAGGCGATGATAAAACAGTGGCATCAAACGCTATTTTACAAATTAAAGATTCGATGAAAAAAATTGACTGCCAAAAACTTCTCTTATATCCATATGCACATCTAAGCTCAAATCTTGCATCTCCTAATACTGCACTCTTAGTCTTAAAAGAAATGGAATCTCTTGCATCAGATCTAGAAGTTTATCGTGCACCATTTGGATGGACAAAATCCTACAAATTGCAAGTCAAGGGCCACCCTCTGGCTGAAAACTCTAAGGTCATTACAAAAGAAAGTATTGATGATTCATCAACTGCACTAAAAACTGAATCAAAAATCAAGTCATTTTGGCATATAATGACTCCTGATGGCAAAATGCATGATATTAGCAGCTTTAATTTTTCAAAACACAAGAATTTAGAAGTTTTAGCAAAATATGAATCTGCAAAAAAAAGATCAGTCGATGAGCCTCCGCCACATGTGAGACTAATGAAAAAAATGGCGATTGCTGACTATGAACCAGCATCAGATTCAGGAAATATGAGATTTTATCCAAATGGAAGACTAATCAAATCATTAATCGAGCGTTACGTAAATGAGAAAATTCATGAGTATGGTGGATTGGAAGTAGAAACTCCAATAATGTATGACTCACATCATCCTAGTCTTGAAAGTTACTTTAACAGATTTCCTGCAAGACAATACAACATAAACTCTGAAGGAAAGCATCTAATTTTGAGATTTGCTGCATGTTTTGGTCAATTTCTTATGGCAACAGACTTTCAACTATCATACAAAACAATGCCACTAAAGCTATACGAACTTACTCGTTACAGCTTTAGACGAGAGCAATCAGGAGAGCTGGTAGGACTACGACGACTGAGAGCATTTACAATGCCTGATTGTCATGCATTTTGCACAGATATGAAACAAGCAGTTGAGGAATTTAGAAAGCGATTTGACTTGTCACGTAATGTAATACATGGATTAGGACTTGAAGAATCTGACTATGAGATGGCGATACGATTTACCGAAGATTTTTACAATGAAAATAAATCATTAATCGAAGAAACAGTCAAGAAAATTGGAAGGCCAGTACTTGTTGAGATGTGGAAAGAAAAATTCTTTTATTTTGTATTAAAATGGGAGTTTAACTTTATCGATAATCTAGGAAAGGCATCGGCACTTTCAACTGATCAAATCGATATAGAAAATGGACAAAGATACAATATTACCTTTGTAGATGAACAAAACAAACCTCAATTTCCAATAATTTTGCATAATTCACCAAGTGGCGCCATTGAGCGAGTAATTTATGCACTACTTGAAAAAGCAGCAAAAGACTCTAGAGAAGGAAGAAAACCTCACTTTCCATTATGGCTTGCACCAACACAGATTCGAATAATCCCATTAAAGCCAGAATTTCTTGAATATTGCGAAAAACTAGCAGACAGTATTGGTAACAAAAACATTCGCGTTGACATTGATGATAGAAACGAAAGTATTGGAAAAAGGATACGTGATGCAGAAACTGAATGGATACGATATATCCTAGTCATTGGCGAAAAGGAGATGAGCTCTAAAAACCTCAACGTTAGAGATAGAGAATCAGGCGCGGTAAATGAAATATTAATGGATGATTTTATTTTAGAGATTCAAAAGCAGATTGAAGGAAAACCCTATTCACAACTCAATTTTGCAAGACATGTATCTCAAAGACCTCAAATCATGGTATAATGGTGTTTGAAAATGAGCTATCTTGATCTATATCTAAACAAAAATCCATTAATTACTAGCCCAAATGAGGGAGGTGACGCTTCAGTAATAGTATATGGAGTACCGTTTGATTCTACACATTCATTTAGACCAGGAACAAGATTTGGTCCTGACGCAATAAGAAGTTCATTTAACAATATTGAAATTTTTATGCACCAGTTCAACGTTGACTTGGAATCAGTAAACATCCAAGACTTGGGCAATACTGCTCATACTGTAGTCGCAACACAAATGTTAGACATGGTTTCAAAAATAACATCTGAGCTTATCTTACAAAACAAGCAACTAATTATTTTGGGTGGTGAGCATCTAATAACATTAGGCACATATCCATGTTTTCCAAAAAATACCGGTTACATAGTATTTGATGCACATTATGATTTACGTGATGAATATTCTAACACAAAGCTAAGTCATGCTGCATACTTGAGACGCATAATCGAAAAACAAGGCTCTGATAATATTGTTCATGTTGGAGCTAGGGCCTATGTAAAAGAAGAGCTAGCATTTAAAAAAGAAAATAATGTAAAAAGTATAACAGACAGAGATATACGAGAAGGAAAATCTGTCAAACTAATCAAAGATGCTGTTTCTGTTTTTGATAAAATGTATGTTAGCATAGATTTGGATGTCTTAGATCCTGCCTTTGCTCCAGGCGTTGGTAACCCAGAGGCAGTAGGAATAACATCAAGAGAACTATATGATATGATATGCACACTAGAAAGCAAAAACATTGTTGCAGCAGACATTGTTGAGTTGTGTCCAGACTTTGATAACGGTTCTACGGCTGCTATTGCTGCAAGACTAATGTCTACAATTATTGCGATGAATATTAAATGAAAATTTATTCATTATTTCTTATATATTCATAATCGTTAGCTGAATCAAATGTTAAACAACTTGAGAAATTCACTTCAACCTCATTTAGAAAAACTTGGGCGAGGATTTTCAGCAACAGGTTTATCTGCAAATTTCTGGTCTGCAGTAGGACTAGGCTTTGCTTTTGCAGCGGCTGTAGTTTATGGACTACAATTAGAATACTCATTGATATTTGGTGGAACGCTTCTTTTAGTTTCAGGATTTTTTGATATAGTTGATGGCCAAGTAGCTAGATTTACAAAAACAACATCGCAGAAAGGTGCCTTTCTTGATTCTGTGTTTGATAAAATTGCCGAAGTTGCAATTTTTCTTGGAATTTTAATTGGAAATTATGCTGAGCCATACTTGGTATTTCTAGCAATCACACTTTCATTACTTGTTAGCTACACTAGAGCGAGAGCAGAGTCTGTTGGAATCACACTTCAGGGTATTGGTATTGGAGAAAGAGCTGAACGTCTACTTGTTATTGCAATAATAGGGATGATCAGCTTTATGGAATATGCCATAATAATCGTTGTAATAATAGCAGCAATTACCTTTATTCAACGAGTTATTGTAACTGCAAAACACTTTGGTTAAATTAGTATAGTCTGCCGCGGTCTCGTCTACTTGCTGCAGATCGAATCTTTAGTATGCCAAAGTGAATTGCACATGAAATGCAGTACCATTTTAGTACCCGTGGTGATGCAATGTATGCACCTTGTGCTCTGAGCTCTTTTGCAAGGCTGTGTTCAACCAGATTCAATCTGGATGTTACTTTTTTTGCCTTGTCTCTTGGAACAGTAGCACCGCAGTTTGTGCATTGGATACGGTCTGAAGAACCTTTTCCACCTTTCTTGCGCCCTCTACTTGCACGCTTTAATGGCATGGTGATACATCAAAACTCCTCTTTATAATGTGTTGTACTGAGAAAGCATAGTAAGAGTTACTCAAAAAAACTATTTTTGCCACTAATTTCTGTGCCAAAGATTTAAGCAACTTTGGCATCACTCAAACTATGAGGGGGTTATGTCATACCTGCTTGTCCTCAAATGTAGAACTGGTAATATTCAAAGGGCAAATTTTATGCAAATTATGTTTTGAAAAAATAAAAACAAAAAACTAAATCAAGGAAAATTTTGTGATTACAGATGAAGCTTGACATCTTCTCACATTGTACCATTGATACAATTGAACTTGATGGTTCTGTAACAGAGCAGATAGGTGGTGTTTCCTGTTATGGTGGACTTACTGCAAGGAAACTAAAGTTTGAGGTAAATCTTCATACTAAATTTGGGCCTGATTTTCCACATGACGAATATCTTGTAAAAAATAAACTAACACATGAAAACGCACAATCAAGCAAACCTACAACTAGGTTTACTATCAAATTATCTGGTACCGATAGAATGATGTATCTTACAAATACCTGTGAATCTATTGAATATAGTACTTCAAAGGCAGATGGATTTTTGGTAAGCCCTGTGTTTGATGAAATACCTACTGAAATATTTGAGAATTTAAAAAAAGATTGTGACTTTATTTTTCTGGATCCTCAAGGATTTTTGAGAAGAGTAGATACGGAAAAGAAAGTATTTCTTGAAAAAACAGACATCAATCTTTCACAAATTAATGCTATCAAGCTAAGCCGTGATGAAATTATATCATTGACTGATGGCGCAACAATAAGTGATATGAAAAGTATACAAAAAAGAGGAGTTAAACATGTACTTCTTACAGAAAAAAAAGAAATCTCGCTTCTTGTAAATGATAGGATCTACTCTATAACATTACCAAATAACAAAGTATATGATACAACAGGGCTAGGCGATATTTTTTTCACTACATTTTGTTGTACATTATTAAAGGAGAGTGATTTTCTTTGGGCATTATGTTTTGCAGGAGGTGCAGCTCAGGCAGCACTTGACACAAAAGAATTTGGATTAAATAAAATCCCAGAAAAAAACGACATTGAAACAAATGGGTCTTATTTTTATAATACTGTAAAGTTCAAACAAGTTTAGGCTTTTATTG
>Ga0194132_10004169_pt1 | contig 24897 bp, 19 predicted proteins | sample TA2KigOf80mmetaG_FD_148612 | JGI IMG/M metagenome (GOLD analysis project Ga0194132, IMG submission 148612) | Freshwater microbial communities from Lake Tanganyika, Tanzania - TA2015054 Kigoma Offshore 80m | ecosystem: Environmental > Aquatic > Freshwater > Lake | place: Tanzania: Lake... | reverse complement strand
CCACTGCGCGAGGCGCTCATGAACCACCCGTGGCGGCTCAAGAAAGCCGTCACCTACCTGTTCGATTGGATCGCCACCATGCTCCGCAAGCTCCTGCACCCGCACCCCAAACTCACAACCAACACTGGGTGAACTCTAGGGTTCTGTCGCTTGCTTCGTGCGGGCAGTTCCGGCAGAATAGGGGAGTTGGTGCCCGCGGCCCGGCCGCGGTGCGACTCAGGAGGCGACCCCTCATGTCTGCCGGCCGCCGCGGACTGTTGATGTCGGTCCCGTTCTTCGCGCTCGTGCTGTGGCTGTGCCCGGCGCAGCGCGCCGCCGCGCAACCGGGCGGGCAGCCCCAGCGGTTGCCCGATCCCAACGCCGGCCGCCACTCCATCTGGAAGCGCGACCTCCACTCCGACACCGTTCGCGATCTGCTCGGCAAGTTCGGGAAGGCCGGCGACGCCGACCCGTTCGAGGACCTGCTGCGCAAGATGCTCCGGGACCGCAACCCGGACGTGCCCCCGGAACAGGTGGACGCCGCGGCCAAGCGGTTCATGAACGACAAGGAGTTCCGCGACCGTGTCGTGGACCTCGCGCAGCGCGTCAAGAACCGCGACGGCGCGTTCCCGAAGGACGCGCGCGACTTCAACCGCGACGACCTCGACAAGCTCGTGAAGGTCGCGCCCAAAAACATCGGCAACGGCAACGGCGGTAACGGGGGCGACCCGTTCCAACTGCCGAAGTTCGATCCGATGAACCCGCCCAAGTTCGATCCGATGAACCCGCCCAAGTTCGACCCGATGAACCCGCCCAAGTTCGACCCGATGAACCCGCCCAAGTTCGACCCGATGAACCCGCCCAAGTTGGACCCGCTCCAACCGCCGCCGAAGGTCGATCCGAAGGACGCGCCGAACAACGACGGCAAGCGCCGGTTCGACCCGGACAACCCGCTCGGCCAGCCGAACGACACCCCGGAGAAGATGGCGAAGACGAAGGCGGTCGAGGCCGCGACCGCGCTCTGGGAGAAGAACGTCGGCCCCATCGACGAGTCGCCGGCCGTGCGCCGCGCGCTCATCGACCTGATTAGCGACAACGACATGATGGAGGCCCTCACCGACTCGAAGGGCCGGAACATCTTTGAAATGTTTGAGAACGGCGGCGACGGCGACGGGTTCGGCAAGCTGTTCGAGGGCGGCGAGGGCGGCGGCTGGGAGTGGCCCAAGTTCGAGTTTAATTGGGGCCGCGACCGCGACAACAACTTCGACTTCGGGAACCGGCGCGACCGCGCGCCGGACTGGGGCCGCGACCGCGACACCGCGCCCCGGTCGCGCTCCTCGACCTCGCTCGACGGCCTCGGCACGTTCAGCTTCGGCGGCGCGCAGGTGCCGTGGCTGCTGCTCGTCATCCTGCTCGCGGTGATCGTGGCCGCGGTGGTGTGGTGGAAGTGGAAGGACATCGTGAGGCCGCGGGCGGCGAGGGCCGGCCCCGCCGGGCCGATGCCGTGGCCGCTCGACCCGCGTGACATCAACTCGCGCGAGGACGTGGTCCGCGCGTTCGAGTACCTGAGCGTCTTGATCTGCGGGCCGGGGGCGAAGACGTGGACCCACTCGACCATCGCGGACGAACTGTCGGCGCTGGTGAAGACGCACGGCGCGACCGCGGTGAAGCTGGCGCGGCTGTACGAACTGGCCCGGTACGCGCCGCTCGACGAACCGCTGACCCGCGACGAACTGCTGGAAGCGCGGCGGCTGGTGTGCGACCTCGCGGGGATGGACGCAGCATGAGACGCGCCGCCCGACCGCTCGCGGTCGCCCTGTTCGCCGTCGCGGTCGTCGGACTGCTCTCCGCCCCCGACGCGCGCGCGCAGAACCGCAAGAACAACGACATCGACCCCGCGCCGCAACCGCTGCTGATCCCCGGCGGCGGGACGGAACTGTTCCGCGCGTTCCTCGACCGCGAGGGCGTTCAGCCGGTTCGCGCCAATAACCTGTGGGCCGGCGACGACCTCATCGTGGTGGTGATCGGGAACCCCGCGGGACAGGGGTGGGGGCCGAACCCGCTACAGTGGGCGCGGAACGCGGTCGGCGTGGGCGGTGCGGCGCTCATCGCCACCGACCAAGGCTGCACCCTGTACCAGAACGGCAACGAGTTCAACCCGGTCACGTCGATCAACTGGAACGCGGTCGGGAACCTCTCAACCGACCCCGCAGACTGCTACCAGCCGGGCGACGGGATCCGCCACCACGACACCCCGTTCGCCGTGCCCGTGTCGCCGGACGATCACGTACCCAACGGCGAGAAGCCGGGGCGCGTGTGGGCCGTGTTCCGCGGGCTGACCAAGCTCGCCACCAACCAGCCGGCGTACTTCGTCGAGCCGCGCGAGTTCCGCGGCGAGTACCGCTACCCGCTCGCGCGGCTCCCGAAATCGACGCTCCTCAACGGCTTCCAGCAACTGAACCCGGCCCCGCTGCTCGCCATCGGCGGCGACGGCGAACCGGCGTGGGGCCGCGCCCCGTCCGCGTTCCTCGCGGTCGCCGACTCTAGCGTGTACATCAACCAAATGGTCATGGAGCCGGGCACCGACAACCTCGAATTAACGCTGCGCACCATCGAGTACCTTCAGGGGCCGGACAAGAAGCGGAAGCGGTGCCTGTTCTTCGAGAACGGCCGGGTGATCGAGTCGTTCGACGGCCTGCGCGGGGCGCTAACCAAGCCGCGGCCCCCGATCCCGCCGGACAAGGTGCCGAACATCGGCCCGCTGTTCGGCAAGCACCAAGACAAGCTGGTGAAGTTTCTCGACGAGAAGGCCGACGAGTTGCAGAACCGCGACTTCGTCCACAACGCCTTCGTCGGGCCGAAGAACTCGACGCGCGAGCGCCGCAACTTCGCCGACTGGATGGACGTGGCGTGCGTACTGCTGGCGATCGTGACGTGCTCGTTCCTGCTGCGCCGCAGTTGGAACGCGCGGCAGCCGCTGGACGTGCCGCCCCCGCCGAACACCGGGGCCGGGGCCGCCAGCACCGGCCCGCCGGGGGTGTTCGACCGCCGGCAGAAGGAACTGGTGCGGCGCAACAACCTGTACGAGCCGGTGCGGAACCTGATGCGCGAGTTCTTCGACGGGGCCGGTGCGCCGCCCAACCCCGGCCCGAAGATCCCGAAGATCAGTATCGACCGCTCGATCCGCAAACCGGACTCGCTGCGCCAAGCGATCCGCGACATGTGGCGCATCGCCTACGGCCCGCCGATGGCGATCAGCGCCCAGCGCTGGTTCGAACTGGAACCGTACTTCGAGCGCCTGCGCCGCGCGCACGCCGACGGCAAGTGGCGGTTCCAGACCGCGGCCGCTGCGGTGGCCTAGTCGCGGGGTGGGACAAGCCTTTGCGCCGTCCCACCCTGCCTTTGAGCGAAGAAGCTGGGACGGCCCAGAGCCTTGTCCCACCCTACGAGAACGACAAGAACTCCGACACGACCGACACCGACGGGAGCACGGCATGAGTTTGGCTTCGTCCTCGACCCCCGGCGCGCCGGCCGCGCCCGCCGACCCGCGCGCCGCCGCCCACGAACTCGCCCAGCAAGCGAAGCAACTCAGCCAGAAGGTCACGGCCGAAGTCGCCCGCGTCGTGGTCGGCGCGGAAGACGTGACCCGGCAGTTGCTCATCGCGCTCTTGGCCGGCGGCCACGTCCTTTTGGAAGGCGTGCCGGGCGTCGCCAAGACCACCCTCTCGAAGGTGTTCTCGCGGCTGCTGGGGTGCCAGTACCAGCGCGTCCAGTTCACCCCGGACCTGCTCCCCTCGGACGTGACCGGCACGTCGATCTTCGACCGCAACAAGAACGACTTCGTGCTCCGCAAGGGGCCGATCTTCACGCAGGTGCTGCTCGCGGACGAGATCAACCGCGCGCCCGCGAAGACACAGTCGGCGCTCCTCGAGGCCATGCAAGAGTACCAAGTGACGGTGGACGGCGTCTCGATGCCGCTGGAACTGCCGTTCCTCGTGCTCGCGACCCAGAACCCGGTCGAGCAGGAGGGCGTGTACCGGCTGCCGGAGGCGCAGCTCGACCGCTTCCTGTTGCGCGTCGAAATGGGCTACCCCGGCTTCAAGCACGAGGTGAACCTGCTGAAGCTGTACAGCAAGCCGGTGCCGGAAGTGAACACGATGTTCACCCCGGCGACGATCATCGACCTGCAGCGGAAACTGCCGGGCGTGTACGGCGCGGAGTCGCTGTTCGAGTACATCTGCAACCTCGCGGCCGAGAGCCGGCAGCACCCGGACGTGGCACTGGGGGCCAGCCCGCGCGCGGCGCTGAACCTGCTCCGCTGCGCCCGCGCCCGCGCCGTGCTAGAGGGGCGGCACTTCTTCACCCACGAAGACGTTCAGGCCATCGCCTTCGGCGTACTGGGCCACCGGCTCATCCTGCGCCCGGAGGCCGAGATCGAGGGGAAGAGGGTCGCCGACATCGTGCGCGAGATCCTCGACGCCGTCCCGGTGCTCGAAACAGTGTGAAGTAGGCCGTGGGCCGTGGGCAGTGGAAGACTGCCTCGCCGCGCCCTGCTTCTCGTGTCTGCTCACCGTCCACTGCCCACGGCCCACTGACCACTTATGTTGACCCCGCGCGGCTGGTGGTTCCTGATCGTCGTGATGTTCGTCCTCGTTCTGGGGGCGTTCGCGGTCCCGACGTATACCACGGTCCCGGCGATCCTCGCGGTCACGCTGTTCGCGTGGTTCGTGTACGAGTGGTTCCAGTTCCACGTCCGCTCGAACGCGGCGGTGTCGCGCCTGCGGGTGCGCCGCTGGGTGCTTCAGGGCGGGCGCACCACGCCCATGCTGTGGGCCAACGTGCCGTTCGACGTGCGCGTGCGCGTGCGGCACGACGGCCTCGTGACCATCGGGTACGCGGTGATCGAGGACCGGCTCCCCTCCGGGGCCGACCTGATCGAGGGCGAAACCGACGAAACGACCGCCATCGCGTCCGGCGAGCCGGTGGACGTGACGTACACGCTCAAGTGCCCCGCGCCCGGGGTGCTGCGGTTCGAGGGCGTGAAGGTGCGCGTCGCGGACCTGCACGGGTTCTTCTACCGGCGCGTGTTCCTGCGCGACCCGGTCGAGTTCCTGATCCTCCCGCCGCTGGTGCCCGAGGAGGGCCGGCAGCGCGCCGACAAGCGGTTCAACATGCTCCCGCCGCCGGGCATCCACCGGCTCCGCAAGCCCGGCTCCGGCGACGAACTGCACGACCTGCGCGACTACCAGCCCGGCGACCCGCCCAAGATGATCGCGTGGAAGACCTCGGCGCGCAAGGACAAGCTCATCACGAAGGAGTACGAGACCGACGTGCCGGTGCGGTGCGTGCTGTTTCTCGACACGTGCGACGGGGTGCGCCTCGGCCCGCCGGGGAACACGCTCCTGACGCGCCTCGCCGGGGTCGCCGCGGTCGTCGCGCAGGCGTCGGCCACCAACCGCGACCTCGTCGGCCTGACCACGTTCGACGACAAGACCGCGACCGCGATCCGCCCCGGGCGCACCCAGACCCATATGATCGGCGTGCTCCGCAAGCTCGCGGAGGTGGCCGCGCTGCAACCGGGCACGAAGGGCGTGCCCATCGACCACCTGACGCGCCGCGCGTACCCGCTGGCGCACGAACTGTACCCGGAGGTGATGGACCGGAAGACGAACACCATGCCGCTCGGCCGGCTCTGGCTCCCGTTGCTCGACAAGTGGTGGGGCTGGCTGATCCTGATCGTCCTGCTGACGCCGCCGGCGCTGGTAGCGTACAAGCTCGCCACCGTCATCAACTCGGACCTGCCGCGGCTGCCGGGGCCGATCAACCGGATGGTCGTGGACTGGATGGCGAACACGTTCAACTTCGCGGCCCGGTTCACGATGCGGGCGTTCGCCGGCGCGCCGTGGCCGCTGCGCCTCGTCGTCGGGGTGATCGTGTGGCAGTGCGCGCTGCTGTTCCCCACCGTACTCGCGGGACTGTTCTGGTTCGTCTACGGGTTCCGCGGGTGGTTCGGGTCGAAGGCCGGGGATCTACGGCGGCGCAAGCAACTCGCCACCCTGTTCGGCCTCCAAGACGGGACCGGGCCGGACGGGATCGAGCGCTACGTCCACGACGACGACGCCTACGCCGACCGCGTGGCCGCGTTCCTCCAGCACCACCAACTGCGGTGCCCGGTGCCGCTGTACGACGACCTCGGCCGGTACCGGTTCCGGTGCGCGCGCAAGGCCGACGTGCTGGCGTACGAGATCATGCGCGCCGTGTCCCGCGCGCGCGACAACGAACTGTACGTGATCCTCGCGGACCTGTCCGAACTCGGGACCGACCTCGAACCGCTGGTTCGCGCGTGCCGCGTGGCCCGGGCCCGGCGGCACCACGTCATGGTGATCGTCCCGTGGCCCGCGGACGTCGACTCGCCGGACGACACCCGCGCGGCCGACGACGACGAGCCGCGGAAGAAGAAAAAGAAACACCCGGACGACATGAGCGCCGAGGGGCGGCACAAGCGGATCAGCGCGATCGTGTTCGACAACCTGACGCGCCAGTACCACGAGACGTTCCGGGCGATGCGCCGGGAACTGACCGGGGTGGGCGCGACCGTGATGCGAGTGGACGACGGGGACCCGGTCCGGCTCGTGCTGGACCGGCTCGACCGGCTCCGCGGGATGAGGAGCCGCCGATGAGCGCGCGCCGCCGCGACGACGACGAGGACGACGACCGCGCCGCCGCGCGCGACGGGCCGCCCGACCACCGCGGGCCGCTGTCGCAGCGCGACGCGTTCGACATGTTCCTCCGCGACCGCGCCGTGCGCCCGTTCCTGTTCGGCGCGCTCGGCGGGCTGGCGATGATGTTCCTCGTGCTGTTCTTGGGCGGGAGCGACATCGGCGCGGTCGCGGTCGCCCTGTTCGGGCTGGCGACGGTGGCCCTGCGGTGGACCGCGGCCCCGCCGTTCCTCGTCCTGTTCCTCCTCTGGTTCTCGATCTTTCCGCTCGGCCTCCCGGACCCGGACGGGTTGTACAGCAACCCGTTCGAGGTGCGCGAGACGCACTTCCGCGTCACCGACGTGGTGCTCGTGCTGGCAGCGCTCGTGTACCTGCGGTGCCAGTACCGGCTGTTCGGGCTGGTGCAACAGGCGATGCCGTTCGAGAACGTGTTCCGGCGCAAGGGCGACGCCCCGCTGCGCCGCCCGACGAGCCACGTCGAACCGACCGAGATCGCGTGGCTGCTGGCCGTGGCCTTCGCGCTGGTGGTCGTGGGTCAGTTCCTGTGGTGGCTGGTGAACGCGCTGGACTTCGTGCCGACCGACGACGAGTTCCCGGTGCGCTGGGCCGACCCGACCTCGCTGGCCCGGTACCGGCGCGGGGCCCGCGAGCCGGGCGAGCACACCGCGGGCGCGAGCCGGTTCTTCGTCATGGTCGGCGCGCTGTTCTTCGGGTTCCTGCTGGTGCGCCTCGTGTTCGGGTACTGGCGGCTCCGCGCCATGACCCCGGCCGCGGGCGCGACGATCCTGACCGACACCAGTTGGGCCGAGTCGCACCGCGAGCGGGTGCGCGTGGAGAAGTGGCGCGTCTGGAGCCGACTGCGGGCCGCGGAGCGCCGCCGCCGCGCGGCCCTCGCCGAGCGCGAGCGCAAGCGGAAAGAGGCCGAGGAGCAGACGCGCGCCGAGGACGCGGCGCGCAAGCGCGAAGAGGCCGCGGCCCGCAAGCGCCGCGCAGCCGCCGACGACGAGGACGACGAGCGCCCGCGCCGCCGGCGCTAGGGCACACGGGCGAAGCCGCGAGCGGCTTCAATCGCACAACGACGCACACAGAGGGTTCGCGATGAAGTTCGTGTACTGGAGTCGGGAAGTGGCCGGGTGGCTGCTGATCCTCGCCGGGCTGTGGATGTTCTGGAACACCTACGCGTTCCTAACGAACCGGCGCATTTTCGAGGCCGCGCCGGCCGCGTTCATCGCGTTCGTCGTGTTCCGCGGCGGGGTCCACTTGCTCAAAGTGGCGGTCGCGGCGCAGGTGGCCCGGTCGCTGCCGGAGTCGGCGCAGCCGCAGACCCGCAAGGCGAGCCGGATGCCGGCGAAGTCGTACGCCCCGACGCCGGCCAAGTCGGTCGTGCCGGGGCCGAAGAGCCGCGCCGCCGCGAGCGCCGACGGCGAGGCCGCGTAACGTGCCCCGCGTCCCGCGCGGCGCGCGCGCCGCGGCCTTCGACGCCGTGGGCACGCTGCTGTTCCCGAACCCGCCGGCCCCGGTCGCGTACGCCGACACCGCGCGGCGGTTCGGCCTCGACCTCGCGCCGGACGCCGTTCGCGCGCGGTTCGTGGCCGCGTACCGGCGCGAAGAGGCCGCGGACGCCGCGACCGATTGGGCCACGAGCGAACCCCGCGAGCGCGCCCGCTGGCACACGATCGTGACCGAAACGCTCGCGGGCGTTTCCGACCCCGAAGCGTGCTACCAACACCTCTTCGACCACTTCGCGCAACCGGGCGCGTGGGAACTCGCCCCCGGCGCGGCCGACGTGCTTTCCGCGCTCGCCGCGCGCGGCCTCGTGCTGGCCCTCGGCTCGAACTACGACGAACGCTTGTGGTCGGTGCTCGCAGGGTTCCCGGAACTGGACCCGCTGAAGGACCGCGTGCTGATTAGCGCCGCGGTGGGTGTGCGGAAGCCGGGCGCGGGCTTCTTCGCCGCGGTCGCGCGCGCGGTTGGGTGTGCCCCGTCAGAAGTGCTGTTCGTGGGCGACGACATCGAGAACGACTACGCCGGCGCGACCGCCGCCGGGATGCCGGCGCTGCTGCTCGACCCCGACACCCGCCACCCCGAAGTGCCGCACCGCATCGCGGCGCTGAGCGAACTGCTCGATTGACCTTACTTGCGCTTCTTCGGCTTCGTGCCGCCGTTGGCCTTTGGTTCGGTGGTGGGATCGAGTTTGGAGAACAACTGCGCGATCGGAAGAGTGAAGCCGGGGAGCACGTCGCCCCCGCCGAGCGTGTCGGACGCGGTCAACTCGGTCACGTCGTCGGGCGATGTGTAAACCCGAACCGTGCGCGTTCGGAGGTCGAGGTACCACACGAGCCGTACATCGGACATGAAGTATTCCTTGAGTTTGCGCTCCATCTCTTCGCGGGTGTTCCCCTCGCTCAGCACTTCAACCGCCAGATCGGGGGCGAGGTCCGGCACCGGCGCGCTCGGCACGCAGCCGCCGGGGGCGCGGTTCAGGTAGGTGAACGCGAGATCGGGCGCGCGGACGAGTTTGTTCATCAGCTTGATCGTACCCGCTTCGCCCGCCAGAAACCCCGGTTCTCCGTTGTCGTCGTTCCACCGGTGCAGGTACTTGCGCAAGGTCTGCGCGACCACCGATTCGGCAAGCCCCATGACCTTCTCCACGAGGGTGCCGTCGACCAGTTCGCAGATGCGGCGCGTCTTGACGCGCACGCGCTCGACGTCGTCCACCGTGGCCGTGCCGGGCGCGGGGCGGAACCGGACGCGCTTGGGTGAAATGCCCCCCAAGTTCACGAGCAGGTCGTCGATGGAATCGATCTCGTCGAGCGCGGTACTCATGCGAACCCCTCCTGCGATGGGCCTTGATACCACACTCACCCCGCGGGGACAACTTCGGTCGGCACGTTGTCCGTGGGCTTGAGGCGGTCGCGGAGCAGGCGGGCGGCCACGCGGTTCACCACCTCCAAGTACGCCAGCGCGCTGGCCTCCACCACGTCGAGGCTCACCGCGCGGGCCCGCGAGCGCTTGCCCGCGTACTCGATCTCGATGTTCGCCTCGCCCTGCGCGTCCATGTCTTGGCTCACCGAGCGCACCCGGTAATCGACCACCTTCACCTGCGCGCCGGTGATCCGGTTGATGGCCTTGATGAGCGCGTCGATGGGGCCGTTGCCGATGGCCGCGTCGCGGTGGACCGAGCCGTCGATGTGCCGCAGGGTGACCGCGGCCGAGGTCTGCGACCCGGTGCCCGCGGTGCTCGTGAACCCCACCAGCGTCCACAGGTTCCCGGTGCCCGATTGGAGCTGGTTCTCCGCCAGCGCCTCGATGTCGGCGTCGTAAATCTCCTTCTTCTTGTCCGCGAGGCTCTTGAACTCGTCGAACACGCGGTTCAGTTGCTCGTCGGTCAGCTTGTAGCCGAGGTGCCCGATGCGGTCCTTGAGCGCGGCCCGCCCGCTGTGCTTGCCGAGCACCAGTTCGGTGCGCGGGATGCCCACGTCCTCGGGGCGCATGATCTCGTAGGTGCTGCGGTCCTTCAGCATCCCGTCTTGGTGGATGCCGGCCTCGTGCGCGAAGGCGTTCTGGCCCACGATGGCCTTGTTGCGCTGCACCACCTGCCCGGTGACGTGGGCGAGCTTGCGGCTCAGCGGGTACAGCAGCCGAGTGTTGATCCCGGTGTTCAGCTTGTAGAAGTCGCGGCGCGTGTGCAGGGCCATGACCACTTCTTCGAGCGACGTGTTGCCGGCGCGCTCGCCGATGCCGTTGATGGTGCACTCCACCTGTCGCGCGCCCTCGCCCAGCGCCGCGAGACTGTTGGCGACCGCGAGGCCGAGGTCGTTGTGGCAGTGGACCGAGATGACGCAGTCGTCGATGCCGCGCACCTTCTGCTTGAGGTGGCGGATGATGGCGGCGTAGTGGGCGGGCACCGCGTACCCCACGGTGTCGGGGATGTTGAGCGTGGTCGCGCCGGCCTCGATGACGCGCTCGACCACTTCGGCGAGGAAGTCCAACTCGGTGCGGGCCGCGTCCTCGGGCGAGAACTCGATGTCGGCGCAGCGGTCGCGGGCGCGCTTCACGCCCTCCACCGCGCGCCGCGCCACTTCCTCCGCGGTCATACGGAGCTTGTGCTCGCGGTGAATGGCGCTGGTCGCGAGGAACACGTGGATGCGCGACTTCGCGGCGTCCTTAACGGCGTCGGCCGCGCGGTCGATGTCGGTGGGGTTGCACCGCGCGAGGCCGGCGATGGTGGGCCCCTGAATCTGGCGGGCGATGGCCCGCACGCTCTCGAAGTCGCCGGGCGAGGCGATGGGGAACCCGGCCTCGATCACGTCCACACCCAGTTCGGCGAGCGCGCGGGCCATTTCGAGCTTCTCGCTGAGGTTCATGCTGCACCCGGGGCTTTGCTCGCCGTCGCGCAGCGTGGTATCGAAGATGATGACGCGGTTCGGGTCGGTCGGCGCGGGCATGGAGAGCCTCCTGAAACGAAAACGGCCCCGGAACGCCAGTCCGGGGCCGCGGCACCTTCGAGGTTCGGTAGAACGGATCACCGATACGCGAAGACGGACGGCCCCGGCACGCGGGGAAGTCGAATGTCCAGAAGCAGCGGCGAACGAATCACGGGTGCGGTCTCGCGCGGTAATCTACACCGAGTTTACGGCGCACACACGGGCGGAGCAACGCCAGTGCGCGCCGGGCGTGGTACGGCCATAAGGCGTATACCCCTACCTGATGTTGTCGATGGCCTTCACGACCGCCTCACGAACTTTTTCCTCTTTGTCGAAGCGCAACGTCTCGAGCGCCTTCTTAGCCATCGGCCCAGTATTCTCGTCCACGAGCGTGGGTATCAACTCGACCGCACGCAGACGGTCACGCAACATTTCTCCTGTTGCGCCAGCGATTGCGAGGACATTCTTCAGTGCAAGTTTCTTGTTCTTCAGGGGTGGGACACAATCAAGTGCAGCACGACGGAGAACTGGCGAAGGGTTGGCTAAAAGCGTAATGATGGCTTGGTTCACTCCGGTATCTTGAGGAGCGATACTAACGAGAGCGTGGACACAGAGTTGAACCGTGTCGCGTGCGTTCTCATTCTCGGAGGCCAGTTTGGGAGAGCTTGCCAGCGGAATAAGACTCGCTGTATACGCGAGAATGATCGGGGCGAGGGGTTCACCTTCTGTGCCAAGTTTGCCTGCGGCGACAACGTCCTTTCGATCTCGATCAATGATGATACCGAGTGCAAGCTTGTGGAGGGGTACATCGACCTTCTTCAACGCATCCGCGGCAGCGGCGCGTACCATAGCGTTCGCGTCGAGTAGGCCTTCACAGAGAGCGCGCCGCTGGGTCTTGGCTTTCTCACCAAGTTCGCCCATTGACTTGTAAGCCGTAACGCGCGTTGCAACGGTTTTGCTCTTCATATCGTCGCGTAACTTCGCAATCAGCGCCTTCGTCTCGGGTGGCAGATCGTCTTCTGCCATCACATGCCGCTCACTAACGCTGCCGAAGAATGCGGCCACGAGGAGAGCACTACCAAGAAGCCATATGGATTGATGTGTCATGGAAGTGCTGTCGCGGTGATGAGTTGTGAAACAATCTCCCAATGATACCTTCCCCCAATCACCCGTCAAGGATCGGAGACACCCAATTCTAGGGACGCGCCGGCTCGGAGGGCTTCACCAGAGCGCGCCGGCCCGGGCAAACGCGCGGGCGCGCCAAATGACCTTGCGGTTGGCACGTATAATCCCGTAGTGCCCCGCAACGGTCCCTCTCCCCCGTTCCCAAGGTGCGCGCATGTCCGCCATGCCCCCCGGCAATCCGGCGTCGAACCCGTTCGTTAGCTCTCCGACGTACCTCATGGCCTGTCAGCAGTTGCGCAACGTCGTCCGCGACGCGGGTCTCGATCAGGGCGTCGCGGATCGGCTGATGCTCCCCAAGAGGTCGCAGATCGTTTCCGTCCCCGTGCGCATGGAAGACGGCCACACCGAAGTGTTCGTCGGCTACCGCGTCCAACACTCGCTCACGAGCGGGCCGAGTAAGGGCGGGCTGCGGTACGCCAAGAACGTCGATCTCGGCGAGGTCGCGGCGCTCGCCATGTGGATGAGCTGGAAGTGCGGCATCATGAACCTGCCCTACGGCGGGGCGAAGGGCGGCATCGCCGTCGATCCGGCCGAGCTGCGCGGCGGCGAGAAGGAGCGCCTGACCCGGCGCTTCACCGACGAGATCCAGAACATCATCGGCCCGCGCATCGACGTGATGGCCCCGGACATGGGCACCGACGAGCAGACGATGGCGTGGATCTACGACACGTACTCGATGAAGGTCGGGTACGCCTGCCCGGAGATCGTGACCGGCAAGCCGGTCGAACTGGGCGGGTGCGTTGGCCGCAAGGAGGCGACCGGGCGCGGCGTCGTGTACTGCATCTCCGAGGCACTGGCCGAACTGAAGATCAGCCCGGAGCACACGACCGCGGTGGTGCAGGGCTTCGGCAACGTCGGCTCGGTGACGTGCGAAGAACTGGTCAAACTGAAGGCGAAGGTCATCGCCATCGGCGACCGCTACGGCTCGATCCGCAACGACCGCGGCATCGACATCGCCAAGTTGCTCGACTACCAGAGCAAGAACGAGCGGAAGACCGTGGTGGGCTTCCCCGAGGCCGAGGCGATTCCGGACGCGGAGTTGCTCGCGACGCCCTGCACGGTTCTGATCCCGGCGGCGATGGAGCGGGTCATCACTGCGGAGAACGCCGGCAAGTTGCGGTGCCGCGTTCTGGCCGAGGGCGCGAACGGTCCCACCGACCCCGAGGCCGACGCGATCATCGCCCACAGCGACATTTTCGTGATCCCCGACATCCTGTGCAACGCGGGCGGCGTCACGGTGTCGTACTTCGAGTGGGTGCAGGACCTCGCACAGTTCATGTGGGACGAGACCCGCGTGAACGCCGAGTTGAAGAAGCTGATGCTCGACGCGTTCCGCCGCGTGCGCGCCGAGGCGAAGGCGCGGAAGGTGACGAACCGGACCGCGGCGCTGAGCATCGGGGTGCGGAAGGTGGCGAACGAGAAGTCGAAGCGCGGCCTGTACCCGTAAGCCGCGCGCCGCCGAAAAAAGTGGCGCGCTTCCCATTGACCGCGCGTGCGCGCACCGCTATTCCGCGTGTCAATCCGGGTGCGAACACGGGTCGAAAACGGGGGCGAACGGAGTCCGCGGCGCGCGGAACCGTTCGGGGTGTAGTGATGGTGGCGCGAAAAAAGCGCCAAATCCCACCAATATCGCGCGCCGTGCAACTTGTTTTTCTTCGTCCCCGCGTTACGATTCGTTCTTAAAGCGTTCTCGTCGCGCAGGTACGCGGTCGGACGAGTCGCACCCGTCGAGCCGGTTGCCCTGTGGCCCGGCCCGGGACTCGCGGACCCGTGGAGGTCATGCGGCGTATGTTCGAGACCGACGCCCGACGTCAGCTCGCTCCGGTCGTTTCACCGGCAGCCGCGACGTTCGAGGACGACGAGCCGCCCAGTCTCCCGCGCCGGCACGCGCAGTGGATGAACGTGCCCGACGAGCAATGGGACGACTGGCGCTGGCAGACCCAAAATGCCATCCGCTCGGTGCGCCAGCTGCGCCACCTCCTCTCGTTCACCCCCGACGAACTCGAAGCGCTCGGCCGGCTCGAGGGCGAGTACAAGCTCGCCATCCCGCCGTACTACTTCTCGCTGATCGACCCCGAAGACCCGAACGACCCGATCCGGCTCCAGTCGGTGCCGTCGCCGCTCGAGGCCGAGAACCCGTCCGGCTACGAACTCGACGACCCGCTCGAAGAGGACAAAGATTCGCCGGTGCCGGGCCTCACGCACCGGTACCCCGACCGCGCGCTGCTCATCACGACGCCCAATTGCTCGATGTACTGCCGGTACTGCACGCGCAAGCGCGCGACGCTGACCCGCGGCGGCTGGGAGGGTGTCAGCGCCGACGACGAGCGCATGATCGAGTACGTCCGCTCGCACCGCGAGATCAAGGACGTCATCGTTTCCGGCGGCGACCCGCTCACGCTCCCGACGGGCAAACTCCGCTACTATCTGGAGAGCCTGAAGGCGATCAACCACGTCGACGTGGTCCGCATCGGCACCCGCGTGCCGGTCACGCTGCCGCAGCGCCTCTACGACCCGGAACTGATCGACCTGCTCGCCAGCGCCGAGAAGGTGTACATCCAGACGCACTTCAACCACCCGCGCGAGATCACCCCGGAGGCGGTGCGCGTCTGTAAGTCGTTGCTCCGCGCCGGGATGCCGATCAACAACCACTCGGTGCTGCTCAAGGGCGTGAACGACGACCTCGGCACGATGCGCTCGCTCCTGCGCGGGCTGCTCCGCGCGAAGGTGCGCCCGTACTACATATTCCACTGCGACCCCGTGACCGGGGCCGGGCACTTCCGCACCAGCGTGTGGAAGGGGCTAGAGATCATGGAGGGCTTGCGCGGCCACATGAGCGGCATCGGCATCCCCACCTATGTCGTGGACAGCCCGCACGGCGGTGGCAAGATTCCGATGATGCCGAACTACCTCGTTTCCATGTCCGACGACGCGGTCGTGTTGCGGAACTACGAGGGGTTGCTGATCCGCTACCAAGCGGAGGACAAGCCCTCGGCCAACGGTCAGCCGACCGCGACGCGGGGCGTCAGCGGGCTGCTTCAGGGCGAGAAGACCGTGCTGATCCCGGAGAGCAACGAGCGCATGGCCCGGCGCAAGCCGCGCGTGGTGCGCGAGGACGGCTGCTCCGGCGAGGGCGCGCCGGACCCGGCCGAGCCGAGCGCCGACGGCGCGCCGCGGCCCATCATCCCGCTCCCGGTGGTCAACAACCCCGCCGGCTGACCACGGTTCCCTTTGCCAAACAACCCTAGGCGCGTAGCCTAGGGTTGTTCCGTTCTCCCCTTCGCTGCCGAGGGCGCGCGATGTCCACGACCCCGCCGACCGACCCGACGGACGCCGCCAAGAAGGAACTGAACAACGCGATCCTGTGGGCCGTACTCGCCGCGGCCTTCGCCGTTGGCATGTTCATCTATTCGGGCAAGGTCGAAGCCGAGAAGAAGAACCTGTACCTGCTCATGGGCGGCGTCGCGGCGGTCATGGCCGCGGTGAACGGGTACGGCGCGTACACGCTGGCGCAGAAGGCGAAAAAATAGCCGCTCGCGGCTTCGCACGCGCCACCGCAGGAGTCACCTCTCATGCGAATCGGAATCGCCTGCACCCTGAAGCCCGGCGGCCCGCTACCGGCCGGCGCGCCGGACGACCTGCACGAAGAGTTCGACTCGCCGGTCACGGTGAAGGCTATCACCGACGTGCTCGCCGCGCTCGGCCACACGGTCGAGCTGCTCGGCGACGGCCGCCCGTTCCTCGAAGCCGTTCTGAAGCGCCCGCCGGACCTCGTGTTCAACTTCGCGGAGGGCGCGGGCGTGAGCCGCTCGCGCGAGAGCCGCGTCCCGGCAGTGTGCGAGATGCTCGCCATCCCGTACACCGGGTCCGACCCGCTCGCGCTCGCGGTCGCGCTCGACAAGGACATGACCCGCCGCGTCGCCGAGGGCGCGGGCGTCACGGTGCCGAAGGGCATCACGCTCGCCCCGATCCCGGGCGACTACGACGGCACGTTCGACGAGTTCCCGCCGATCCTCGCCGAAGCCGGCCTCGCGCTCCCGGTCATCGCCAAGCCCACCTGCGAAGGGTCGAGCAAGGGCATCCGCAACCGCTGCCTCATCAAGACCGCCGCGGAGTTCGGCCCGACCGTTGTGGAACTGTGGAAGAACTACCAACAGCCGGTGCTGATCGAGGAGTTCATCGCCGGCGACGAGGTGACGATTGGGCTGGTGGGCAACGACCCGCCGCAATCGCTCGGCATCATGCAGATGATTCCCAAGCAGGTGCCCGTAACCGACTTCGTGTACAGCCTCGAAGTGAAGCGCAACTGGCACGACGCGGTGGAGTACGTGGCCCCCGCGAAGCTCGCGCCGGACGTGGCGCGGGCGGTCGAGGCCGACGCGATGGCGGTGTTCGCGGCGCTGGGGTGTCGCGACATCGCCCGCGCCGACTTCCGCGTCCGCGACGGGGTGCCGTACTTCTTGGAGATCAACCCGCTGCCGGGCCTGAACCCGGAGTCGAGCGACCTGTGTTACCTCGTGTACCGCATGGGGCAACAGTACCCGGACCTGATCCGCGCGATCCTCGACGCCGCGGTGCAGCGGTGCGGGCTGGTATAATCTAGTGTCAACCGGGGGCGCGCGATGACCACGATTTCTGTTCTGGCTCCGGGCGCAATGAGCAACGACTATCGCGCCGTTGGCGACGGCGTCGAAGCGGTCGGCGAAACGCCGGGCCGCGCACTTGACGCACTTGTCGAGCGAACAGGAGCGCCGACCGGGGCCACACTCGTTGTGATTCAGCCGAAGGCGGGCGACGAGTTCTTCACCGACGCCCAGCGCCAACGGCTCGGCGACCTGATGGCCAGCTGGCGCATCGCCCGCGACACGGTCACCCCGTTTCCCGCCGCCGACCAAGCGGAACTCGACGCCCTTATCAAGGACGAGCTTAAAGCCGCGGTCGCACGAAGTGCGGCGCTGTTGCGGGCGGCGCGGTCGTGAACCCGCACTATGCAACAGTCGCGCGACGAGCCGGGCACCGGTGTGAATACTGCCGCGCGCCGGAAGTCGTGTTCAACTTCGCGTTCGAGGTCGAACACATCGTACCGGTCGCGCGGGGCGGCACCGCCGAGCCGAACAACCTCGCACTCGCCTGTCGCTCGTGCAACGCTTACAAGGGCGACACGACAACGGCCCGCGACCCTGACACCGGCGACGATGCGCCGTTGTTCGACCCGCGCGCCGGGCGCTGGGGCGAACACTTCGAGTACGACCCCGACTCCGGCGAACTGCGCGGCCTGACGGCCACGGGCCGCGCGACCGCCGCACGGTTGGCCCTGAACGATCCGGTCCAACTTACAGCGCGCGACTTCTGGGTGCGGCTCCGGCTGTTCCCGTAGCCGGTTGTGCGGTTCGTGCCGGTTCGCGCCGCGTCCCCTTCGGCCCGCGCCACTCGATTCCCCGGAACAACTTCGGGGGCGCGCCCGCCCGGACGATACTCCCCCAATCTTCACGGAGCGGAACCGCACCCCCATGAGCGCGCCGTCGGTCCTCGTCCTGTACAACGAGCCGGTCCTCCCGGTCGACCACCCGGACGCCGGTTCCGAACACGACATCCTCGACACCGTCGCGGACACCTTCAAGATTCTTAAGGCCGCCGGGTTCGCGACCACCAAACTCGGCGTCAACTACGACCCCCAACCGCTGCTCGACGCGCTGAAGGCGAATCGCCCGGACGCGGTGTTCAACCTGTTCGAGGGCCTCGCCACCCAGACCGGCACCGAGGTTTCGGCCGCGGCGCTCTTGGAGTGGGTGAACGTGCCGTTCACCGGGTGCCCGTCGTCGGCGCTGACCTACGGGCGCGACAAGGTGCGCGCGAAGTACGTCCTCTCCGCGGCCGGAATCCCGACGCCCGAGTTCGTCGTGGTGGACGCGCTCCCGGTCCCGCGGTGGCGGCGCGCGTGGCCCGCCATCGTGAAGCCCGCGTTCCAAGACGCCAGCGTCGGCATCGACCAGAACAGCGTCGTGACCTCGCAGAAGCAACTCGACGAGCGCGTGAAGTTCGTGCTGGCGACCTACGGCGCGCCGGTCCTCGTCGAGCGGTTCGTGAGCGGGCGCGAGTTCCACGTGAACATGATCGAGGAGAGGGCGACCCCCGGCGCGCCGCCGCGGGTGCTGCCCCTGTGCGAGATCGCGTACACCAACGAGACCCCGGGGCGCTGGCCGGTGTACACGTTCACGGCCAAGTGGCACGAGAACAGCGACGAGTACAAGGCCGCGCCGGTGCGTACGTCCGTCGCCGTCGCGCCCGACGACTTCGCCCGGCTCGCGCTCATCGCCCAGCGCGCGTACCGCGCGCTCCAGTGCCGCGACTACGCCCGCATCGACGTGCGCATGGACGCGGACGGCAACGTCTTCGTCCTCGAGATGAACCCGAACCCGTATCTGAACAGCATCGCGCTCGTGGACGGCCTCGCCACCATCGGGCGCTCGCACTCGTGGCTCCTCGTCGAGATGGTACTGGCCGCGCTCGCGCGCGGCGGCCGGGACGTGGACACGAGCGCGATCACCGTTCCGACGATCAAGGTCACGGTTTAGCCCTCGCGGGCCGGTTGCAAAGTAGTCGGCACGCCCCGTGTGCCGTCGCCGGGCGAGCCGTTCGGCAACGGAACACGGGGCGTGCCGACTACTTTGCAACCGGCGTTCGCACTTCGCCGCGTTCCCAATTAGAATGGCTGCACCCGTCTCACTCGCGCCCCGGCCACGAGGCTCCCCGTGCTGATCGTCGTGTTGTGCCCGTACTGCGACACCAAGTTCACGCTCCAAGCGGACATGAACGGGAAGTCGATGCGGTGCCCGAACCTAGAGTGCCGGCAGGTCTTCACGGTGAAGGCGCGCGAGGCGACCGCGCCGCCCCCGGCGCTGCCGCCGGAACCGGTTCACGCGCCGCCCCCTCCGCCGCCGAAGCCCGCCGCGTCCGCGCCGCCCAAGCCCAGCAAGCCCCCGACTAAGCCCGCGCCCGCGTTCGAGGTGGTGGACGCGGTCGTTGTTGAGGCGGCCGTGGTGTCGCCGCCGAAGGTGAAAGAGGTGGTGTGGACCGAGGGCACCGACGTGCCCCCGCCGCCGGGCGCGGGGGGCAAGAAAGAGCCGCCCAAGAAGCCCGCGAAGCCGCTCAAGCCGCAACTCGCCGAGACCGCGGACGACGACCCGGCCCCGGCCCGCAAGAAGAAGAAGCGGAACCGCCGCCCGCTGCTCATCGCGGGGATGCTCGTCCTCAGCGTGGCCGCGGTCGGGTTCGCGGTGTTTTACATCGTCTACTACCAGCAGAAGCAAGAGGAGAAGCTGGCGAAGCAGGCCGAGGACGAGTACGCCAAGGGGAGCTACGGCGACGCCGCGAAGAACTTCGACAAGCTCACGAAGGAGTACGCGAGCAGCAAGAACATCGACAAGTACAAGTTCTTCGCGGACCTCGCCGGCATGCAAACCGTGGTGCGCGGGGTCACCAACCGCGAGGACTACGACGCCGCGGTGAAGCGCCTCAACGACTTCGTGCAGGCGCAAAAGGACTCGCCGTTCGCCAAGCCCACCACCGGGTTCGGGCGCGACGTACTCGAAGCCGGGAAGAAGCTCGGCGAGGACATCGCCGCGCACGCCGACGACCGCGTGAAGGCGTTTCAGGGCGACCGCGCCAAGAAGGGCGGCGAACTGGAGCGCGCGGACAAGGCCATCAAGGTCGGGCGCGAGCTGATCCCCGTACTCGACCCGTTCCGCGCGGCCGACGACCCGCCGCTCGAGAAGCTGAAGAACGCCTACGACCAAGTGGAGAAGGGCGTGAAGCGCGAGCGCGACCGCACGGCCGCGATCAACAAGGCCCGCGACAAGTTGAGCGAGCCGACCGACGCCATCATTCAGGGCGTGGAAGCGGACCTCGCCGCGGCGAACCTCGCGACCGACGCCGAAGCCATCAAACTCGTCGCGGAGGCGAAGGGGCGGCTGCGCGACCTCGTGAGGTACGAGGACGACCCGGCCGACCCGCAGCCCCCGCCGCCCACGTCCGCGGCGTCGCTGCTGTTCGTGACCCCGGTGGGCGAGACGAAGGCCCGCGACCCGGCCCCCGGCGACCCGCCGCCGGGCGTGTTCCTGTGTGTCGCGCGCGGAGTCCTGTACGCCTTCGACGAGGACCGCGGCACGCTCCTGTGGGCGGCCCGCGTGGGCCAAGACGTGACCGACCCGCCGGCGCTGGCCCGCGTCGAACTGGCGACCGGGCCGACCGACCTCGCCGTCGTGGTGTCGAACGTGGGCGGCGCGCCGGCCGTGGCCGGACAGGTGCTGCGCACCGGGGCCGTGCGCTGGTACCAGCCGCTGCCCGCGCCGGCCGCCGGCCCCGCCGTCGTGGTCGGGAACCGGGCGTTCGTCGCGCTCCGCGACGCGCTCGGCACCGTGTACGAGTTCGAGCTTTCGACCGGCGCGCGGGTCGGCAAGATTCGCCTCGGGCAAACGGTCGCGGACCGCGGCGCGGTGCTGCGCCCCGGCACCGGCTACTTGTACGTCGCGGCCGACGCCCGGCGCGTGTACGTGATCGAGGCCGCGGCGCTCGACCCCGCCGGGAACCGCGAGAACCCGCGGTGCGTGCAGGTGGTGGCGACCGGGCACCTGCCGGGCACGCTCCGCTGCGCGCCGCTGTTCATCGGCCCCGAAGGGACCGAGCCGGCCCCGCGGTGGATGGTACTGGCGCAGACCGAGGGCACCGCGAAGACGCTGCTGCGCGTGTTCGCGGTCGCGCCCATCAGCGCGCCCGCGGGGCCGGGCGCGAGCGTGCCCGAAACACTCGCCGACGACGCGCTCAAGCCCCCGCTCGTCGTGCCGGGGTGGGTGTCGTTCGCCCCGGTGTGCAACGGCGAACACCTCGCCGTCATCTCGGACACCGGCGCGTTCCGGCTGTTCGGCGTGCAGCAACCGGGGAACTCGGACAAGGCCCTGTTCCCGTACCCCGCGCCCCCCGCCCCGCCCCTCGACCGGCCCGTGCCCGGCCTCGTCATCCCGGTGGAAGAGTCGGCGTACTGGCTCGCCGCCGCCGGCCAGTTGCAGAAGGCGCGCCTCGCGGTCACGACGAGCGCGCAAGAGGTCGTCTTCACCGGGTCGCCGCTGCCCGCGGGCGAGCCGGTCCACGCGGCGCAGGTGAACACCCGGCGCGATACCGCGTGCCTCGTGGTGCGCGCGCTCAACTCGTCCGGGTGCCGGGCCATCGCGTTCGACCTGCGCACCGGCGCGGTGCGGTGGCAGCGGCAGCTCGGCCTCGTGCCCGCGAAGCTCTCGTCCACCGACCAAGTGGCCCCGCCCATCGTGCAGGGCGACCGGTTCATCCTCGTGGACGAAGAGGGCGGCATCGTCGCGGTGCCGGTCGCGAGCGCCGCGCGCGCCGGCGAAACGCTGGCCGCGCCGGAATCGTGGGTGCTCGAACCCGCCCCGGCGAACGTGACCGGGCCGACCGTTGTGGCGGCCTCGGCCGACGGGAAGGTGGTGTTCGCGATTACGCCCGTGGACCGCGGCGGGCCGAAGTTCGTCGTGCGCCGGGTGACCGACGGTAAGGTAACGCACAAGAGCGAGGTGAACGCGCCCGCGGCGCTCGCGGGCCAGCCCGCGGTGGTGGGCGCGGACCTGCTTGTGCCCACCGCGGACGGGTTCGTGAACCGCTTCGTTCACGGCGACGGGTTGGGCCGTGCCAGTTCGCTCGTCGCCGGCCCGCCGTGGCGCGGCGACCGGCGCGTCGAGAACGCCACGTGCGCCATCACCCCGCTCTCGGCGGGTGCGTTCGCCACGTCGAACGGCACCAAGTACCTGAGCCGATGGGACTGGCCCGCGGGCGGGAAGTGGAACCCGTCCGGGGCTTGGGAGCTGCGCGACGTGGTCGCGGGGCCGGGCGTCGTGGTGCCGCCCGCGGAACCGGGCGGCCCGGCGCGGCTGCTCGTGGCCGAGGCCAGCGGCAACGTGTGGCTGTGCGCCGCCGACCGCGCCGCGGTGCTGACCAAACCGAAGTGGCGGCCGGGCGCGCCGAGCGCGATCCCCGCGGGCCGACCGACGGGCGGGGTCGCGGCGCAGCCGGGCGCGCCCGCCGGCACCGTGGCCGCCTACGCCATCGACGGGAAGACCGTCGCCGGCGTGGACCCCGACCGCGACGACGCGCTCTGGGCCGCGCGCACCAACGACCTCGCGCCGGGGTTGCTCGTGGGCGCGCCGCAACCGGCCGGCGCGAACCGCTGGGTGCTGACGGACCTGTCGGGGCGCGTGGTGGTGCTCGACGGGGCGACGGGCCACGTGCTCGCGGCGCAAACGGTCGGCCTGCAAGGGGCGGTGCCGGCCGCGGCCAGCAGCGCCGCCGGCGACCGCGCCCTCACCCCGCTCGCCGACGGTTCCGCGGTCTTCGTGGAACTGTCCAATCGCTGACCGGCGCGCCGACCGTGTTGTTCGCGGTCGGCCCGCGCTCACGGCTTCGGGGCGGCGCGCGGGCCGACCGCGAACGGGGCCGCGCCCAGCGGCAGCGCGCCGAGGTCCGGCTTGCCGGCGTCCGCGCCGCGCAGCGGGTCCGGCCACTCCTTCGGTAGCGCGGCCCCGGCGTCCACCGCGGGGCTGTCCTTCGCCAAGCGGAAGTCCGCGGCCGGGTCACCCCACGTGCCCCACTTCACGAACTTCGGGTCCGCGAAGCGGTCGCTCGCGCCCCACCCCGGCGCGTAGGTCTTCTTGCTGGCCTCGAACACCTTCGACTTCCGCGCCGTGGCGAAGAAGTCGCCCGTGAACGTCGGCCCGTCGCTCGTGCTCCAGAACAGGTTGTGATCCGCGACGAAGTCGTTCTCCGGTCCCTCGAAAACCAGCCCCGGCAGGCCTTGCGTTTGCACGAAGATGTTGTTGAACGCGCGGCGCGTCGTGCCGGCGGTGGCGCGGGACGCGCCGAACCCGTACTGGTCGCGGAACGCCTTCTCCGCGAACAGGAACGTGTTGTGGTAGTAGTAGATTTTCTCCCACGTCGGGCTGCCGTGGTCGCCGTTGAGGAACCCGGTGTGCGGCACCCGCGCCGGGCCGCCGGGCTTGGCCGGCGCGAACAGCGGGTCGTCGGCCGCGCTCGGCCACTGGTAGCGCACCTCGCCGCGCTGGTCGAAGACGTTGCGCGCGACGAACACGCCCGCGCCGATCTCGTACTTCCCCGCGAACGCGAAGCAGTGCAGGCACCGCGAAAAGCGGTTCTGCGTGTAGTGCTGGTCGCCGCCCGTGCCGGCCGCGGTCAGGTACACGCCGTCGTCGTTGAAGTTGTCCACGAGGTTGTGGTGGAACCGCAGCCCGCGGATCGTGCCGATGTAAGGCCCGTCGTGGCAGTCGGTCAGCTCGCAGTACGCGATCTCGACGTTCTTGCACCCGCCGCCCTCGGGCCGCGCGGTCATCAGGTACGCGGAGTTGCCGCGGTACTTCTGGCCCCCGCGCCACGACCACGGCGCGCTGATCCCGCGCACACAACTGCGCGTCAGCTTCAGGTCGGAGCTGGCGCGAAGCACCACCGCGGGCGACCCGCCGTAGACGTGCAGGCCGTCGAGTTCGACGTGGGCGCACCCCTCGACGTTCAGCGCCGTGCGGTTCGAGCCGCGGATCACGAGGTCGAACACGCGGACGTGCTTCGCGCCGGTCAGGTCGAAGGCGATGCCCGGCCCGGCCACGGCGAGCGCCAACTTCCGCGGGTCCGTTTCGCCGGCGTAGTTGTCGCCCGGCGCGAGGTGCGCGAACTTCGTGTGCGCCAGCCGACAGTGGAGGTGCCCGGTCGCGGGGTTCAGCCACAGGCCCGGACCGCAGTACAGCCCGTTCGGGTCGTCCCCGACCTTCTCCTTCAGGTTCCAGAACAGGTTCACCGAGCGCAGGTCGTTGCCGAAGCGGTAGCCGTGCAGGGTGATCATCGAGTCGATGAAGTGGCCGACGACGATGCCCTCGAACTTGGGGTACGGCTTCGCGGAGCGGTACTCGCCCACCGTGCTACCCGGCACCGGCTCCCACGCGGTCGCGGGCGCGTCGGCGAACTCGCGCAGCCCGCCGTCGATGACGGGCAGTTCGTTCGGGAACGCGCGGACCGTGATCGGCTTGTTCGCAAGGGCACTGAGCTTGCACGTCACGCGCTCGTAGTACGTGCCGCCGCGCAGGTAGAGCGTGTCGCCGGGTTGCAACTTCGGGATCGCGTGCGCCAGCGTCTTCCACGGCTTGGCGAGCGAGCCGTCGTTGGCGTCGTCGCCCTTCGCGGCGTCCACGAACAGCGCCGGGCCATCCGCTTGGGGGCGCGCACTGGCGACCGGCAGCGCGCGCATCGGCGGGTGGGAGCGGACCTCCGCGCCGAACGCGGGCGCGGCCCAGAGCGCGACGAGTAGGGAGAGCAGGCGCGGCACGGCGGACCTCCGGGTGAGCGGTCCCGGCAGTATAGCCGAGCGCGACCGGCGGCGCTCCCTGCGGCTCGCGGCTAGAGCCAGTTATGCACTATTGAGTCCGAGTCTGGGGAGCAGCAGCGTAAGGAAGGCGAGCCAATGCCAGCCCGCGAGCGTCTCGGTCAACCGTTCGTAGTCGCGGGCCAACCGGCGGAAC
>Ga0194132_10004167_pt1 | contig 24909 bp, 19 predicted proteins | sample TA2KigOf80mmetaG_FD_148612 | JGI IMG/M metagenome (GOLD analysis project Ga0194132, IMG submission 148612) | Freshwater microbial communities from Lake Tanganyika, Tanzania - TA2015054 Kigoma Offshore 80m | ecosystem: Environmental > Aquatic > Freshwater > Lake | place: Tanzania: Lake... | reverse complement strand
ATGGTGCGGTCCTTCTCGCGCCCCGGCAAGTTGATGACGCGGACCGCACTGAAGCGCTGGCCGGGGTTACCGAACCGCGGGCCGCCGGGCCGGGGCAGGTCGAACCCGTATACCTGTGACTCGACGATCACCAACGTCGCGCCGTCCGCGAGCGGGTACAGCGCGTTCACCTCCGCGTGTGTGAACCGCAGGTTCTGCCGTACCTCGCCCGGTGTCACCTTCCAACTCTGCACGTCCTTGCCGGTCTTCAACTCGAACCGGCGGATCGCGACCGCTTCCTTGTCTTCGGCCAGCGCGCCGCCGCGACCGTAGCCCACGAACACGTGCGCGCCGTCCGCGGACAGCGCCACCGCGGTCGCGCCCTTCGGCGACTTCACACTGAACTTCTCCTCGCCCGTCGCCACGTCGAACACGGTCACGGTGCCCTCTTCCTTGCCGGTCACGGCTACAAAGAGTGTACCGTCGGCGGAGAAGGTGCCGTAGAACTGCGGCGGGCCCGGCTGACGGAATGGCGGAGGCGGGGGGAACGCGCCGCCACCCGGTGGCGGGGGCGGGAACGCCCCGTCCTTCACCGGCAGCGGCGGGGGCGGCAGCGGGAACGGCTCGTCGATCCCGATCCCGCCGGTGCCCGGCTCGCGGTACACGAACAGCGCCGCCTTCGGCTTCGCGCCGGCCGCGCCTGTGTCGAGGTTCCAAATGGTGAACGCGCCGGCGTCGCTCGCGCTCACGAAGAACTTGCCGTCCGCGCTCGTCGCGACCGGCAGTTCGCCCTTCAGCGCCAGCGCCCGCTCCTTCAGCGGCTTGCCGGTGTCGGCGTCGAAGTCGTGAACGGTCCCGTTGGTGTGGACCGTGCGCAGAACCTTGCCGCCGTTCGCGTACACAACACGGAACACGGGCGACCACGACGCCATCAGCGCGTGCTCGAGCTTGCCGGATTCGGTCTCGTACACGCGCAGCGAGCCGTCCTGCCCGCCGACCGCGACGCGCTTGCCGTCGTTGGTCATGAGGAGCGACATCGAGGGGGCGAGCAGTTCGATAGACTTCAGTTCGGTGCCGGTCGCGTCGGCGACCGTGACCGCGCTGCCCGGTCGGAACTGCTGCTTCTGCTCCACCCACGCGACCCGGCCCATCTCGCGCGCGAACTGCACGTGCTCCGGCGCGGTCCGGCCGGCCGGTGCCTTCACCGCGTTCTGTTCCTTGCCGGTCTCGGTGTCGAACACCTTGAACAGGCCGTCCGGCCACGTGCTCACGAGTAGCAATTTGTCGTCTGCGGAGAACGCGAACCGGGTGCGGTGAACGGTGTACTTCGCGTCGAGCTTGTGGGCGAGCGCGCCGGTCGCCGCGTCCCACACGCGCACGCCGCCGCCGTCGCACGCCGCGGCCACGTACTTGCCCTTCGGCGACCACGTCGCGGTGTGGAAGAACTGGTTCGCGCCGGTCTCCGCGAAGAAGTCCTTCTTCACCGGCTTCTGGGTCGCCACCTCGTACAGTTCGAGCCTCGTGCTGCCGACCAGCAGGCGCTTGCTGTCGGCCGAGAAGCACAGGGCGTAGCCGTGCCCGGTCAGGTCGATGTGTTCGGCGGTGGTGATGTCCTTGCCGGTCTTAGCGTCCCAGAATCGGAGGCGGTTGTCGATGCCGCTGGTGGCGATGGTCGCGCCGTCCGGGGAGAACGCCGCGGCCATCACGCCGGTGTGGTGGTAGCGCAGCGTGCGCACGTGCGCACCGGTCTCGACGTTCCACAACTCGACGGGCGAATCGAGGCCGCCGATGTAGCCGGCGTTGCTGATCGCGGCCAGCGTCTTGCCGTCGGGCGAGAACGCGAGCACGGTGGTCGCGTGCGTGGTGTTGCGGCCGATGCGGAACTTCGCGCCGTCGGGGAGCTTAGCGCCCCCCGGTTCGGCGGCGAGCGCCGGCGCGGCGCACAGGGCGAGCGCGAGGAGCGCGAGCGAGCGGTTCATGGCGTGTGTCCCGTTGGGTGGAGAGGTGAGCGTGTCGCTATTGTCCGGGTGGCGTGCGCGTTGGGCAACGGCAACCGGCGGAAGTTACACTGGGCTGTTGCGAAGCCACGAGCAACGCCGGCAGTGAGAACGGAACCTCTTGGCGGGTCTCGTCTTGCACCGCGACTACCGCGGTGTAGACTGGAATTGCGAAAATCTGCAGTCGGCTTCTGCGTACCGTGGGGAACCAACGTCCGCCCCTAAGCGGCGTTGGCAGTGGTGACTCTTCCCGTGGCCCGAACGTCCGAGGGCGTTTCATGCGTGGCGTACGTACCCGGCTCGCGGTTCTGACATCCCTGACACTCGCGTCGCTCGTGGCCGTTGTGCCGCTCGCGCCGGCGGTTCCCGTTGCCGCAGTCGATGCGCCCGACGAGGTCCGCGCCGCGGCCCCGGACAAGCCCGACGTGCCGAAATCGATTTTCGCACCGTCGGCCATCGGCTTCGTACTCGAAGCGAACGGCAACGAAGTGCCGCGCAACGGCGAAGAGATGATGCGGGCACTCGCCAAACTCGGCGACTTCGTTCAGCTCCCGGTGGCCTTCTCCGCGGTTGATCTGCAGTCCGGTCTCCAAAAGCCGCGCGTGGTGATCACGCAGAAGCCGAGTTTCTTGCCGGTGCCGGAACCGCAGAAGCCGAACCCGAACGACCCGTTCCCGGCGCTGCCGACGTTCCCCGGTGGGCCGACCCCGCCGCCGGTGCAAGCGCCGATCAACAACAGCAACACGCTCACGAAGCCGAACCTTGAGGGCCGGCTGTTCCTCGCCGCCAACATGGAGCGGAAGAACGGCGAGCTAAAGGTGAAGACGTTCGAGTTCATCTCGTGGAACAGCCGGAAGCAGAAGTTCGACTTCGGGTTCATCGAGTGCGACCCGGTCGAACCGCAGATCCGACTGGTGGACGGCGTGAAGTGCTTTAGCTGCCACAAGAACAAGGGGCCGATTCTGGGCATCGGGCCGTGGTCCAACACGCCGCACAACGACATGGTGCGCGCGGCGATGAGCGGCGTGAACCTGCCCAAGGGCGTGCGCCCACAGTTCGCGTTCGACGGCGACCTCGGCCAGCCGCGCCGCCTCGATTCCGGCATCGTGAGTCTCGGCAACGGCGGCGTGGGCGTGCGCCCGAAGCCCACGACCGCCGACGGCATGGCACTAATGCTCCCACAAGGTCCGGCCGTTGACGCGAGCGTCCGCTTCGGTGCGGAACTGGCACGCGACCGCGACGTGTACCGCGCGATGGCCCGCAACGCCGACGGGCGGAAGGGGTTGGTGGTGCTGATGGCCGCGATTGCCGCGCCCGGCACGCTCGAACAGGTGAACCAACAGGCCCGCGTCGCACTCGACCAAGCCTTCGTGAGCGGCTACCCGGTGTTCGCCGACAAGTGGGTCTCGATCCACAAGAGCAGCACGAACACGCTCATCGACTTCAACCCGTCCGGTTCCAGCGGGAGCCTCCAAACCGTGACTACTGGCTCCCCGGCGACCGGTGGTTGGGGCGGGGGCAGCACGCTCCGTTCGGAACTGAAGATCGTGTGGACCGGCGACCCGAAGCAGGTCACGGACTACGACGCGAAGCGCTCCGCGGGCGAACCGGGCCTGCCGAGCGCGCGCCAACCGAGCAACCCGCGGGCGTTCGTGAAGCCGACCGCGCCGCTGCCGGGCAAGCCGTCGAACGCGGTCAACACGACCGGCCTCGCGCGGCTCATCGGGCTGACCGAGGGCGACCGCAAGTACCTCGCGGACAGCCTGAAGTTCGCCGCGCAGCAGATCGGCAAGCCGCGCGTGACCGCCGCGAGCGTGGCCCGCGAGGTGTTCTCCGGGGCGGCGTTCTCGGAAGTGCTGCAAGCCGGCGAGATTCCCGACCGTGAGGACTTCAAGGATCGGTTCGTTCGCGGGTTGGGCGCGGTGATGCAGGCGCACGGCGCGGACCCGTTCGCCCCGGCCCGCGCGAGCTACGCCAGCGGGCCGAACGTCTCCGCGAAGCCCGGCGAGGTTGAGAAGGAGATTCCCGTTGTAGCGACGACCGCTTGCGTGCGGTGCCACGACACCCCGAAGACCGCAAAGGCCGGGTTCAGCCCGATCCCGGTGCTGGCGTTCGACCCGTTCGACAAGCAGGCCCGCGAGACGTGGGCGAAGACGACCGACGCGACGAAGCGCGCCCAAGTGCTGACGCGGTTCCTGAAGCGCGTGGCCGAGGACCGCGATATGCCGCCGGAAGACTCCGCCGAGTACGAGGCGTTCCGGGCCAAGTCGCCGGCCGCGATGGACGCGATGAAGGAGTGGATCGAGGCCGAACTGAAGCGCGCGAAGGGCAACTGACGCGCCGCACTAAGCGAAAGTGACGAGCCGTGCCCGAGAGGTCGCGGCTCGTTTTCGTTCGTCCCCGCGTCCCGCACTTTCCGTCAAGCGGGGCGGACCTTGCCGACGATAACGGATGTGTGGGACTTCGCACCGCCATCGCCGGGGCGCGCGCCGCGCTGCTGTTCGCGCTGTTCGCGGGCTGCTCCGGCACACAGTTCCTCCAGCAGAAGTGCCCGACCCCACCGGACCCGAAGGCCGCGGCCGAAGTACCCGCGCCCAGTGCCGCGTATCAGGTCGCGTGCCCGGACGTGCTCGAAGTGACGTTCGCGGACCGGCCCGAATGGGACGCGGTCGCGGTGGTGGACGTGGACGGCCGGTTGCCGCTCGTGTCGCCCGGCAACCCGCGCGTCGAGGGCCATACTTTGGAGGAGATTCGCGCCGACCTCGCGCGGCTCGCGGAGTGCGCGCCGGAGCGCGTGAGCGTGGCGTTGGCCGCGCCGCGCAGCGGGCGCGTCGTGGTCTACGGCCCGGTTCGCGGCAAGGCCCGCACCGTGCCGTATCAGGGACCGGAACCCGTCATCGACTTTCTGAAGCGCGTCGGCGGGCTGCCGCCCGGCTCAAAGCTGAACCAAGTGTACGTGATCCGGCCGAACGTCGCCGCCGCCGCCCGCCCGCAGGTGTTCCGCGTGAACGTTCCCGCGGTGCTCGTGGACGACGACCAGCGCACGAACGTGCCGCTCCAGCCCGACGATCAGGTCTACGTGGGGGAAACGCGGCAGTCGAGTTTGTCGCGCCTGATGCCCGACTGGTTGGGCACCGCGTACCGGCGCATGACCGGCCTGCTGCCAGACGACTGGTGGCCGTTCGCGAAGGTGCTGAAGCCGAGCGACAATGTGCCCGGCACGAGTCAGCCCTTCCTCAAGCGCGCCCAGTAGCCGCCGTCGGACGGGCGGCCCGGCGTCGCTCGGTGTTCCGCTTCGAGCTTCACGCCGCGCATCCCTTTGCACACCGTACCCACAACGCCCTCGTTCTCTTCCGGCTCGATGCTGCACGTCGAGTACACGACGGCCGAGCCCGGCTTCACGCGACTGAGCGCCTCGATGAGCAGGCGCGTTTGCAGGCGCACGAGGTGCTCGAACTCGTTGGGCTTGAGCCGCCAACGCACTTCGGGCCGGCGGCCGATCACGCCCGTGTTGCTGCACGGCACGTCCACGAGCGCCGTGTCGAACGGGCCGTTTGGTAACTCACCGTCTTCCGTAAGGACAACGGTTTCGACGCCCTTAATGCGGAGCCGTTGACAGAGCGTTGTCACCGTCTCCAATCGCGCGGCTTCGATGTCGCACGCGGTGATCCGGCCGCGGTTGTCCATCAGTTCCATGAGGTGTGTCGTCTTGCCGCCCGGCGCGGCGCACAGGTCGAGGACGTGCATTCCGGGCTTCACACCCAGCGCGCTCGCGACCAACATGGACGAGTGATCCTGCACCGCGAAGTCGCCGTCGGCGTAGCCGGGCAACTCGCGGATGAGGTGGTGTTCGGGGAACCGCAGCGACTGCGGGTGCTCGGCGGGGTCCGCTTCGATGAGCGCCGCGGCTAGTTGGATGCGGTAGCTCTCGCGGCTGGCGTGGAGCTTGTTCACGCGCACCCACAGCGGCGGCGGGGCGTTGAACCAGAACCCGAGGCGCGTGCACTCGTCCGGGCCGTAGCGCGCGAGCCACTTGTTCGCGAGCCACTGCGGGAACGAGTGCGCCGCCGCGAAGTACGCGTCGTACGTGCTCGCGGGGTCGGGCAGGATCGGGCGCGCCAGCTTGCGGTAGCGGCCGACGAAACGCATCGGTGGTGAAGCGTCGCGCGCCTTGGCCGGCGCGCCCGCGCGCCGTGAGTCGCCCCTTACCTCGGAGAACGGGGGCGGCGGAATCGGAACCTCGCACCCGTCGAACGGCACCGCGTCGGTCCCGGCCTTCGTGCAAAAGTCGTCCGTCACCAGTTCCGCGACGCGGCGCAGCACGCCGTTGACAAAGCCCTTCGCGCGCTCCGCGCCGGCGTGGACGACGAGCTCGACCGTTTCGTGAACGGCCGCGTGCTTGGGGACGTGCGTGAGGAACGTGAGTTGGTACGCGCCGAGGCGCAGCACGTCCCATACGCGCGGCTGGACCGCGTGCAGAGGAATCTTGATGAACGGCTTGAGCAGCGCGTCGAGTGTGCCGCCGCGCCGGATGACGCCGAACACGAGTTGCGTGACGAAGCGCCGGTCCTGCGCCGACAGGTTCGCGCCGCCGAGGGCGTCGTCGATCAGCTCGGACGCGAACCCGTCGCGCGCCCGCGAGCGGTTGAGCACATCGATTGCGACTTGCCGGGCGGTGATCGTCATGTCAACACTTCCGGCCCGAACCGCATGCCCTCAACGATGGGATAGCCGCGCAGGAACTCCTCCGCCGTCATCTTCTTCTTGCCCGCGGGCTGGAGTTCAACGACTTCCAGCACTCGCCGGTCTGGACCGCACTCGACGAGGATCATGGGATACCCTTCGTCGCGGAGCGTACCGAGTGGCTCGCCTCTGTCATGTCCTGGTTTCCCTATTTCCCCGGTCCTACAGACTATCACCCGCATTGGTTTCTTGGCTGGGTGGTACAGGAACGTGTACGCCGTCGGCCACGGCTGCATCGCGCGGACGAAGCGCTCGATGTGGTCCGCGGGCTTGGTCCAGTCGATTAACCCGAACTCTTTCTTGATCTTGGGGGCGCGCGTCACCAGCGCCGGGTCTTGCTTCGTGCCATCGACCGGGCCGCCGGTTGCGTACTTGTGTGCGGCTTCGACGGCCATGCGCGCACCGAGCGTCGCGAGGCGCGCTTCGAGTGAACCTGTGGTGTCGGTGGGGAGGATGTCGAGCGCTTCTTGCAGGATCATGTCGCCGCTGTCGAGGCCGGGCGTCACCTTGATGATGGTCACGCCGGTCTGCGTCTCGCCGCCGAGGATGGCGTAGGCGACCGGGGCCGCGCCGCGGTACTTCGGCAACAGCGAGGCGTGAACGTTGATCGTGCCGCGCGTGGGAACGCCGAGCACGTCCTTGGAGAGAATCTGCCCGTACGCCGCGACGACGAGCAAATCCGGCTTCATCGCACGCAGCAACTCCAACCCTTCGGGCGTGTTGATGCTTTCGGGCTGCGCGACCGCGACGCCGCTCGCGGCGGCGATGTTCGCCATGCCCTTGCCAGTCTGCCGCGTGCTACCGCGCTTGTTGCCGCCGTCGCGCTCCGGTTGCGTGACGAGGCCGACCACATCGCCTCCGAACGCCGCTATCAGCGCCTCGAACGTCGGCTCCGCGAACGTCCCCGTTCCCATCATCACAAGCCGCATGCTTTCAGCTTTCAGCTATCAGCCGTCAGCCGGACAAAGAAGCTCCTTCGACTATCAGTGTCCGGCTGACGGCTGATAGCTGATAGCTGATGGCTACAGCTTCGGTTCCAAGCCCGGCGGCAGGTCGCCCTTTTTCTTGGCTTTCTCGAAGTCGGCGATGAACTTCTCCAAGTCGCGCTGGCTGCGCGACAGGCCGAGCGAACCCATCACGTCGATGAACAGCGTGCCGTTCAGGTGATCGACCTCGTGCTGCCAGACGCGGGCCGCGAGGTCGTGGCTCTCCATCTGGCAGAACTCGCCCTTGAGGTTGTAGAACTGCGCGACAACCGTTTTGTGCCGGCGGACGTTCTGGTACAGGCCGGGGAAGCTGAGGCACCCTTCGCGGTCGTTGATGACGCTCCCCTTTTTCTCCACGATCACCGGGTTGAGCGCGACGCACTCTTGGTCCGGGCGCTCGTGGTCGCCCGCGAAGTTCATCACGATCATTTGGTAGTCGAGCGCGACCTGCGGCGCGGCGAGGCCGAGGCCGTCGTGCCGGTACATGAGCTCCAGCATCTTGGCGGCCGCCGTCTGCACGTCCGCGTCGATCGCGGTCACGGGCTTGGCCTTCACCCGGAGCGCCGGGTGCGGGTAATTGACGATCTTCATTGGAGGAAAGAACTCACGAGCGCGGGGCGGCGGACGAACGAGAGTGAATTATAGCAGAACGGCGCGCGGGCGCGTCACCGCGCCGCCGGCTTCCACAGCGCCAGCAGTGCCAGAAGGCCGACCAGCGGCGCGAGGCCGGCGAGGACGAAGCCGATGTCGTAGCTGCCGGTTTCCTTGATGTGCGCGCCCATCGCCTTCTGCACCGCACCGACGACGAACCACCCGGCCGCAGCGAGGGCCCCGGACAGGAGCGCCATGTGCTTCGCGGGCAACTCTTGCGTGAGCGCGTAATACAGCGGGTGCAGGCCCAGAATGCCGGCACCGGCCAGCACGAGGCACGCCACGCCCAGCGCGCCGGGCGCGTACGGCGCGAGCGCCGCCGCCGCCGTGATGCCGGCGAACAGTGCGTAACTGGTGACGCGCGCGGTATGCACGTCGCGCCCGCGGGCGATCAGCCACAGCACCAACGCCCCGGCCGCGAAGCACCCCAGTTCGGCCGAGATGTAGTACACCGGAACGAGCAGGTCGGCCGCGTCCGCGGAATACCCGCGCGCCTCTTTGAGGTACTTCGGCAGCCACTCGCGGATGAACTGCCAACTCAGACTGATGCCGAGGATCACCACGAACAGCGTGACGAAGACGCGCGTGAAGTGCGCCGCGTCGAACGGTTGGGCGCTTTCTGGTTGAGGCGCGGGCGGGAGGAAATCGAGTTCGTCTTCTTCCACTTGTTGAGTTGTAGCCGGCGCGTGATCGAGGTCACCGCGGCGCACGAGTGTTAGCCACAGCGGAACCCACAACAGGCCGATTGCGCCGATGGTCAAGAACGCGACTTCCCACCCCCCGCCGAGCTTGCGCACCACCATCACGTAGATCGGAACGAGGATCGCGCCGAGCGACGCGCCGCTTTGCAACAAACCGTTGCCGAGCGGCCGGTCCTTCGCGCTGAGGATTTGCCGCGCGGTAAGCAGCGCGCACGGCCAGTGCCCGGCTTCGAAGAAGCCGAGCAGAGTGCGGCACAGGAGCAGCCAATGGTACGGCCCGGTGCCGGGGGCGTTGGGGTCTTCGACGAGGCGCGTCCATTGCGGGTCGCGCATGAGCGGCGTCGCCAACCCCGCGAGTGACCAGCCCACGAGCACGACGGGGTACAGCAGTCTCGGGCCGATGCGATCCGCGATGAAGCCGAAGAAGATGGAACCGAGTGCGAACGCCCACGCGAAGTTCCGCCCCACGGTGCCGTACCGCGCGTCGTCGATCTGGTACGTGTCCTTCAACTCCGTGGCGATCTGTGGCAGAACCTGCCGGTCCATGTAGTTGAGCAAGGTGGCGAACATCATCGCCCCACACACCCACCAGCGCCACGTGGATTGCTCAGGTGTGAGTGGCGCGGGGTGATTGGACACGATGGCTCCTACACGGATTCGGGCGCGCTCGCCCGCGGCTCGCAGCTAACGATACCATTCACTACTCACCAATCCCAACTGCCGTCCCACGAAACGACGCGCTCCAGATAGGCGCTGACGCCGGCGGCGAAGTGGGCGAACAGCGCCTCACCCTTTTCGGGCGTCGCGGCGGCCGGGATGCCGACGTGCCCCGGCGCGCTGCGATCGGGCATCACCCACGCCCGGTAACCCGGCAGGAACTCCTTACCCCACAGCACTTCCGGCACCTGTGCCACGTTGCCCACCACGAGCTTCGGGTTCAGGCGCAGCACCATCGACGTTTCCCACTCGCAGGCGTGCCCCATGCGGTTCTGCACGAGGCCGGGGATCGTCGCGCTCGACGGTTTCCCGCCCGCGTCCCAATAGGTCAGCGCGAGCAGCAGTAGGTCGGCGCGTTTGCGGTGTTCCTGCTTCAACTCGAACAGCGCCTGTTGGTACGGCGTGACGTTCCCGCCGTGGCCGTTGACGAACACGAGTCGCGTGAACCCGTGCGCGAGGAAGCACGTCGCGAGGTCTTTGATCAGGTCGAGGTACACGCGCGGCGTGGCCGAGAGCGTGCCGGGGAAGTCCATATGGTGGTGCGAGTTGCCGAGCCACAGGAGCGGCGCGAACAGGCACTTCTCCGCGACCGGCGTCAGCTTCACGCGGCGGATCACCTCGCCGAGCAGCAGCGAATCGGTGAACACGGGCATGTGCTTGCCGTGCTGTTCGAGGGCGGCGATGGGGAAGATGATCGGCGTGGTTCGCGGCAGCGCGTCCACCGCGGGCCACGTGAGATCGGGCAGTTCCATGGGGTGCGATTCCGGCAGGAAGCGAAGGCGGGATGCGGAACAGTGTAGCGGAAGGGGAAGGCTTGTGTGCCGGACGTTTGAAGGCAACTGTCGGCGCTGCGGCTGGAATTGGGTGCAGCATCGTGTCGCGCGCCGTGTAGATTCGTCTCGCCCGGACAGTTCTGAGAGGCTCCTTTACCTGTTCGCGCCCGGAGATCCGATGAGCGAATCGCCCGACGGTTTGATGGAAGCGGAGCCGGTCGAGCCGCTGCCGTTCCCCGCGGCGGCGCGGGCGGCGGCGATACAGTGGATCGTGGTCGGGGCCGTGTTCGGTCTCGTTTCGTTCGGCGGCGAGGTCGCGGTTACGAGAGCCGCAAGCAGCGCGGTCTGCCGCCGAGAGCGAACGGGAATTGTTCGGCGATGCTCGGCATCCTGATCGGTATCGCGTTCTTCGCGACCGGGACGCGCGTGCTCTGCGGCAGGGCACTGGACACACTCACGCCCAGTATCCTTTCGGTCGTGGTTGGTGTGATTTATCTCGGTATCAGTGCGATGTCGCTGAGTATGGCAGACAAGCAACCTCCTCAAGCACCACCGGCGCTCGCAATGGTGATGCTCATCGTGGGGGTTCTCAGTTTTGGGATCGGGGGCGGCCTATCACTCGCACGGGTGTTGGGCTTGGTCGGTCGCGCGGCGTACTTGGCGTGGCTCGAAGATAACCCAGACCTCAGCACGTGCCGTCGCCGTCGTCGCCGCTCGCTTCCATTGGCGAAAGAGGTCGACGACGACTGAGGATCGCGCGTTACACCCTGCGCCACGGACCCCCTACACCTCCCAGCCTTTGCGGTGGTTGCGGTTGACCAGCGCGTTCGCTTCGGGCAGGTCCGCGGTCATCTTCTCCACGTCCCACGCGATCGGTTTGCCGGCCCCGACGCGGCTCGCCATCACGCCCGTTAGCACGAACTCCGTGAACGGCCCGGCGTACTCGAAGCTCGAACTCGGCTCCGGGCCACCCTTCATCGCGGCCAGCAGGTCGCCCTTCACGCCGCCCTTCGAGCGCGGGATCGACTTCTCCGGGGACGGGAACTCGTCGTGCTGCTTCTTGGGCACGATCCGCGGGCCGCCGCCGTAGGTGTCCGTTACCATCACGCCCTTCGTGCCGATGTACACCGTGCCGCCGTTCACCTTCTCGCCGTGCTTGGCGAGCAACTCGTCGATCTCCTTCGGCCACTTGTTGTCGTAGCTGTTCACGATCACTGCGGGCATCTTCCCGCGCGGGCCGTACTTCCAACGGATGTGGTTGTTCTGCGCGAACTGCTCCTTGCTGCCGGCCGTTTGCGACACGCACTCCACCGTGAAGCTCTTGGCCTCCGCGAGCTTGAGCGCCCAAAACGTGCCGTCGAGGACGTGGCACCCCATGTCGCCCAGCGTGCCGGTGCCGAACTCGATCCAGTTGCGCCAGCCGAACGTGTGCAGCCCGCCGTGGTAGTCGCGGTCGCCGGCCGGCCCCAGCCACTCGTCCCAGTGCAGGCCGTCGGGCACCTTCTCGCCCTTCGGCCGCTCGCTCTTCCCGCCGAAGCTGCGGCTCATCATGCTGTGCGTCTCGGTCACGTCGCCGATGGCCCCGGCCCAAATGTACTCGCACAGCCGGCGGTAGCCCTCGCCCGCGTGCCCCTGATTGCCCATCGAGGTGTGAACCTTGTTCTTCTTGGCCTCGGTCGCCAGCGTGCGGGCCTCGGAGATGCACCACGTCAGCGGCTTCTCGCAGAACACGCTCTTGCCGGCGCGGATCGCGCGAATGGCCGCGGGCGCGTGGTGGTGGTCGGGCGTGGCGATCAGCACGCCGTCGAGGTCTTTGGCGTGCTTGTCGTACATGCGCCGGTAGTCGTGGTACACCGGCGGCTCTTTCACCTTGTCGCCGAGCTTTTTGATGGCCTCCGCGATCTTCTTGTCGTCCACGTCGCAGAGGGCGACGAGGCGCTCGCCGGCCGCGGTGCCGGGGTTACCGCCGCCCTGCCCGCCGCAGCCGATCACGGCGAGGCCGAGCTTCTCGTTGGGCGCGCGCGCCGAGAGGATGGCGGGGACGCCGAACGCGGACGCGGCCAGCGCCGATTGCTTGAGGAACGTGCGGCGCGAGGACGTGCGGGGCATGGGGCACCTGTAAAGAGAGTGTGGGGGCGGGCCGAGGTGACAGTACCCGTACCGTGCGCCCAGTGCAAGCGCCGCGCGCCGAACCCGCGGGCCGCACCTTCCCGGCGGCGCGGCCCGCGGGTAGGCTATCGCTTCCCCCTCCCCCGGAAACCGCGCGGCATGTTCCCCAAGCTCTTCGACATAGACCGGCTCCAGCAAGGGCTTCAAGCCGATCTGCTCATATTCCTGCCGGAACTGGCGGTCTGCTTCGGGGTGGTGCTGTTGCTGCTCGCGCGGCTCGTACCGTTCTTCGACCGCGCGCACCTCGGCGGGGTCGCGGTCGCGGCACTGGTCGGCGCGCTGTTCGCTGCAATCGCCCAGATTCAGGACGCGCAGCAGTCGCAGGGCACATGGGCCGGGGCCTACTTCAACGGGATGCTGACCGCGGACGCGTGGGGCGGGTTCGTGCGCGTCGTCGTCCTCGCCGCGGCGCTCCTCACCGTGCTGCTCACGCTGATCACCGGCATTCCCGACAAAGACGACTCCGCGGACTTCTACGCGCTGCTCCTCGGCGGGACGCTCGGCATGATGCTGATGGCGAGCGCGTCGCACCTGCTGATGGTGTTCATCGCGGTCGAGATGGCGAGCCTGCCGGGGTACGCGCTCGCGGGCTTCTTGAAGGGGAAGAAGACCGGGAGCGAGGCGGCGCTGAAGTACGTCGTGTACGGGGCCGCGGCCAGCGGCGTCATGCTCTACGGGATCTCGCTCCTGAGTGGCACGTTCGGGAGCGCGGCGCTGAAGGACGTTTCCGCCGGCATCGCGGCCCGCGGGTTCGACCTGCCGGTGCTCGCGGGGCTGGGCCTCACACTCGTCGGCCTCGGGTTCAAGTTCGCCGCGGTGCCGTTCCAGTTCTGGTGCCCGGACGTGTTCGAGGGCGCGGCGGCCGAAGTCGCCGGGTTCCTTTCGGTGGCGTCGAAGGCCGGCGCGGTCGGCCTCGGCGGGCGCTTGCTGCTGTCGCTGCACGCCGGGCACGAGGGCGGTTGGGCCGTCCCCTCAACCGTCGGCGTGTGGGTCGCGGTGGTCGCGATGCTGACGGTCACGTTCGGCAACCTCGCGGCCTTCGCGCAAACCAACCTGAAGCGGCTGCTCGCCTACAGCACAATCGCCCACGCCGGCTACATGCTGATGGGCCTCGCCGTACTCACGACCGGCGGCGCGGGTGCGGTACTGTACTACCTCGCGGCGTATGTCGCGATGAACCTCGGCGCGTTCGGCGTTGTGGCTCTGGTGCGGAACGCGACCGGGAGCGAAGACCTGAGCGCCGCTCGCGGTCTGGTGAAGCGCAACCCGCTGGCCGCGGTGTGCATGACGCTGTTCCTCGCGAGCCTGTTGGGGCTGCCGCCGCTGGCGGGCTTCGCGGGCAAGTTCCAAGTGTTCAGCACCGTGTACGACGCCGCCCGCGCCGCAACCGCGAGCGGCCCGCCGTGGTTGGGCGGCGTCTTCTTCGCACTGCTGGCGGTGGGCGCGGTGAACACGGCCCTGAGCGCGTACTACTACCTGAAGATCGCGCGGGCAATGCTGCTGGACGACCCAGAAGGCGTCACAGTTCCCGTGATCCACAAGCCGCAGGTGAGCGCGGCGCTGTTCCTTGTGGTGCTGGTGGCGTTTCTCGTAGCCGCTGGCGTGGTGTGGGATCCGCTCACGACTCAGGCGAACCTCGCCGCCGGTGCGTTCGTGGTTAAGTGACTTCTTGTGGGACGGGCTTACAGCCTGTCCGCGGCTTCGGACGGGCTTCCAGCCTGTCCCACTAACACCATGCTCATCGACACCCACGCGCACCTGTTTGACGAGCGCTTCGTAAAAGACCTGTCCGCGGTGCTGGCTCGTGCGGCAGCGGCCGGGGTCGAACGCGTCGTGTGTCTGGGTATCGACCTCGAATCGTCGCGCGCGTCGGTCGAGATCGCCAACGCGTACCCGCTCGTGGTCGCGGCCGTGGGTATTCAGCCCAACCACACCGCGGAGGCCAAGCCCGGCGATTGGGACGAGGTCGTGAAGCTCGCGGAGCGCGAGCCGCGTGTGGTTGCGATTGGGGAAACTGGGCTGGACCGCTATTGGGACCGCGCGCCGTTCGCGCTTCAGGAAGACTACTTCGCGCGGCACATCAAGCTGTCGCGTAGGCTCAACAAGCCGTTCGCGATCCACTGCCGCGAGGCCGAGGCCGACGTTGTGAAGGCGCTCCGCGAACACAGCGCGCAGGGGCCGCTCCGCGCCGTGATGCACTCGTTCAGCGGCGACCTCGCGACCGCGCGCGAGTGCCTCGAAATGGGGCTGTACATTTCGTTCGCGGGGATGGTGACGTACCCGACCGCGCAGAACTTGCGCGACGTGGCGAAGGACGTGCCGCTCGACCGTCTGCTGGTGGAAACAGACTGCCCGTACCTCGCGCCGCAGCCGGTCCGCGGCAAGCGGAACGAGCCGGCCTACGTCGCGCACACCGCGGCGCTACTGGCGCAGGGTAAGGGAGTGAGCGCGGCCGAGATCGAAGAGCACACGTCGCGCAACGCGCGGGCGCTCTTCGGGCTGTAACCACCGCCGTCACTTCTTGGGTGTCTCGCCTTGACTGCTCTGCTTCTGGAGCTCTTCGAGTTTCTTGATGGACTCGGGGTCGGTCGCCGGGGTCGCAGGCTTGGAGTCGCACCCGGCGAGCGCGAGGGCTACGGCCGCGGTCAGCGCGGCCACGCGACGAGCGGAACGGGACATCACACTGCTCCGGACGTGGGTCAGTCGGGGTTAACGACACCGCCGTCGGAGCGGTGGCAGAGGCGCATAAACTGGACCGGATCGACGCCGTACCGAACGAACCGCACCGAGCCGTCGCCAAGCAGGGCGTTCATGCCGGTCGCGTGGGCCGAACCGAACTGGAACTGGTCGGAGGAACTCGGGAACCGGCGGTCCTGTTGCGGGGTGAGCCAACTCGACCCGACCGGGGGTGCCCCGCGGATGATGTCGCCGTCGACCCCGGGTCCGGCCCAGAACTCGTTGTCGTAGCAGCAGGTGCTCTCGGCGTTGACGAACTTCTCGGCAACGAAGATCGTGCTCGATAGGCCGTCGGCAATGTCCGCGAACCGGAGGACGCCGGGCTGCGTGGGCGCGGTCTGCCCGTTCCGACTGATGACCACCGGGCCGGTGCAGTTCGCGCCCGGCCGGGTGGTCGGGTTGGTGCCGCCGTTGCCGGCGTAATCGCTCTTCGCGCTGCCGTTGACCACACGCGGCCCGCCGCGCGTCGGGCACCCGAAGACCGACACCGGCGTCGCCCGGATCACCGCGACGCTGGTTTGGTTCTGGAGCGCGCCCTGTTCGATGAACGGGAGGATCTCGTAGCACCAGCCGAAATCGAGTCGGTTGACCGCGGGGTTGTCCACCCCGCCGCCGTCGCCGCCGGCCGTGGGGATGTACCCGGTCGCGTCGTGGTGGGCGTGGAACGCGATGCCGATTTGCTTGAGGTTGTTGCTGCACTTCATGCGCGCCGCGGCCTCGCGCACCTTCTGGACCGCGGGCAGGAGCAGGCCGATCAGGATCGCGATTATGGCGATCACCACCAACAACTCGATGAGGGTGAACCCGGTTCGGGGTCGACACAAGTGGCGCATGGAATACCCCGCGCGCGGCGCGTGTGATGTGTGGAACAGAAATGAATCACCGACAATTTACTCCGTCGCGCAGGCTTTGTCGAGACCGCGGGGGATCGGATTTCAGTCGGCGTTCGCGGGGTCCTTCGACTTGTTCTTCTGGAGCTGGCGCGCCTTCAGTTCGCGCGCGGCTTCCTCCTTGATCCGCTGCTCGGCGGCCTTTTCGTCGTCGGGGGTGGCCTCGCGCGGTGCCGCGGCCGGCCCGCACCCGGTCGCGAGGCACAGCCCCGCGAACAGCCCACAGATGCGCCCGCGCACGGCCCCTCCGGGTCAGAAGTCGAGGTTCAGCACCGCGCCGTCGTTGCGGACGCAGAACCGGCGGAACTGGGTCCGGTCGGGGTTGAACTTGACGTGCCGCACGGACCCGTCCGCGAGAACGAAGTTGCACCCGCTGGCGTGCGACGACCCGAACTGCGCCAGCCCGCTGTTGACGTCGGGAAACACCGCGGGGTTGGTCTGGCGGATGTCGCGACTCGGGCCCCACGTGCGCGCCGCCGCGGGCAGGTGCGCGTCGTCGAGGTCGGTCACCGCCGCGCGGATCGTCTCGTTGTCCCACCCGGCCGAATAGTACGCTTCGTTGTCGTCGTAGCTCAGGTTGAAGCGGTCGAGCTTCATCCGCTTCTCGCCGACGAGGGCCGTGTTCGAGGTGCCGTCTGTTACGTCGAGCAGCTTGATCGTGGTCAGTCCGGTGCGCTCGATGGTGCCGGTGTTGTTGCCGGCACCGTTGCTGTTGCCGGAGTTGCCTGCGTAGTCGCCCTTGGCCTCGTTCCCGTAGGCGATGGGGGCCCGCCGCGACGGGCAGAAGTATACCTTCACCGGCGTCGCCCGAACGGTGGTGTGGTTGGTGTTCCGGTACAGGTTGTCTTGCTCGAGGAACGGCAAGATATGGTACGTCCAGCCCCATTCGACGCGGTTCTGCGGCACCGGAACCCCGGCGTGAATGTAGGGCGTGGTGTGGTGGGTGTAGCTCGAGTTCGTGTTGCAGTTGTTGAGAATGTTCGCGTGGATCGGCGGGTCGCAGCCGTCTTTGCCCGCGCCCGGCAAGTAGCCGAGTGCGTCGTGATGGCTGTGCATCGCGATGCCGATCTGCTTCAGGTTGTTGGTACAACTCATACGGGCCGCGGCCTCGCGGACCTTCTGGACCGCGGGGAGCAGCAGCCCGATGAGGATCGCGATGATCGCAATCACCACCAGCAACTCGATGAGGGTGAAGGCACCCGGGCGCGAAACGCGCGGGGCGCCACCGGCCGTGAGCCGATGAGTCATGACGTATCTCCTGAAGCCGGGGCGAGCGAGAAATGAAGGAAGTTACCCGGCTGGAACTCGGTTATAATCTTTTTCTCATGTCTCGCAACACGAAAGTTGGCATTCTAATAGTCATTGAGGTTGTCGGAACCCGGCCCCGTGTGGCAGGGTTTCATTCGTATTGCCCGCGCTTTCGCTTGAGGGTCATCCATGCGGCTCCGTCCTGTGGCACTGTTCGCCCTAACCACCGGTCTTGCCGTTCTGGTGGGCGACCTCACGAACATCGACGCCCAAGAAAAGGTAAACAAGAAGGCCAAGAAGAAGGTTGACGCGCCCGCGACGGAGCCGTCCGAAAAGATTCCGCCGCGCGCGCCGCGGCCCTCGAACCCGGTCGCCACGCCCGCCGCGAAGGACGACGCCGCGCTCGCGAAGGTCATCGACGCCGAAGTGACCCGCAAGCTCGCCGCCGCGAAGCTCACCGCGTCCGCCAAGTGCTCGGACGACGAGTTCCTGCGCCGCGCCTACCTCGACATCGTCGGCGTCATCCCGACCGCGGATCAGGCCAAGGCGTTCCTCGATAACCCCAGCGGCGACAAGCGCGCCAAGCTCCTCGATGAACTGCTCGCCGACCCGCGGTTCGGCCGCCGCATGGCCGACATCTGGACCGCGAAGCTGTTCCCGAAGGACAGCGGCAACCGCTTCGTCCTGAAGGAACCGCTCTACAAATGGTTCGAGGAGCAGTTCAACAAGAACCCCGGTTGGGACAAGTTCATCACGAGCCTCGTGACCGCGACCGGCACCGTGGCCGACAACCCCGCGGTCACGTACTTCCTCGCCAACCGCTCCGTGGACAAGCTCACGGACACGACCGCGCAGCATTTCCTCGGCATCCAACTCCAGTGCTGCCAGTGCCACAACCACCCGTTCACGACGTGGAAGCAGACCGAGTACTGGGGCATGGCCGCGTTCTACAGCAAGGTGAAGGCTGACAACCCAAAGAACGCCAACAAGGGCGGCGACAACACGACGATCGGCGTGCAGGAGGGCAACGGTCGCACCAAGCAGAAGGACTTCTTCCCAGAAGCGGCCAAGAACGTGAACGCCAAGTTCCTCGGCGCGGAAGAACCGAAGCTGAACGAGAAGGATCCGTACCGGCCGGCGCTGGCAAAGTGGATGGTCGCCCCTGAGAACCCGTACTTCGCCCGCGCGATGGTGAACCGCACGTGGGCGCACCTGTTCGGCCGTGGGTTCATCAACCCGGTCGACGACATGATCGAGGAAAGCGTCGCCAGCCACCCGGAACTCATGGACGGCCTCGCCAAGCACATCGCCACCACTGGCGAATACGACCTCAAGTACCTCATCAAGGCGATGTGCCTGTCCGAGACCTACCAGCGTACGAGCAAGCCGACCGCGGACAACGGGGCCGATACGAAACTGTTCAGCCACATGACGATGAAAGTGATGTCGCCGGAGCAGCTCTTCGACTCGCTGGCCCAAGTGACCGGGAACCTCCGGGATACGAGGGGCAAAGGGCAGCCGGTCGGCGGCAAAGGCCCGCGCGTCGGGGGCCGCGAGCAGTTCGTCAACTTCTTCCTCGCCGGGGCCGACACCACCAGCGCCGTCGATTACGAGGCCGGCATCCCGCAGGCTCTGCGGCTGATGAACTCGCCCATCGCCAACAACCCGGCCACCATTCGCGCGCTGCTCGGCAAGGACACCAAGCCCGCCGACGCCATCGAGAAGATTTATCTCGCTGCCCTCTCGCGCCGGCCCACCGCAGACGAGGTCAAAGACCTGACCGCCTACGTCGAGCGCGTCGGCGCGCCCGATGCATACGGCGACATCCTCTGGGCCGTCCTGAATAGCAGCGAGTTCACGCTGGTGAAGTAACCTTCCGCCGCTCTCCCCTTCGGGTCGCGGCTACGCGAACACAACGACTACTAACCCTCTGGAGTGCCCATGTTTTCGACCAAGCTGCAAGACAGGAGCCGGCGCGACGTGCTGAAACTGGCCGCGGCCGGCGTGTTCGCGCCGACGCTGTCCGGGTGGCTCCCGGTGCTGGCGAAGGCCGCGCCCTCGGGCGGCACCGGCAAGGCCAAGTCGTGCATCCTCCTGTGGATGGACGGCGGCCCGACGCACAAGGACACGTGGGACCTGAAGCCCGACAGCAAGGGCGCGGGCGACTTCAAGCCGATCAAGACCGCCGCCAGCGGCATCGAGATCAGCGAGCACCTGCCGAAGGTCGCTCAGGTGATGAACCACGGGGCCGTGGTCCGCGGGATGACGACGCCCGAGGGCGCGCACGCCCGCGCCAAGTACTACATGCACACCGGGTTCCGCGAGGGGCAGGGCGGCGTCGTGTACCCGGCCATCGGCTCCCTCGTCTCGCAAGAGAAGGGCGCGGCCAACGGCGCGATGCCCAACTACGTCGCCATCGGCGGGCGCTCGTTCGGCTCCGGGTTCCTCGGGCCGAAGCACCAGCCGCTGCTCGTCACCGACCCCAATCGCGGCGTCGAAGACCTAAAGTCCGCGCTCTCGCTCTCGACCTTCGACAACCGCGTCGGGCTGCTCGAACAGATGGAAAAGGCCTTCCACCGCGAGTACAAGGCCGACGCCATTAACGACCACAAGACCACCTACGAGCGCGCCGTCAAGATGATGCAGTCGAAGGAGGCGAAGGCCTTCGACATCTCCAGTGACCCGTCGAAGGCGAAGTACGGCAGCGGCCGGTTCGCCGAGGGGGTGCTCATGGCCCGCCGGCTGGTCGAAGTGGGCGTGCCGTTCGTCGAGGTGTCGCTGGGCGGCTGGGACACGCACCAAGACAACTTCGCCCGCGTGAAGTCGCTGTCCGAGCAGGTGGACGCGGCCCTGTCCGCGCTCGTCACCGAACTGAAGGACAAGGGGCTGCTCGACAGCACGCTGATCGTGTGGATGGGCGAGTTCGGGCGCACCCCGAATATCAACGCCCGCGGCGCGAAACCGGGCCGCGACCACTACCCGCGGGCGTGGAGCCTCGCCATGTTCGGGGCCGGCATCAAGGGCCGCGTGGTCGGCAAGACCGACAAGGAAGGCGCGAGCGTCGTCGAACGGCCCACCACCGCGCAGGACTTCCTCGGCACGGTCTGCGAGCTGATGGGCATCGACCACACGAAGAAGAACGAGACCGCGACCGGCCGCCCGATCCAGATGGTCGAGAAGGCCAAGCCGTTCACGAAGGATTTACTGTAAGGGATTCTGGTGTGATGCTTCAAGCCGCTGGCGGCTTCGCATGTCGTGCGAAGCCGCCAGCGGCTTCTGTGTTTGAGGGACTCAAGGACAGAGGCTTCTTGCTTTCTGTCCTCTGAGTTCTGTCCTCTGGCTCTAGGGCAGCGTCGGCGGGATGACCGGTGGCAGCGGGGCGACCGTCGGGGGCGGGGCGAACCCGGTCGCAGGCGGTAGAGGAACCGGCGCGGGCGTCGCGTCCGGCGCGGTACCCGGCGACCACACCGGCCCGCTCGTCTTCGGCGGGGGCGGCAGGATCACGCGGCCGTCCGGCACGAACGCGCCCCCGTTGCCGGTCCCGTTTCCGGACGGCGGCGCGGTGAACCGCGGCGCGGTGCCCGTGGTGCCCGGCAGCGGCTTCGGGGGCGGCGGTAGCGTGAGCGTGCCCTCGTTGGTGAAGGTGCCGGCCCCGCCGGGAGCGCCGGTCAACGGCGGCGCGGTGTCGACCACCGGGCGCGTGCCCTTCGGCGTGGGCGGAACCGTAACCGTGCCTTCGGGTGTGAACACCGGGTCGGTGCCGATCGGCAGCGTGCGCGGGGGGGCGTCGAGCGGTTGGCCTAGACCCGGCGCGCCGGGCCACGGCCGCACGGCACCGCCCTTACCGTCCTTCAGGTCCTTCGGGTCTTTCATATCCTTTTGCTCGCCGGGGCGCGGGGCTGGCAGTTCCGGCAGTGGGTCGCGCTTCTCCGCGAACGCCGGCAGCTTCAACAGCGTGTTCGAGCCGACCGCCGGGCCGACCGGGTGCCCGCCCGCGGACGGCGCGACCACCGGGGCCGGAGCCTCGCGCAGCTTGATGGCCGCTTCCGTGCGCTCGCGGATGTGGTCCGCGGCCCGCTTCTGCACCCACGGCGGCAGCGCGCCCTCGCCGATGGACACGTTGTTGTACTGCTGGATTGTCCCCTTCGCGAACTCGAACGCGGCGAGCGCCTTGTTGTAGTCCGCGATGGCCTGCGACTCGGCCGCGATTGCCGCCGCGAGCTGCTGCTGAACGGTGATCAGGTTCAGGAACTCGTCCTGCGTGTACGAGCCGATGCGGATGCGCTCGCGGATGCGGGCGATGAACTTTTGCAGCGCCTCGCGCTCGGCGCGGGCCGGGGCGATTTCTGCGTACGACTGCACCACGCGCCGGTGCTGGCTCGCGAGGTACTCGATGGTCTTCAGTTCGGCGTCGCGCAGTTGCACGTAGCTCTTGGTCAGGTTCAGTTGCGCGGCCCGGACGAGGCCGTTCGCGTCGCGGAACCCCAGCGGCATGTCGAGCCGGAGGCCGACGGTCCAGCTGTTGAAACGGTTATCGATGAAGCTGCCGAAGGCGTTGCCGGGGGTGGCGATCCCGTTAGCGTCGATGTTGTCGGTGGCCCCGCCGAGGCGGGTGCCGAGGCCGGCGAGGTCGTAGCTCGCGTACCCGCGCAGGTCGGGCCGGCGCAGGTTCTTCTGCAACCGCAGGTCGAGGCTGCGGAACATGAGGTCTTGGCGCGCCAGCATCAGTTCCGGGCGCAGGGTGATGGCGTCGGTGGCGGCCTCGTGGAAGTCCGGCTTGTACGGGGCGAGGTTCGGCTCGTCGATGGGCACCAGCCGCGCGCCGTCGTCGGAGCGCAGCCCCAGCAGGCCGCGCAGCTGGCGCTCGCTCTCCAGCACCTGCCCGCGGGCCTGATACACTTGGCGCTGGAACCGGTGGAACTGGGCCTGAATCTGGTCGAGCCGCTGCGGGGGGTCGCTCCCGTTGATCACCCGGATGTAGATGAACCGGTAGCCCTCGAACGCCTGCCGCAGCCCTTCCTCTTGCGCGTACAGGTTGTAGTACGCGGCGTACAGGTTCCAGTACGCGGCCTCCACGTTCACCAGCATGAAGTTGACTTTGGTCTCGAAGTCGGCCTTCGCTTGGTCGAGCCGGATGCGCGTGATGAGGATGCCTTCGGTGCCGATGCCGCCGGCGGAGCGGAGCCCGGCGAACACGCCCGGAAGTTGGTTCCCTTCGTTGTACGGGTGCGTCCCGGCGATCTGGTTGATCTCGGTGCCGAACAGCCGCAGCAGCGGTTGCTCGATGCCGAACGACAGCCGCGGGGTGTAGTTCGGGTTCACCAGCGAGGTCTGCTGCGCCGCGCGCTGGTCGAACTTCGAGTAGTCGGTGCTGGCGGTGATGCCGACCACGCCGCCCGTGGGCAGTGGCTTGACGAGCGAACTGCTCAGGCGCGCCGTGTCGCGCTGCTGTTGGAACGAGAGGAACTGTGCCGCGACCGGCTGATCGACCTTGCCCCACTCCATCTGCGTCACCCAGCGGGCGTCGAATCGGCTGAGCGAGCGCTCGATCTCGGTCTGCGCGACTGCGGGGTCGATGGCGAACGCGCGGATCGCATCGGTGCCGCCGACCGTGCGCCCGGCGAACGTGTCGATGGTGTCGTTCTTGAACCCGAACTGTTGGGCCGACTGCCCGCCCACGTTGCCTTGTTCGAGCGAGAGGGCGACGCACTCGCGCAGGGTCATGTGGCGCGGGGGGCGCACGAAGTCCGTGACCGTGACCGGGTTCCCCATTCGGTCCGGGGTGCCCGGCGCGATCGGCCCGTGCGGGTTCGTTTCCAACTGCTTGGGGATCGACACGTTGCTGATCGTGTCCTTGTAGTCGCCCGGCTCCATGAACAGTTGCTGCTTGCACCCGCCGGCGGCGGACAGGGTCAGCACCCCGGCGAGCGCCCGCTTGATCCACTTCCGGCTCATAACACTCCCCCAACCGCCGACCAGAACGCGCCCGAATGCGCCTCGCGAACGGGGCGCGTCCCCTCGACTCGGGCACGTCTCCCCAACCATCGACGCGCGGGCCGGAAGAATTTAGCCAGACTGCCGGTCGAATCCGAGATTCCAGCAACTGCAGTTCAAGTTCGGGGCTTTCGCCGCGCCGGGGACGAGTTCGCGCTCGTGCGAACCGGCGGGGGCTGGCGAACCCCGCCGCGCCGCGGTAGTCTGAAACTCGGTACCATTTCGCACGGCGCGGCCACCGGCCGAAGGTGACTCGTGGAACAGCAACCCGTTAGCAACGAACTGCGACAGGGCCGGATGACTGAGTTCATGAAGCTGTTGCCGCTCACGCTGGAACTGGCCGGGCTGCCGAAGGCCGACCCGCTGCGGCCGTACACCGCGGACCAGATCGAGGGGCGCGTAATGAGCGTGCGCACCGCGTTCAAGGCCGCGCGCGCGCTGCTGAAGGAGATCGGCGAGGGGGTTTAGGCCGGGGCCCCGCGGAGCCGCGCGCGGTCGGCGAGGTGGAGCACGGCCGGGAGCAGCACCAGCGCGGCGAACATGCAGCACGTCACGCCGACCGCGAGCGCGAGGCCGAGACTCGCCATGCCCGCGTGCCGGGCCGTGACCATCGCGCCGAACCCCAGCACCGTGGTCAGGCCCGCGACCAGCACCCCGCGCCCGGTCGCGCGCCCGAGCCGGTACGCGCGCCCCCGGTCCCGCGCCCGGTAGTCGTGCAGCACGTGGACCCCGTTATCGACGCCCACGCCCACGATCAGCGGCAGTGCGATCATGTTCGCCGGGTTCAGCGCGACCCCGCAGAGCGCCAAGATTCCCAGCGTCAGCAGCATGCCCGTTGCCAGCGGGAACAGGCCGAGCAGAACGCCCGACAGCCGGCGGAAGTCGAGGGTCAGCACGAACACGATGGCCGCGAGCGCGTACGCCCCGGCCCACTCGAACCCGGCCTTCATCTGCCGCAGCCCTTCGAGCGTGCGGAACGCCTTTCCGGTCGCTTCGGGGTCGACCGTTTGCGCCGCGGCGGTGAACGCGCCGAGCGCGTCGTAGTCCCACAAACTCTGTTTCGCAAAAGCCCGCACGAGGTACTCGCCGTTCGCGCCGACGAACCGCTCGCGCAGTTCCGGGGGCACGTCGGCGGGGGTGATTGGGGCCGGGCGCGACACGGCGCGGAGCGTGTGAAGCTGGTCCGCGAGGTCGGCCCCCATGCGTCGGTCGAACGCCTTCAGGCGCTCGGCGGCGTGGGGCGCGTCGCAGGCGCGGGCGAGGTCGCGGCACGCCACCGCGAGTTCCGTATCGGTTTCGGCGAACCCGGCGGCGCGCGCGGCCAG
>Ga0194132_10004165_pt1 | contig 24914 bp, 25 predicted proteins | sample TA2KigOf80mmetaG_FD_148612 | JGI IMG/M metagenome (GOLD analysis project Ga0194132, IMG submission 148612) | Freshwater microbial communities from Lake Tanganyika, Tanzania - TA2015054 Kigoma Offshore 80m | ecosystem: Environmental > Aquatic > Freshwater > Lake | place: Tanzania: Lake... | reverse complement strand
GCGCTTGGAGGTGGTGCGCCGTTCGGCAGACGCCAAAGGCTTTACCGTGTTGCCCCGCCGCTGGGTGGTGGAGCGGTCCTTCGGTTGGCTGGGGCGCTAGCGGCGCTTGTGTCGGGACTTCGAACATACCACCGTTTCCAGTGACGCTATGGTGTACTTGGCCAGTATCCGGCGCACGCTGCGGATGGTGACGACGGAAAATACGAATTAAAAAACACTTTCTTAGGACCGTGAGACAAAACCTCAGTTGAGCAAAGAGGGAGAGCAAATGGGCATGTCATTGCGAGGAGCTCTAAGCGACGAAGCAATCGCTATTTTTGGGGTAGAGATTGCTTCGCTTCGCTCGCAATGACGCCTTGACTTTCTGCGCGACCGTAGAGTTTTGCCTCATAGTCCTTATAGACGCTGGACTATCTTTCCCCCCACCGCAATTTACTCCGCAGTACGTCAAAAAACGTGCGGTTCTGCGGTTTGATCAGAGCAACCGTACTCTCTGAGCGTTTGATGCTGACGGTGTCACCTTGTTTAAGGGGGTGTCCCTCTTGGCCGTCGAGGGTGAGAATGACGTCTTCCTCTGCTGTGCGTAGTACAACGCGAATATTCGCAGTATCAGGAAGGACGATCGGACGGTTGGTCAACATGTGTGGACAAATCGGCGAGAGCACCACGACACCTACTGCTGGCGCAATAATCGGCCCTCCTGCAGCAAGTGAATATGCCGTAGAACCGGTCGGCGTTGCCACGATCAAGCCATCGGCTTTGTAGGTACACAAGTAGTGATCATCGACCCAGGCCTCAAGGTCAATAATTCGTGCCAGGGCGCCTTTGTTGATCACGGCATCGTTGAGCACCTGAAATGACTCCATCCGATGGTCATTCCGCGCGAGGGTCACTTCGAGGAGACTGCGCTGTTCGACGTCATATTCACCGCGAAGGATCTGCTCCAGCGTCGAAAATAACTCACTGGTCGTTGTGCTGGTAAGAAATCCAAGGCTGCCAAGATTGACCCCAAGAATGGGGACGACACGCGCGTTGGCACGGCGAGCAACGCTGAGCAACGTACCGTCGCCACCAAGGACAATGACGAGTTCAGCGCGCTGCATGATCTCAACTTTGCGCCAGCCACGAGAGAAGCCGAGTTCCTGACTAGTTTGGTCTTCTGGCAGGATCGTCTTTCCACGTTCCTGGAGCCATGCTGCTACTTGACGTCCAAGGGCAACTGTTTCTGGGGTATTCCGTTTGAGGACAAGACCAATGGTGTTCATGCTGGCTCCGTCGGAAATCTGCCACGCTCCCTTTTGTGTCGGCTGTGGTCGGGTATAATGTCGCACCGTGCCAACCCGTGATGATGATTTGTTTGCCCATAGTGCCGCAAAGGTGGCAGCCAAGAAAGCCCCACTGGCTGAACGTATGCGTCCGCGTACGCTTGAGGAGTATGTGGGGCAGACGCGGGTGCTTGGCCCAGGACGCCTCCTGAAACAGATCATGGAACGTAAAACCCTGCCGTCTTTGATTCTCTGGGGACCCCCAGGGTGCGGGAAAACGACGCTGGCGCATTTGCTGGCTAAAACCGTCCGCGCACCGTTTGTGGCTTTTTCCGCTGTGCTGTCAGGGGTCAAGGAGTTGCGACAGATACTTGATGAAGCGCAAGAAGAAAGACGGCGCTCGGGGATAGCAACGATTCTCTTCGTCGATGAAATTCACCGTTTCAACAAAGCTCAGCAAGATGCCTTCTTGCCGCATGTCGAGAGTGGGCTGATTACGTTGATCGGTGCGACCACCGAAAACCCTTCCTTTGAAGTGATTGCACCGCTGCTGTCGCGTGCGCGCGTAGTAGTGTTGGAAGCATTGAACAGTGAGGATTTGATTCGCTTGTTGCGACGTGCGCTCGCAGACGAAGAGCATGGGCTCGGGACTCAGCATCTGACTGCCGAGGATGAAGCCCTGACTTTCATTGCTCAACACGCACAGGGAGATGCACGGTCGGCACTGAACACCCTCGAAGTGACAGCAATGCTTGCTGGGCAAAAAGGAACCTCAACGCTTGATCTCTCTCTGGTTGAAGAGGCGGCGCAGCACAAAGCGTTACTGTATGATAAAGGCGGCGAAGAACACTACAACGTTATCTCGGCTTTTATTAAGAGCATGCGAGGAAGTGATCCTGATGCTGCTGTGTACTGGATGATGCGGATGGTAGAAGCTGGAGAGGATCCGTTGTTTATCGCCCGCCGCATGGTGATCTTTGCCGCAGAAGATGTTGGCAACGCGGACCCGCATGCTTTACCACTGGCGATTGCGGCCCGTGATGCGATTCACTTTGTGGGTATGCCAGAAGCGCGCATTCCCATGGCGCAGGCAGCGACCTATCTCGCGACAGCACCGAAGTCGAACGCGTCATACAAAGCCATGCTCGCTGCAGCAAAAGATGTCAAAGAACATGGTCCACTGCCGGTTCCTCTTCATCTTCGCAACGCGCCTACCAAGATGATGAAAGGCCTTGGATACAATAAGGGCTATCAGTACGCGCATGATTACGACGATGCTGTCGTCGAACAGACTCATCTTCCCGATAAGCTGAAAGAACGACGCTATTATGCGCCGACTGAACGAGGGCAGGAGCGGGAAATTCGCGAACGGATGGAGCAGCGAGAAGAGGTGAGGAGGAAAACAAAGCCAGTTAAGAGTTAAGAATGAAGAGTGAGGAATGAAAAAAGGCTATAGGCTATAGGCTTCAGGCTTTAGGGACTGGCTTCCTCTCTCAAGCCTCTAACCGAGGACTGCAGCCTGGCATGGAATTCTCAACGTTACCTTCAAGAATAAGGAGGGTGCTGTGGCATATACCAAGCCCGAGCCATTTACGATTCATGTCTCTGATGCTGAACTCGCCGACCTGCGCGAGCGACTCGACCGCGTACGCTGGCCTGGAGAAGTGCCTGATACCGGTTGGGAGTATGGGGCGAATCTCGCCTATATCAAACAGTTGGTTGATTATTGGCGCACGAAATATGACTGGCGTGCACAGGAGCGTGAGCTCAATAAGTGGCCGCATTTTAAGGTCACGATCGACGGTCAACGTATTCATTACCTTCACCAACGTGGCAAAGGCCCGAAGCCCTTACCGCTGATTATCTCGCATGGCTGGCCGGGATCGATCTATGAATTCATGCAAATCCTCGGTCCATTGACTGATCCTGCCGCGCATGGTGGTGATCCGGCGGATGCGTTCGATGTCATTGCCCCCTCTCTGCCTGGGTATGGCTTTTCTGATCCTACCCATGAACGCAAAGTCAATGTGATCCGTATTGGCGAGTGGTTCGGTACGCTGATGAAAGATGTCCTCGGCTACTCGCGCTATGGTGCGCAGGGGGGAGATTGGGGTGCGTTAGTCACTTCTCGTTTAGGTTTCGCTTTTCCCCAGCATGTCGTTGGCATTCATCTCAATATGGTTGGTGTCGCTCCACATCCTGCCAACCGGCAGAATCTCTCTGCCGCCGAGCAAGCCTGGATGCAAGAGATGAAAGGCTGGCAATCTGAGGAGACTGGCTATCAAAACATTCAGGGGACCAAACCGCAGACCCTCGGATATGGGCTCAATGATTCACCTGTCGGATTGTGTGCGTGGATCGTCGAGAAGTTCCGCACCTGGAGTGACTGTAATGGAAATCCCGAGAACTCGTATACCAAAGATCAATTACTCACCAATGTGATGATCTATTGGATTACGCAGACGATTAACTCGTCGACCCGCTTGTATTACGAACAACGCCATCATCCGTGGTTGTTAGCCAAGGACGAGAAGATCACTGTTCCAACCGGGTTCGCGGCGTTTCCTAAAGAGCTTGCCCGGCCACCACGCGAGTGGGCCGAACGTGCCTATAACGTACAACGCTGGACACCGATGCCTGCTGGTGGTCACTTTGCCGCGATGGAAAAGCCACAACTCCTCGTTGATGACATTCGTGCCTTTTTCCGTGGGGTGCGATGAGATAGCTGCCGGCTTGTGCTTGTCAGTTATCAGTTGTCAGGTCTGAGTTTTTTGTGGATACTGCGTTTGCTACATACTGATAACTGACGACTGAATACTATTTTTAAGGATATCACCATGCTCCAGGAAACCGCACCACAATATGATGTCTTAGTGAAAGACGACCGTGTTCACGCGACGCTCTATACCGACCCACGTATCTTTGAGGAAGAGTTGGAGCGGATCTTTTATCGTGGCTGGGTGTTTATCGGCCATGAGAGTGAGATTCCCAGGCCCGGCGATTTTCTTACGCGTGCGATCGGGCGACAGCCTGTGATTTTCGTTCGAGAAAAAGACGGAAGCCCGAGTGTCCTGCTTAATCGCTGTGCGCATCGTGGTTCGACCGTCTGTACCGTAGAACAAGGCAACACCAAAGCGTTTGTGTGTCCCTATCATGGTTGGACATACGATCTGGGTGGTAACCTCTTAAGTGTTGCCCACCCTGGTGGTTTCGCGCAGAGCTTCGATAAGAGTAAGAATGGCTTAGCACGGGCCGCTCGGATCGATAGCTATCGTGGGTTTGTCTTTGCCTGTCTGCAGCCAACCGATGTGTCTCTCGCTGACCATCTCGGTATTGCTACCAAGCTCATTGATCGCGCCTGCGATCTTTCCCCTGAGGGAGAAATCGAACTCACTGCTGGTTGGATACGGCATCGCTATGGTGCGAACTGGAAGATGCTACCGGAGAATGACACCGATGGTTATCATTTGACCTTTACGCACGCCAGTTTTATCAAGTCGATCAATTCCCAATACAGCTTGTTTGCTGGCAACGAAAAAGATGTCCGTGCGGTGTTACGCGATTGGGGCAACGGGCACACGGAGATCGATTGGGCGCCAGGTTACAAACGTCCGTTCGATTGGTTCGGTGGCGGTCCAGAAGGGAAGTTTGCCCGTTATCTCTCAGCGATGGAGCAACGCTATGGCAAAGAAGCGGCGCAGAAATATACCTTCGATGGTCCACCGCATGCGATCATTTTTCCTAATCTCTTTCTTGCTGAAATGAACATCGTGATTATGCAGCCGGTCAGTGTCAATGAATGTATTCACTGGCATACGCCAATGTTTCTCAAGGGCGTGCCAGAATTCAATATCCGCTTACTGCGGCAGAGCGAAGCAGCGATGGGGCCAGCTTCCTTTTTGACGGCTGATGATGCGACGATTGCCAGTCGTAATCAGGTCGGCTTAGCTGCTCGTAATCCCGAGTGGCTCGATATCGGGCGTGGGTTGCATCGTGAAGAGGTCGATGGAGAAGGGCGACGTGTGTCGCATTTGACTGATGAAACGACGAACCGAGCTTTTTGGAAGCACTACCGGACAGTGATGAGTGCGTAATATGATTACAGCTGCCGAACACAGAGCTGTTGAAGCCTTCCTCTACAAAGAAGCGCGGCTGGCGGATGAGTCGCGCTATAACGAATGGGAAGCATTGTGGGAAGATGATGCGATCTATTGGGTGCCAGCGACGACCCAAGAAGATGCTGATCCCAATCGGCACATCTCGCACATCTACGATAATCGGGCACGCATTGCCACGCGCCTGCGATTACTCAAAAGCGGCTTCCGTTACAGTCAAACGCCAGCCTCGTCGATGCGGCGCCTGATCTCGAATATCGAGATCGAAAAAACTGGCACTGGTGAGTTTGTCGTCGGCTCGAACTTCTTGCTTGTCGAACTATCACTGCAAGCCAAACACGAAACACATCTCTGGGCTGGCCACACGATTCATCAACTGCGTGCCGTCAATGGTGAACTGAAAATGTTCGGTAAGAAGGTGATGCTCGTGAATGCGGGGGAACCGATTCCGAACTTAACGTTTTTGATCTAATGCGTAATGCGTAAAACGTAATTCGTAAGAGGGAAGAGATGATGGTTACGTATTACGTATTACGTTTCTGTCGGTATAATCTCAAAGGCAAAAATCGTCTTATACCAGCCGATCCATTTGAAGACTTTGGCCAGGAAGTATTTCTGTAAGAACAACGGAATCACTTCGGTCCGCACGCTATCATCTTCACGCCATGTGGCAGTGCCTTTGAATGAGGTATCGCCAATCTGTAAGGCCACTTGTGGGTTCTTCCGCAGGTTCTTCACCCACTGTGCGTCCGATCCGCGTGCAGAGGTCACGTAGACTTTCCCTTTGCTCGGATCAGTGGCGAACCAGATTTTTACCGTGTGCGGTTTCCCGGTCTTACGGCCATAGACCGTGAGCTGCACGAGGGATTCGCGATTCAATGTTTGAAGGTCGAGCATGATACAGGTTCTCTAGAGAGAGACGAATTTGCCGTCACGACTCGATAGATGGCGTGGTTCAATCGTCACAGTTCGTTCTTCTGAGGCGATGGTTTCTCCGATTCGCCAGGCGCGGACATTGTGATCCGTAGCAATCTGTATGACCTTTTCGGCATCCGCTGGCGTCACGACGATACAGAAGCCGATTCCCATATTAAAGACCTGGAACATCTCAGCATCAGTGAGTTTGCCAACTTCTTGAATGACTGAGAAAATCGCTGAGAGAGGCGGGAGCGTGTGAATGCGGAAGCCCACCGGCTTGGCCGTGCGCGTGAGATTGAAAAATCCATCCCCAGTCATGTGGGCAAGTGCAGTGATCTTCAGATTGGCGGCGAACATCGCCGTGATTTCTGGAACATAGATGCGCGTGGGTTCAAGCAATTCCTCGCCAACCGTGCGACCAAACTCTTGCATATAACTATCAACTGTGAGTTCGGTCTCTTTGAGTAACACGCGCCGGGCCAGAGACAGCCCGTTACTGTGAATACCGCTACTGGCGAGCCCAATAACGACATCCCCAGGCTGTACGTTTTCACCAACAATGATTTTGTCGAGCAGAACCGTGCCAATGGCTGTCCCAGCCAGGTCAAAGCCGCCACCAGGGCGCACACCGCGAATCATGTCACGTAGCTGAGCAATCTCACCACCTGAGATACTGACACGTGCTTGCTGCGAACCGACGAACAGCCCCTTGCCAATCTCTCCTAACACTTCAGGATGGAGTTCCTCGACCGCAATATAATCAACAAACGAGATGGGGGTCGCACCGACGCACAGCAGGTCATTGACGTTCATGGCGATACAGTCGATGCCGACCGTGTCATACTTGCCGAGCATTTCGGCGATCAGCAACTTGGTCCCTACGCCATCAGTCGAAATGGCGATTCCAATATTCAGTCCATCGAGACGGATAATGTTGGCAAAATAGCCTAACGGGAGGTGTGGTCGAGCCTGTGGGTTTAGGGGGAAAGTCTTTTCTATCCAAGTTTTCAACAGGGACAAGCCAGCTTCAGCTTTGGTACTATCGACGCCAGAAGCCGCGTATCGAGGATCTCGTGCGTGTGACATGATGGGCACTGGTTTAGCCAATCTCCTGTGAGAAGGCAATGATCCGCCAGTGTTTCTGACAAGGCAACAGTATGCTACGTAGAGAAGAACATGGAAAACGTGAAACGTAAAACGTAATTGGATGAAGAATACTCTACGTTTTTCGTCTTACGTTTGACGCATGACGTTTTGCTTATGTACGAATCCTTCTTCGGCTTTCGCGATAATCCTTTCCGTCTGACGCCGGACCCTGATTACCTCTTTTTGAGCGCAAATCATCAGGAAGCATTGGGGCACCTTCTCTTTGGTGTGAAAGAGGGAGGTGGGGTCGTTGTCATCACCGGTGAGATCGGGGCGGGGAAAACGACGCTCCTCCGAACCCTGGTCCGTAACCTCGATACCCAAACAACCATTGCCTATATTTTCAATCCCGTTCTGTCTTCGTTGGAGTTGCTGCAAACGATCAATGCCGATTTAGGGCTCCCCTCCTCTTCGTCAAGCAAGAAAGAGCTGACCGATGAGTTGAACCGTTTCCTTCTCGCCCAACAACGTGCAGGGCGACGAACGGTTGTGATTGTTGACGAAGCGCAGGACCTCGAACCCAGCGTGCTCGAACAATTGCGGTTGTTGTCGAATCTTGAAACTGAACGAGCCAAGCTGCTGCAAATCGTTTTGGTCGGGCAACCTGAACTGGCACAAACATTAGCAAGGCCAGACCTTGCACAACTTGACCAACGCGTCACGCTGCGTTGGCATTTAAAGCCGCTTCCGGTGGATGACACTGGTGCGTACATCCGCCATCGTCTGCAGGTTGCTGGCGGTGGAAGGGCACCTGTTGCATTCACTCCAGGGGCGATACGCCTGGTGTATCAATTCTCCAGAGGAGTCCCACGCCTGATTAACGTCCTCAGTCATCGCGCACTGTTGGTTGCCTATACGCAAGAGGAGCGGAAGATTGATTCTCATGTGGTGCGCCAGGCGATGAAAGAACTCCGTCGCCACGGACAAGAAGCGCGCCAATTTCTCTGGGGACGATCGCTTCCCTTCAAGGCAGCGCTGGCCGCACTGCTCTTGGCGACCATTGGTCTGGTCGCTGCCTTTGCTGCTGGTCGTGGGTGGTTTACTCGTGAGGCGACATCGCCAATGGCAACTGTGACAAGTCGTGAGGAACGGAAAGAACAAGGTGTGACATCGGCAACTCCGACAACTGGGGTAGTGGTGGCAGAGACTGCTCCTTCGGTTCCTGTTCCTGCACCAGCTCTGGCAACCAAGGAGACGCGCTCTGTTGCAGAACCGACTCCCGCTGTTGTGGCGTCCCCTGAACCTCCTGTGAAAGAAAACGCTCCGGTCCCTGTGCCCGCGCAATCGGACGCAGATGCCGATCAGGCGTTGGTTGAACAATTCCTCCGCGACCTGCGTGCACTCAATATGGTTGATAGCGCTATTCGCACGACTGACGGATTGTTGCGCGCGTGGAATGTTGAGGGGTTGCGAGAAAAAGAATGGCGACGGGGGACGCTTGATTTAGCGGCGATTGCTCGTGCACGTCAGCTTGAGTATCTGCCGTTAACCGGCAGTGCAAATCTCCTCTCACTTCTCGATCTCCCGATGATTATGGAACTAGTTGTTCCAGAGTTAGAAACAAGCCGCTTTGTTTTGTTGCTTGGACTGTCTGGCGAGCGCTGCCGCGTGTTTCTTGATCGTGAGCGAGAACTTCCGTTACGGGTCCTCAATGAGAATTGGTTTGGCAAAGGGTATATGTTTTGGAAAGATTATGAAGGAATCGGTGCACCGTTGACGGTGGGAAGTGTTGGGCAGAATGTCAAACGCTTACACGCGATGCTGACCAAGGCCCAAGGCAGCAAAGATTTGGCGCTTGCCGCTGGGCGCGAGACGGTGTTCAGTCGACAGACGGAAGCCGCAGTCGCACGCTTTCAACGTGCCAAACGCCTCACGCCAGACGGTGTTGCTGGCCCACTCACGATGATCTTGCTGTATAATTCTCTTTCCTCTTATGCCCATCCTAGTTTGGGAGCTGGGACGAAGCTTGGACCGACTGAGACGCCCGTAGCATTCCAAGGAGCAGCAGCACAGGTGACGCACGAAGGAACAGTTCCATCCTATGAGTACAATTCTTGACGCTTTACGGAAAGTCGAAGAAGAGAAGCGAGCACAGGAAGCAGATGTCCGTGCACGATTGTTGTCGAACCCGACTCGATTCGATTTTCGTAGACCCCGCTCTTCTCGTTTTTCGTGGGGAGTCGTCGGTGGCGGACTTGTCGCGGCTGGTATCGCTTTCGGGGCAACCTGGATGTTGTGGCCTTCGAGCGAGACAGCGTCAGTAACAGAAACACCACCACCATCGATAGCGTCACCACAAGTGACGAGTGCGCCGCAACCCGCACCTCCTCAACCGCATCGCCGTAGACAAGAATCCCCGCCGCCGCAACCCGCACCTCCACCAGGGCACGTGCCGTCTGGGCCAGGTGGTGGAGGGGAAATGACAGGGCAACCCCCTCCGCAAGTTGCTCAGATTACCCCAGGGGCTGCCCCCGTGGTTCTTCCGGACAAGCATATGATGGCTGTGCCCTCTGACCCGGCACAAGTTGCCGCTGCGGGGATAGCCCCTGCCGCTGCGCCGAGGGTACGACGTGATGCAGGCAATGGTGGAGGTTCACCGAATTTCACTGGCAATGCTCCGCACAGACAGGGGACTGAAGCGCTCTATCGCCCATCACCGTTATCAGATGTTGTCCAACGTTCGCCGTTTGTGAGTTCTTCACCGTATGATCGCATCGTAGCGCCGCCGCCGCTTCCTCCACCAACGGCACGGGATCGTCGGGCCGCTGCGGTAGCGCCGAAGGTCACACCTCGCCCGCAAACGCCGGATCAGCGTACGCCATCGACTGCTGAGGCCCCAGTCGCCGCACGGCCAACTCCCCCTCCTGTCGCTGCTTCAGCACCGACACGTGATACCCCTACCGGTGCACCGCCGGGTGCGTCACTTGCTTTTCTGCAATGGTCGGCTGATCCAGACAAGCGCGTAGTCTCGATTAAAGTGGGGACTGGCCCCGCCATGTTGGCTCACGAAGGTGACTCGGTTGAGGGATTGACTGTAGTGAAAATTCGTCCGGACGCAGTGGAACTGCGGTCTGGAGAATCTCGATATTTACTCAAGGCGCGGTGAGAGAGATCAGTGAAGAATGAAGAGTGAAGAGTGAAAAGTTGCAAAAGCAAAAGGAGAAACACTATAGTTCATTTTCTCAATCGTCATTTTTAACTCTTAACTGTCGAGTCTCATGACATCGCGTACTCATTTTTGTGCAAAAATCCAAGAAATTCGACGAATTCTTAGTGCGCGATGTTATGAGACCTGACACTTAACTCTTAACTCTTAACTCTTGATTATTCCTGTCATACTGGCTACGGACTACTAGCTACTCATTCTTCTTAGGCCTTCTTTGCCTGCGCTTTTAATTCTTTGATGCGGGCTTTGAGTCGTTTTTCTCGCCGCTTACGACGACGGCGGATTTCGCGATCTCGTTCTCGATGCATGCCGTTACTCACCTCCTCCCTCAGACGATACTCGGCCAATGTTATAGTGTCCTTTGTGATGGCCGCAACGGGGGCTGAGATGAGAGGTCAGCGATCAGTCGTCAGCATTCAGCAAAAACAAGGAGAGGCATCTCATGGGGTGCATGCTCAATTTCTGGTCATCCGCATTCGCTCAGAACCTCATTTCTTGTCTGATTGATCGCGAAAAGCTGAGCGCCTACGCTACTAGATATTGTGGTTTAGATATTTTTTTGCTACACGCTATAGTGTTCTACGGCTCGCTCTGAGCCAATTCGGCTGACAGTCAAAGATTTCGTACTGCGTGAGAGGGGTGTGGAGCTGTTTACTATCAAGGGACTCAAGTCAGGGACGACGTTCCTCTTCGATGATCGTGCGTCGTTTCCTGAGGTGATTCATGCGGTAGAAGAAGAACTCGCACGAGCCAAGGGATTTTTCCGCGACTCGCCTGTGGTTTTGCATTTTGGCGAGCGCAATCTACAAAAAGATGAGTGGCGTCAGTTAAAAGAAATCTTGCATCGCGAAGGGTTGCTGTTGCGCTACGCTGTAGCAGCGACTGAGAAGAGTCGAGACCTTCTGTACAGAGAAGGACTTCCCGTTCGTGAGGAGCTGATTGTTGCAGCGCAGGAGAAAAAAACTGTACAACCAGAGGCGCCCGAGTACCCGACGGCGCTGTATTTACGTCGGAGTTTACGTTCGGGACAGAAACACGTCTTCAATGGCGATGTGGTGTTGGTGGGGGATGTGAATCAAGGGGCGGAGATTATCGCCGGCGGGGATACTATTGTCTTTGGCACCTTACGTGGAGTGGTGCATGCTGGGTATCCAGACAACCCGTCTGCGGTGGTTGTGGCGCTGAATTTAATGCCACTGCAGTTGCGCATTGGACCGTATATTGCCTGTGCAGAAGAAGGGCAGCTCAATCCGCGTGCTCAACGGCCAGAAGTTGCTCGTGTGAAGGACGAGCGGATTATTATTGAACCCTACCAAGGAAAATTATAGGAGGCCCACGCCATGGGCGGACGTGCAATAGTCGTCACTTCGGGAAAAGGCGGAGTCGGAAAGACGACTTCGACTGCAAACATCGGTCTTGGACTCGCACGACGTGGCCAAAAAGTCGCGTTGGTTGATGCGGACATCGGATTGCGTAACCTCGACATCATCATGGGGCTGGAGAACCGTATCGTCTATCACCTCGTCGATGTCGTGCGCGGTCGGTGTCAGGTACGCCAAGCCCTCGTAAAAGACAAACGGTTTCCACAGCTCTCGATGTTACCGGCCTCGCAGGTCGATCAGAAAGAATCGATCACCCCTGACGAGATGAAAGCGGTGGTCGCACAGCTCAAGGAAGATTTCGACTATGTCCTGATCGACTGTCCGGCAGGAATTGAACAAGGGTTTCGTAATGCTGTTGCTGGTGCAGATGAGGGCATTGTTATTACTACTCCTGACGTATCGCCAGTGCGTGATGCCGACCGTGTTATTGGATTGTTACAGTCGTCACTGGGAGAACCACAACTGATTATCAATCGCATGTCTACCGACATGGTGAAGCGCGGGGATATGCTTAACCAGCAAGATGTCCTCGACATCTTAGCTGTCCGACTGCTCGGGATTGTGCCTGAGGATGACGAGGTGGTGGTTGCCGGTAATCGTGGGTCGCCGGTAATCCTGAATGAACAGTCTCGTTCAGGGAAAGCGTTCGATCGAATTGTCCGTCGAATTCTCGGAGAAGAAGTACCGATTCCCGAACTGAACGGGCATGGCGGAATCATGCACCGTCTCGGTAAACTGTTCTTCAGGAGATAATATTATGGCATGGGGAGATCTCGTTCAGCGGTTCTTCGGAACTAGAGGAAGCAAGGACGAGGCGAAAGGGCGTCTCCAGATCGTCCTGGCGTACGACCGCCTCGGACTATCGGCAGACCAAATGGAAGCCTTGCGTCGAGATATTATGGAAACCATTAACCGGCATGTTGCGATCGATACTGAGCGAGTCAAGATCGATTTCCTTCAACAGCATCCTGCGGCAGTGATGATCGAAGCACCGGTTCGCGCGAAACGCACCAGTGGAGAAGAAGGGAAGCCCACAGAAGAGGCCAAACAAGAAACAAAACAAGAAGAGAAACAAGAAGTGACGACGTCGTAGGGTCTGTCGCTCATGGTGAGAGAAAACGCTCCGTGACGTGAAGTCGTAGTGAGAACAGGAACGAAGGGCGCGCCGAGTCGCGCCCTTTTCTATTTGTGCTAATCAAGTAGCAAAAGGAGGAGACGATATGGCCACGTATGAACACATTCTTGTTGATCGCCAAGATGGCATAGTGACATTGACCCTTAACCATCCGGAGAATCTCAACGCGATGAGCGCGGAGATGGGGGATGAGGTCACGGCACTCGTGCACTCGCTCAAGGATGATAATTCAGCGCGAGTATTGGTGTTGACTGGTGCTGGACGTGCGTTCTGTGCCGGCGGCACCAAGAGCAATTTGCAAAGCCGAACAACAGCCGGCTCGAAGCAGAGCGCTCCAAAGGTTTTCTATAAAAAATTTCTTGCTCTCAGACAGTTAGAAATTCCGACGATCGCAGCGATTAACGGCCCCGCCGTTGGTGCAGGTTTTTGCGTCGCACTCGCATGCGATATGCGTGTTGTTGCTGCTAACGCACGTATGGGACTCAACTTCGTGCGTCTTGGCATTCACCCTGGGATGGCAGGTACCTACACCACGCCACGCATTGTCGGCATGGCGAAGGCATGTGAGGTGATTTTCACTGGCAAGCTGTATACCGGCGAGGAAGCATTTGCGATGGGTTTAGTGAACCGCGTGGTGCCGCAAGAAAAAGTCATGGATGAGGCGATGTCACTCGCGCGAGAAATTGCGACTAACAGCGCACCGATCGCCGTGCGGCTTGCCAAACGCGCGCTTTATAGAAACGACGCCGATCTTTTAGAGGCAGCAATCGAAGTTGAATCCGAATATCAAGCCTACACTTGGACCACCGAAGACGCGAAAGAAGGCATTACTGCCATGACTGAAAAACGCGCGCCGAAGTTTCAGGGGAAATAGAGGGATCGCGGATTGGCGATTGTGGACTGTGGAATGAGGGACAAGGAGAATTCAAGTGTTACTCATCCGCAATCCGCAATTTCTTGCGTCTTGCTGCACTCTCAACACGCTGCTACCTTGAGGTAAATTTGCGGCGTTTTTTTACGGCACTATGGCAGAGCAAGAGTACGCAAGAGTTCTTTCTCCTCCCAAACAAAGCTTTTTTCTCTTTGGCATGCGTGGTGTAGGAAAGAGTACCTGGGCGCGGCGGGTATTTCCCCGCGCTCATCGCATCGACCTGCTCGACGAAGGGGTCTACCAGAACATCCTGCCAAACCCCACGCTATTCCGTCTCGAATTAGAAGGATTGCCACGAGGGAGCTGGGTCATTGTTGATGAGATACAACGTATTCCCACACTCTTGAATTATGTCCATCTTCTTATCGAAGAAAAGAAATTGCGGTTCGTATTGTTAGGATTGAGTGCGCGCAAGTTGAAACAAGCTGGTGTGAATCTACTGGCGGGACGGGCGTTACGGAAGCAGATGTTTCCACTGCTTCCTGAAGAACTGGCGAAAGATTTTGACCTAGACCGGATTCTTACGCTCGGATCGTTGCCACTGGTGTGGCAGTCTGCATCGCCAACGGAGACACTTGATGTGTATGTCCAACTCTACCTCAAGGAGGAAATCCGGGCCGAAGCTTTGGTGCGCAACCTTCCTGCTTTTTCACGCTTCCTTCCGCTGGAGTAATCTCGCCGTTCGTGCTGAGCCTGTCGAAGCATGAACGGCGCAATGGATAGGGAGTATTGAGAACCCGCATAAGTCATTGCGAGGCGTGAAAGCGACGAAGCAATCTCTGCATAAGAACGAGAGTGCTGCACTGCTTGAGTCCGATGCGACTATACTCTTTATGGCGCGGTGATTGTTATGGGCCGAGGTTTCCAGGGTAGCTTGATCGAGGCTCTATTATCTGGTGCCAAGAAACTCCCGCAAAAACTCCAACAACGCCGCGTTCACGGCGTCAGGTTTTTCTTGTTGTGTCCAATGGCCTGAACCTTCGATCAACACTGTGCGTCGCAAGTTCGGCACCCATCTGTCCATACCGACCGCTAATTCTGGGCGTAAAACCACATCCAGTTCTGCGGTAACCATCAGCGCTGGCTGCAGAACCTTGGCATTGTTGAGGTACGCCGTGGTTTCCCAGTTACGGTCAAAATTGCGGTACCAGTTGAGCCCGCCGCGAAACCCACTTTTTGTGAAGGCATTGGCAAAGACTCCGAAGTCTTCTGGTGTGAGGAAGTTACCGTGCGGGGCATCCGGTAACCGATCAAGCAACCCACCGCCAGCCGGGCCAAAAACACCAAGCGGCGTGTTCCGAAGCAATTCCATCGCCTCGCGATTCGGCCCTTGATAAAACCCGCGTAACGAGCGGCGGACATCACGTTCTAACTCCGCCTCTGCAACTCCAGGTTCTTGAAAATACAAAATGTAATGGAAGTTCCCTTGTGATGTGGCACGCATCGCTGTCAGAGGTGAGATGGGCAGTCGCGGGAAGAACGGGGTATTGACGCCGACAACTCCTGCAACGCGCTGGGGTGCGAGCAGTGCCATTTGCCACACCACGAGTCCTCCCCAATCGTGACCGACGATCACCGCTTTGTCGATCTCTAGTGCATCAAGTAAGCCAGTGAGATCGCCGACAAGGTGATGAATACTGTAGGCATCAATGGGCTGTGGTGCATCTGTTTCGCCATAGCCGCGTTGATCTGGAGCAATGGCACGAAATCCAGCATCGGCCAGTGCGGTCAGCTGATGCCGCCAGGAGTACCACAATTCAGGAAAGCCGTGACACAGAAGCACCGGAAACCCACTGCCAGCTTCGGCCACGTGCATACGGATACCGTTGGTTTGTACGTAATTGTGAGTGATGCTCATGGGAGAACGCCTTTCTCGGCAGTTGTTTCCTGCTCTAGGGGTTGCTGTTCCTGCTCAGCGTGAACGTACTCCTGGGCACTTTCTGCGGCAATCATCCGCCATGCCCGTAAGCCTTCTTGGAGATTCCGCCGACTAATTTCATGGGCCTGCGCTTCGGCTTTTTCCTTGCCGCCACCGAGAATGCGAGGAGCTTTGAGGTAGTACTCAGTTAAATCAGCGCGGGCATCGATATTATCAGGATCAAGCTCAATTGCTTTCTCAAAGTGGATCTTCACTTTGCGAGCGAGAGGAAATTGCCACAGAATGCTAGCCCGTTGCGCGCTATAGCCATACGCCCGACCCAACCAAAGGTGATATTGGGAGTTCACGCTGTCGATAAGGGTGGCTTTTTCTAACCACTCGACGGCACCTTCGTACTGTTGCTGCTCGAATAGGGTACGCCCCAAGTAAAAGGCCCCGATGGCATCGGTTGGGTGCTTGGCGGTAAACGACTCGAAAAACTGCTGTGCGGAGGTCCACTGTTTGTCGTTGAACAAGCGGATGCCGAATTCTGGGTCGGCGGATGCATGGGCAGCAGCGAGGTTGAACCACCAAGAACAGAATATGAGGAGGGCATGTTTCATGATCATCAACGTGGAGCAGCGAGGCCTGCTAAGATTGTCACTCTGAACCCTTCGACGACGCTCAGGATAAACTCCGTGAAGGGGTTCGCAGAGAGATTCTTCGCTTCGCTTAGGCTGACACGCTTAGTAGGCGTTTCAGGCAATGTACGAATAGCATACGCGGAAGTCATCGACACGCATCAAAGGCCAGCGAAACCAATTCCGTCGAAAACTTGGCAAACTCAACATAATCCTTCTGGCCCGTGTTGAGAAACGAGAACGACAACTCGCGATCAAGATCGGCCAGGCATGTCTGCCCACCTTTGCCCGGATGACCAAAGGTGCGCAAACTCGCGCCGCGGGCGAGATGTCCCAGCATCCACCCCAAGCCATAGATGATAGGAATGCGAAGTGATCGATCGATCGCCCCTGGTTCGTTCGTTGGCAAGATTGAGCGTTGCAAGGTTTCTGTCGAAAGATACCGTTTCCCTTTCCACTGTGCTTCTTGTGCAAGCATGGCATAAATTTTTGCCATGTCGCGAGCGCATGCGATTCCCCCGCCACCAGCAATCACCGCACGATGAACTTCTGGGCGATTAAAAATGTTGGCTGCTTCGGGAAATGGTAACGACGCTGCCGCGACTTTTTCGTCAAAATTGAGTGACCGCTGAAAAGCAAAGTATTCCTCATCGGGAGTGAAACCCATCAGTGTCGCCATTTGTGAGATCGAGTCACGATCTGATGGTGCCTCATAGACGCACGCAACTCTCGCTTCTTCTGACTCCGGCAATCCGACAAACACGCTGTTCAATCCTAACGGAGCGAAGATTTCATCTTTGAGGAGGCGGCCACAATCTCGTCCGTCGATGCGTAACAGCAGCTCGTTAATCATGAAGCCGTAGTTGAGCGGGTGGTAGCCATTCGCTTCCCCTGGCGTCCAGCGTGGTGTCAACTCTTCCATTGCCTGCGCGCATTTCTGACGGTCGCCCCACAATTTATGTGTCAGCCAGTCCGGTCCGACCGTATTTCCCACGCGATGACCGAGAACATGCGTGATGGTAGCGTGCTCTTTGCCGTTGCGCGTAAATTCTGGCCAGTAGCGAGAAACGAGATCGTCATACTGAAAGCGACCACGATCGCGCAGCAGGTGCATCGCGAGTGCCGCGAGCCCTTTGGTCGACGAATAGAGCACGAACATCGTCTCTGGTGTCACCGGTTTCTGATCACTCGCACGTGCGAGTCCACCACCAATGTCGAGCACCTTTTTACCACGCCGGTAAATGGCGAGCTGCGCACCCCAAAACAATTTTCCTGACTCGACTTCGGTGCGGAACATCGCCGCAATCTTGTTGACCGTTGCGTTATCCATACCCACGGCTTGCGGGGTAACTTCGGGATCGAGTTGGTAAAAGGCCATAGAGAACTCCTTGTAGGTTGCCTATTAAAACGTGATCAACGGTTTGACGATATTGTCCTCTTTCGTCTCCATCATATGAAACGCCTTCTCAACTTGTGAGAACGGCAAGCGATGTGTTGTCATCGGTGTTGGATCAAGACGACCACTTTCCATGAGTCGTAGCAAGCGCATCATCCGCTCACGCCCGCCGGGGCACAGCGCCGTGCGAATCTGCTTGTCGCCCATTCCTAAACCGAAATCCGGCAGAGGGATCTGTAAGGTATTCCCGGCTTCGCCGTGATAGCCGACATTTGAGATGACTCCCCCAGGACGTGTCGCTTTAATGCAATTCTCGAACGTGACCGGATGACCCAGGGCTTCGATTGCTGAATCAACTCCTTCACCGCCGGTGAGTTGGCGAATCTGTTCGACCACGTCACCTTGTGTCGGATCAACAACAACATCAGCGCCAAGCTTCTTGGCGAGAGCTTTACGATCAGCTTTGGATTCTACGGCAATGACTAATCCAGCGCCGAGAAGGCGGGACATCATTGTCGCCGCGAGGCCCACCGGACCTTGGGCAAAGACGGCAACCGTACCGCCGGGTGGAATCTTGGCATTTTCAGCGCCCGCCAAACCGGTAGTGAGCATGTCTGTGGTATAGGTTGCTTGTTCGTCGCTCAGCGCTTTAGGAATTGGTGCCAGGTTGTAGTCAGCATCGTTGACGAAGAAATACTCCGAGAGGTTACCGTCGCGCTGGGTGGTATATTTGTAGCCACCGAGCATGCCGCCACATTGCGACGTGAAGCCGCGTTGGCAATTCTCGCAATGACCACAGGGGGTAATCGCGCACACGGCGACACGGTCGCCTTCTTTGCAGCGAGTGACATTGGCGCCACGCTTGTAGACGACACCGACGCTTTCGTGTCCGAGACCACGACCACTGGGAATCTCAATGACTCCGCGTACGGTATGCACGTCAGACGTACAAATGAGCGACGCGGTCGTTTTGATGATCGCATCGTTGGGGCCTGGGTCAGGAATGGGTTTCTCGACCACTCCCACCTTGCCGATGCCAAGGAATACTAAGGCTTTCATTGTTGTCCTCCTGTTTTACGCTGTGTTATGGACGCTGCCACACGCCAGCTTGCTCCAACAACGGAACGACTTCTTCGCCAAACCGCTGCATCTCCTCTAACATTGGGTGAAACTGCAGCAGGAACGTTGTGACTCCGACATCACGAAACGCCCGCAGGCGATCAGCGATCTGTTGCGCGGTGCCGACTAACCCTGCATCAGTACCACCATTCGAGCCCACCGCGCCAGGACGATAGGCGTAGGTGCGAATCATCTGCACTTTACGATCAACACCGGGAATCATTTCTTCCGCGCGGAGAGTGTGAAGACGCGCATGTGCGGCCCACGCTTCTGCTTCTGTCTTGCGGCAGATGACGAACGCACTAATGCCAAACTGTAAGTGACGGTCGCACTCCGCGGCATATGGTCGTACATGGTCAATGAGCTGTTGTGTTTCTGCGACCGGACGGCCATTGATGAGATACTCATCTGCCAATTGAGCCGCGAGTCGTTGGGCGATGTCTGACTCACCACCCAGATAGATGCGTGGATGTGGTTTGCGAAGAGGGAAAGGCGCCAGGGTGATATCATTTACCTGATAATACTGACCAGAGAAACTGAAGTGCGGCTGCGTCCACAAACCTTTGAGAATGGTCAAATACTCTGTTGAGCGTTGATAGCGATCGTCGTGGGGAAGACTTGCGATCCCCATCGCATCACTTTCTTTCTGCCACCAACCAGAAACCAAATTGATCGCCATGCGGCCACCGCTCATCTGATCGATGTTGCCGGCCATCTTGGCGGTTAGCACCGGATGTTTGAACGTTGGACGAACGGCTGGCATCAGCTCAATATGCTTGGTGATCGTGGCGAGACCAGCGGTAGAGGTCCAGGTTTCGAGCTGATCACTCTCCGGGTCGAACGGATTGAAGGTATGCTCTGCGAGAAGCAACGTGGCAAAGCCAATATCTTCCGCCAGCGTTGTCAAACGGCGAGTATAGTCGAACGACGCATTGTGCGTGTCCGGCTGTTTGGAAAAAATCCAATTGCCATAGACCGGTGCCCAGAAACCGAGACGAATAGACTGAGATGGTGAGCCTGCACGTTGAGCCACGATGCGACCTCCCTGTTCCGGCGGTCACCATAGCCAAAAGCGGAATGAGGCTCAATGATGGAGTTGTTCAAGGTTGGAGAACGGCGGATTGCGAGTCGCAGGTGTGTTCGGTACACCGTTCGAGTTCCCCTCTCCAGTCATGGAGAGGGGAGAGGGGTGAGGTCAACCACTTGTGGCGGAGACCAGTTTACCGCCCCACGCTTGCCGTCTGCGCACAGGTGTCAATGACAAGTTCCACGCGACGATTTTGTTGTCGCCCTTCAGGATTATCTGACCCGTCAGAATTGGTATTCGCAGAGATCGGACGTGTCTTGCCGAATCCCATACTGGTGATGCGATCGCTGGCGACACCATGTTGCACGAGATAGTTGCGTACTGAGGCCGCGCGTTTCTCGCTCAGAGGCTGATTGTACGCATCGGCTCCTTTGCCATCGGTGTGGCCCTCGACGCGAGCGGCATGTTGCGAAGCGCGCAGATGCTTCGCCGCGGCGTCAAGCGTTGGTGCTGCTTCACGACGAGTCTCGGATTTATCGAAATCGAAGAGCACATCGGCGCCAATGCGAAGCCGTTGCTCGCACTTGGACTCGACCACGTCGATCTTGGCGGCACGCAGATCAGTCGTCGCGGTGTTTTCCGTTTGACGCTTTCCCGCGCCACTCTGTGCTGCAGGCCAACAGTCTTGGTCACCATTTGTTGGTAGTGCGGTGCCACCGAGGAGAACACAGAAACGATCACTCTCCGGCCCTTGCACAGTGACGCGCAGAAGCTTTTCTCCACTATTATCAATAGGAAAACTCCGGGTGCTTTCTTCTTGTGGGTCAGAGCCATGAATCCAGTACCAATCCGCACCGCGCGCGTCTGTGTCGAGTAGCTGCAGCGTTAACTCCTTGCGTGCTCCTTTGCGCCCTTTATAAGAAATCTGCGTCAGCAAGTCCCCGGCTTTTGGACGAATGACGAAGTAGTACGTTGCCTTCGTGTTAGTGCCAGGAAGTGCACCGGCAATGACACCAGTCTCGGCGACCGGGGTCGGAGTGAAGATCGATCGTGAGAGCCCGTTGTGCACTTGCTGCGCGTTGGTCACGGTTCCGTTTAACGCAGAGCCGCCTAGCTCGACACGAAAGCCACCGGTTTCCGGCCCTTTCACGGTCAGACTCACAACCTGTCTCCCCTTTTTATCGATGGGAAAACTGCGTGTCGCCTCTTCGACGGCACCCGAGCCGTGAATCCAATACCACTCGCCTTTCTTGCCGCTCTCGTTCAGCAACGCGAACTCCAACGCTTGGTCGGCGCCCTCACGGCCTTGATAGGAGATCTGCGTAAGTAAGGTCCCAGGTTGCGCATCGACCGTGAAATAATAGGTCGTTTCTGCGGCAGGGAACGCGTCACTAATCACGCCGTTCGCGCCCACTGGCGTTGGTTTGATGATTGAAGTTGAGAATCCCGCCTGAGCCCACGATGCAGAGACGATCACCATCGCTGCGACAGCAAACACAAACAAACGACACATAAAGATTTCCTCCGTCCCCCACTGACCGAAGTGAGATTTGAAATGCTGTGAGAATTTATCGGCCAGACAGGGGAAAATTTAGGAGGAAGGGAATTTGGTAAGAAAATATAACGCCTTGCGGCATCACAGAGAAATTCACTCACCACTATATGGCCGGGCCAGGTTGCGCCTGATGTGCTCAACGCCTTGCGGCATCACAGAGAAATTCACCACGGGAGGCGTACTTTCCGCCTTTGCCTTGGACCCCCTTGTGCTCAACGCCTTGCGGCATCACAGAGAAATTCACCCTAACGGTCTGTTATATTACGCCGGAGAGCGCAAGTGCTCAACGCCTTGCGGCATCACAGAGAAATTCACACGTGATTGTGACAACCTGCCCATCTACGTTAACGTGCTCAACGCCTTGCGGCATCACAGAGAAATTCACCTCCATCACGAAAGGGTTATTAAAATGACGTGCCGGTGCTCAACGCCTTGCGGCATCACAGAGAAATTCACTGGGTTTACAGGAAATGACGAAGAGCCTCGAAGAGTGCTCAACGCCTTGCGGCATCACAGAGAAATTCACCTCTCCTCCAGACCTTCTCGATACCACGGTGATACGTGCTCAACGCCTTGCGGCATCACAGAGAAATTCACGGCTTGTTGTATGACGGATTTCAGGAACAAGAAATGTGCTCAACGCCTTGCGGCATCACAGAGAAATTCACGTGAAGGAAGAGGTTCGTACGTCTCTCGTGAACAGGTGCTCAACGCCTTGCGGCATCACAGGGAAATTCACATGCTGAAGAACGAGTTCCACGGCGTACGATCGGTGTGCTCAACGCCTTGCGGCATCACAGGGAAATTCACGTCGATGGACACGCGCGGGCAACGCTGGAGCGGGTGTGCTCAATGCCTTGCGGCATCACAGGGAAATTCACATGTCGCCAAGCTGCATACGGAACGCAGCGCCGACGTGCTCAACGCCTTGCGGCATCACAGGGAAATTCACAAGCTGCGCCGGATACGCCGCGCACTGCTTCTCTACGTGCTCAACGCCTTGCGGCATCACAGGGAAATTCACCATCGTTGTCATGAACGAACGCACGATGGAGCGTGCGTGCTCAACGCCTTGCGGCATCACAGGGAAATTCACATTCTAGAGCATGGGGGGGAGAACTGTCCCATCACGTGCTCAACGCCTTGCGGCATCACAGGGAAATTCACGAGGGGAATTGATTGCGGGGAATTTGGATGGAATGTGCTCAACGCCTTGCGGCATCACAGGGAAATTCACATACAAGAAAAACTCTTTCGAGCGGTATTTGAACTTGTGCTCAACGCCTTGCGGCATCACAGGGAAATTCACGTAGAGAATCCAGTCGTTAAGTTCCATCCTTTTGGGTGCTCAACGCCTTGCGGCATCACAGGGAAATTCACACCGTGAACACCAGTCCCATCACCGCACGATTCTGGTGTGCTCAACGCCTTGCGGCATCACAGGGAAATTCACGGCTCATTTGTAACTATCTGTTTTCTCTCCTGTTTCTTCTTAACCTGGCAAGTACCTCAGTTCGTTTTCTTGTTAGGGCCATTGCTTCTGTTTTCTACGCAGTCTAACGCGGCTACCGCATTTCAGTTTTTTCATGCATGGACTTGGTCCTTCTCGCAAACTCTCTTTTTTTCAAAGAACCTCAGCCGTTAGCTTAATTTCGTCTCACGCTAGACTCACACAGCGTTCGGTGCATGAATTCTCTGCGTTGACATGGAACAGCTATAAGACTGAAAATGCGGTTGCTCTTGTACCCACTCCTCTTTAGCGTTGCGAGCGATGATACGTTTTGAACAGCCGGGGCAAAGGCCGACGAGCATCAAGCTATCTTCTTCCGCAAGTTCGGTTTCGAGTTCCCAGCGCAGCCGTTCTAACTCCCGTTTGGTTAAACGACAACGAAAAATGGAGTACTGCAAGCTTTCTCCGTACCCTTTGAGCAGCTTGAAGCAGCGGCGCCAGCGTTTCGGCTCACGGATGTCATAACAGATGAGATACCAGTAGCGTTGTTCTGCCATCGTTCACCTCAGCCGCATGCGCGCAAACAGTCCTGGCTCGCCGCTCCACTCTTTCTCAAGGAGACGGGTCTCCAGCTCAATCAGTCGTGCATAAGACAGTGAATACCCAGTAACTGGATGTTTCCACTGGTCCTCTTTGCGCCGTTCGTATATTTCGATGGCTTTCTTACGACCAAGATCACTGAGCCAGACTTGTTTACCCGCACAAGTGAAGTCAGCATCCGCATCCCATTGCAAGCGATTGACAGAAGCGATCATCGGCAAATCCCATAACGGCACACGAAACAATTCCATCAGATCAAGTGCGAGCGGATGCGCTGCCGAGCGGGGGCGGTGAAAGAAGCCAAAGGCTGGTTCTAAGCCAACGGTGATAATGGCCTGAAGGACATCACGATAGAGCAGCGCGTAGCCAAAACTCAGCAAGGCATTGAGCCGGTCCTGGGGGGGACGACGGTTACGACCGTCAAAACGGAAACGTTCATCGAGGTCTTCCCGCAGCAGTGCGGGGAGAGCGGAGAAATAGTGCCGGGCCGCGTCACCCTCATGCCCACGTAGAGAATCGATGCCTTCCGCATGATCCACTGCGCGCAACGCATTGCGAATACCTTGCACGGCCTCGTCGATCCCGCACGCTGCTCGATCTTTATCGCGTGAGGCCCGTAATAAGAAACTGAGTTGTCCAGCGGCACGAGCGAAAACGAGCCGCCGGGCAAGGCGGAACACCATACCGGGATCATGTAAGGCCTCAAATTGACGCAGTCGGCGTTGTACAGGAGAAGCGCCAGCGGCAAGTCCGCCAATATAACGACCGCCACCCGTGAACCAATGTACGCCGATCTCTTGCGAGGCACACAAGTGAATTGCTTGCGTACTGATTTGTGCGTTGCCGTGCACGACGACTTCGCCGACCGAACGAATAGGAAACACCTGCTTGCTGCCTTCAGTGTCGACAACGGTAAGCGTGTCGCCAGCACGGCCAATACGCGCACCGTGCGTAGTCACATGAACCGTTTGTCGTTCACGATCTTGTGGGAACAGACGGATCGGATCTTTGGGTTCATGCTGAGACAAACGTCCTTCTTCGGGAAGGCAGACTGGTGCTAAGGCGGTGGCAGGAAACAACTTACCGCAATAGTGATTGACCGGAGTGGAGAGCCTCTGCACAAGAGCAGGGATGAGAGACGAGACCATTGTGTGCTGGCTTCGGTCTAAGTATCGAAGTCTGGTCGAAGAGCTGGATGAACGCGGGCGAC